>Ga0182011_10000209_pt1 | contig 49279 bp, 43 predicted proteins | sample 711E1DmetaG_FD_120481 | JGI IMG/M metagenome (GOLD analysis project Ga0182011, IMG submission 120481) | Permafrost microbial communities from Stordalen Mire, Sweden - 711E1D metaG | ecosystem: Environmental > Terrestrial > Soil > Wetlands > Permafrost | place: Sweden: Stordalen | collected...
CTTTTGTTCGCACACTCATAGAAATAGATATCCTGCAATGCGAATCATCGCAAATGAAAAAGGATGTTTTATAAATATTTTTTCCGGAACGCTTCGTAATCGTTTATAATGAGTTTATTTCCTCTAACTTGTACTTCCTCGCAATCAATAAAAAAATGAACCATCCGCGATACCGTCTCACGAGATGTACCGGCCATATTGGCTATGTCCTGCTGAAGCGGCAAGTCATCAATTTCAACTTTTCCCTTTCGGAACACTCCAACATCATCAGCGAGAATCAACAGTACATTAGCAACTCGTCCAGCAGCATCCTTGAGCGACAAGCTCTTTATTTGCATATCAGCTTTGCGAAGCCGCATAGCAAGCTCAGCCAGCAGGGAAATTGCTACCAAAGGAAAATCATGTAGCGATTCTATAAAATCCCGGCGATGAATCATGAATAATTCTGATTTCACAGTTGCGACAACACTCGCCGAGCGCGCTTGTCCGTCCAACAGCGACATTTCGCCGAAAAACTCGCCCGGTCCAAACATGGAAAGAATAACTTCTCGTCCGTCCTCATCCATCCGGACTACTTTTACTTTTCCAGATATAATAACAAAAAGCGCTGCGCCGTTTTCCTGCTCAAGCAAAACGATATTGCCTCTTTTGTATTTTTGTCGTGTCCCAAGTTTAACGATCTTCTGTAAATCCTTTTCTTCGAGATCGGCAAAGATGGGCACGTTGCGGAGAAAATTTATTTCTTCTTTAGGCATTATGGTCCCGCAGGATATTTTAGTTCAGATACCTATTGAATTAGAAGCTTCAGTTCGTACACACTACGGACTTTTATAATATATCTTCCGGTGCGGTGAAATGCAAGGTTTTTATAAACACCCAAGAATTCCGAAAAATTTATTACGTTCCATACGAATATTATATTTCTCTCTCCTTCATTGAAACACCCGATTCAGACCTCCCGTACCTCATCAGTCTAGAAAAAAACGCGCTCTATCCGTTATTCTCCGGAAAAAATACATTGATCATTGTTCCTTCACCTTCTTTAATTCGCTTATTCAGTTCTCTTGCGCCGCACTCATAAATTCCAATTTTCAATTTCAAGACTTGAACCTGAATTTATCCAATCGGGATATCCGGAAACTTATGATTCATCAGGTCCTTGAGAAATGCTTTAATCTCGTCTTCAGACTGCATCGTCAAAACTCGCTCGGCAACATGCTGCGCTTCAGTATAATGTATCGATCGGATAATTTTTTTAATTTCCGGTAAAATATTTGGAACAACGCTAAATTCATCTAAGCCGAGCCCAATGAGTAAAATAGTTGCCAGCGGATCACCCGCCATTTGGCCGCACATACCAACCCATGCATGTTCTTGCGTACCACGTTCAATGATACGCCTCAGAAACCGGATAACTGCCGGATGAAATTCCTGAAATAGATCCGATACAATATCGTTGCCGCGATCCACGGCAAGCAAATACTGGATAAGATCATTCGTACCAATACTCAAAAAACTTACTTCCTTCGCAAGATGATCCGCAATAACGGCTGCAGCGGGAACTTCGATCATGACACCGAGTGGAAGATTTTCATCGAACGGAATTCCATGTACGCGCAAATCATCCTTTGCCTGCACAATAAGCTGTTTGCCAAGTTTTACTTCCTTAATACTCGTAACCATCGGCAGCATAATGGCAAGATTTTTCAAAGTGCTTGCCCGCAGAAGAGCACGCAGCTGATCGAGAAAAATCTGCGGTTTATCCAGCATAACACGAATACCCCGCCAGCCAAGAAACGGATTATTTTCTTTCATCGCCTGCGTCATAAATTTGTCGCCGCCGATATCAAATGTGCGCATGATAGCTTGTTTGGGAAAAACCGCTTCAGCGATGCGGTGATATACTTCGTACTGTTCTTCTTCACTCGGAAAAACTTCTTTACCGATGAGCAAACTTTCTGTGCGGTAAAGTCCAATGCCATCGGCTCCCTGCAGTTTGATAAATTCGAGTTCCTCTTCCAACTCGATGTTCGCTGCGAGTTTAATGCGGTGCCCGTCGAGAGTTTCGGCAGGAAGGTCGCGGAGCGGGGCAAGCGCTTCTTCAAAGGTATTGTATTGTGTTTTCTTTTTTTTGTAATATTTTAATGTTTCCGGATTCGGGTACAGCACAACGGTACCACTGTAACCATCAACAACGACCTGATCATTGGTTTGAACCAGTGATAACAATTGATGCAGACCAACAACAGCCGGAATTTTTAATGCACGTGCCAGCAAAGCCATATGGGATGTTGCGCCGCCTAATTCTGTCACGTAGGCCAGAACATCGTTACGACTAAAGATGAGAGTATCCGCCGCTGCGAGATTGTGCGATACAACAACATGAGAACCTTCGATTTTCGAGATAAGCTTTTGTTCCTCGAGATTTCTGAGGATACGGTTTTCAACGTCAAGCAGGTCGTCAGCGCGTTCGCGCGCATATTCATCCTTGGATGACTTCATCATTTGGTGATACTTCTCCATCTCATTTTTAATGAGATATTCCGCGTTTTTTCGCTCGCGTTTTAAGCGTTTGTACACGGCATCAAAGAGGACAACATCTTCGAGGATCATAAGCTGAGCTTCGAAAATTTTCGATTGTGCGGACCCTAGTTTTTGTTCAGCAAATTCGTATACTTTGGTGAGTTCCTTCTTGGAACGCGTGATGGCATTCTGGAGACGTTCTATTTCTTGCTTCACTTCGCCGGCGGTAATTGTACGAATGAGGATTCTTGGCTCATGTTTCCGAAAGAGGAAAACCGGTCCGATGGCAATTCCGGGAGAGGCTGGAATCCCTTTCAGTTTCATTTCTTGTTTAATAGTCTGATCCATCTTCTACTCGATTTTTGGTTGACAATTCTCGTTTATATCGGTTCGCCAAAACCGCTCTCAAAGAGCTCGGACATAGCTTTATATGCTTCGTTTTCATCGGGTCCATCAAAACGTACCAGAAGTTTCGATCCTTGTTCTGCAGCAAGTGTCATAACGCCGATGATACTCTTTCCATTAATTTGGAAACTGTCTTTTTCGATGAAGAACTCGGATTTAAATTTTGCCGCCAACTTGACAATTGCAGCAGCCGGGCGCGTATGCAGCCCTGCTCGATTCCGAATCGTTACTTCTTGTTCAATCATTCCTTGGACATCTCATTAGAATTTTCTATTCAATAATTTATCTGTCATCCACCGAAGTGTTTCACGAGCTGCGGAAGCCGGCAATGCTGAAAGTTGATTTTTCGCTTCCGTGATATCATTTTCAATCCGTTTTTTGGCGGAATCTATTGCGCCTGTTTCTTCATAGATGAGACGAAATGCCGGCACTTGTTTCCGGGGCACACCGCCGTTTGTGAATATACGCTGAAGCGTTTTTTTCTGTTCTCCCTTTGCACGGCGCAATGCCTCGAGGAGTAGAAATGTTTTTTTACCCTCTACTAAATCGCCACCAATGGTTTTGCCAAATTCTTTTTCGTCGGCAACGATATCCAGCAAATCATCCTGAATTTGGAAGGCCCTCCCTACATATTCACCGTACCGCCGCAATGCTTCCAGGTCCGAGGCCGCCGCATTTCCGATAAGCGCACCCACTTGCGCTGCTATTGAAACTAATTTTCCAGTCTTCTTTTCGATCATCATTAAGTATTCGTTCACATGCACGCGGTGACGTGTTTCAAATTCCTTGTCCAACGCCTGACCTTCACAAATGGTAACCACGCCTTCGGTAAAAATTTTGCTAATTTCCTGAATACGCGTTGATTTTGTTCTCAGTAAAGCACGGTAGGCAAACGCAAGCAATGCGTCACCTGAAAGAAGGGCAACATTTTCATCCCACTTTTTATGAACCGTAAGACGTCCGCGGCGTGTTTCTGCATTATCCATAATGTCATCATGAACGAGTGTAAAATTATGGAGGATTTCAATTCCTGCTCCTGCGTGCAGCGCGTTGTTTGCTTCGCCTCCGACAGCTTCGCACGCAAGGAGAGTAATCACGGGGCGAATGCGTTTCCCGCCTGCCACGAGAACATATTTTGCAGGATGGTAGAGTGTCTCCGGTTTGTGTTCGGTGACGAAACTCCGAAGATACCGTTCCACCGCCGATTTATGCCGTTCGTATCGTTGTTCAGGATTCATAATTTGTTTTTATCTCACACTCGTGTACATAAAATTTGTTTCTGCAGATCAGGAATGGTACGAGAGCCGGTTAAAAACATTGCACTTTTCAATTCCCATTCCCATTGATCCATGAGCCGAAGAACGGCTTTCGTTCCGCCATTTGCAAGCGCTTGAAGAATGGGCAAAGCAGATCCGGCAAAATCAGCGCCCAATGCAATAGATTTTGCGCAATCGATGCCGTTCGAAATTCCGCCGGAAGCTATAACCTTCAAAGATAACGATTCACTCTTGAGGTGACAAACTGATTTCAGCGCATCTACTGTTGGAATTCCCCAATCCCAAAACATCTCCGCATTTGAACTCTTTCCTTCTTTTTTCACCATTGCATCTCTCCATGCCTTTTTTCCATCTCCAATTTTTCTTCTCACGATCTCGATTCCCGCCCAGCTCGTCCCGCCGGCGCCTGCAATATCAATTATATTTACTCCGACATCAATCAATCGTCGCGCAACTTCAGCTGATATACCCGCGCCTACTTCTTTCACGATGATAGGAACATGAATCGAATTCACCAGTAATTCAATACCGTTCAGCACGCCTCGAAAATTTGTATCACCCTCCGGTTGAAGCAGTTCCTGCAGTGGATTGAGGTGAATTGCAAACCCGTCCGCTTGAATTAAATCGATCAGCCGCATAATCGGCGATGCATCCCGCAGCTTAGCAACTTCTGCTGCGCCGATATTTCCAAATATGGGAATGTCCGGTGCAGTTTCACGCACCACGGAAAATGAACGATGGTACCGCCCGTTCTCCGATGCCTGCCGCTGACTACCGACACCCAGTGCAATATTCTTTTGAACACAAACTTCAGCAAGCTGCCGGTTGATCTGTTCCGCCTTCGCATATCCGCCAGTCATACCGGAGATGATAAACGGTAGCGCTATTTTTTTCTCCAAGAAAACTGTTGAGGGATCAACATCCGAGAGATTTAATTCGGGCAGAGCGTTGTGCAAAAAATCCCAACGATCAAATCCAGAAGATTTTGTGCGAAAAGCGACATCCTGGTTCAAACTAATATTAATGTGCTGCTGCTTGCGTGAGGATGTCCGTGTCATTTTCATACATCATAATCTCATAAGAAAAATAAAGAAAACGGTTTCGAGAAGCAAGGTAGCGAACGAAAAGCGTTTCTTGATTTTCCTTCAATTTTTCGGTATCTACTTTCATACAACAAAACGATGAAAACAACGAAACCCCGACAGCAGCAAAAATCATCTTTGCGACAAAAAACTTATTTCTTTTCGGATGCGCATCTCGGCATCGGTTCACCCGAAGAAGACCGTCAAAAAGAATTGCGGTTGATTCGTTTTTTAAATTCTATTCAGCAAGATGCCTCGCAAATTTATATTGTGGGGGATTTGTTTGACTACTGGTTTGAATACAAGACTGTCGTTCCAAAGAAATATTTCCGGCTCTTTTCAAAACTTGCGGAGTTGACGGAACAAAATATCCGTTTGTTTTTTATCGCCGGCAATCATGATTTCTGGATGAAGAATTATTTCCATGATGAATTTGGCATGGAAGTACACTTTCATCCGGTCGAAGCGGAAATTTGCGGCAAGCGATTCCTCATCCATCACGGCGACGGTTTACTGAAGGATGATCTCGGCTACAAGATTCTAAAAAAAATATTACGAAGCAAAACGAACATTTTCCTCTTCTCGTTAATTCATCCAGATATTGCCGGATGGCTTGCTCGGTGGTCGTCGCACACAAGCCGCCGCTATACAAGCAATCGAATGTACGAAAGCACCGGCATGGTGGATTTTGCAGCACGTAAAATACACGAAGGGTTCGATTTTGTGGTGATGGGTCACAACCATGTTCCAACGTACCAGACCATTGAAAGCGGTGTGTACATCAATCTTGGTGACTGGATTCTTGAGAACACGTACGCGGTCTTCGATGGCAAAGAAATGAAACTGAACAAGTGGACGGATTGATTTGTATGTATAAAACAAACCGATTACTATGACTGATAAAAAATTTAGTTCTGAAAAAATGGAGCGTTACTTCAACGATCCTGAGTATCGGCATGGAAAAATGAAATTCAATAGATTGCATTTCAAACGAAAGTACATAATTCTTTTTATCAGTCTTTTTGTTGTCGCGGTACTGGCCGCATGGTACTCGATATATATTCTCAACGGTCTGCCGACTCTTGAACAATTGGAAAATCCAAAACCTGAGCTCGCAACGAAAATTTATTCCGCCGACGGCGAAGTGCTGGATCAGTTTGCATATAAAAATCGCACGCGCGTTACACTTTCGAAGCTTCCTCCGGGATTAATCAAAGGGCTTGTTGCTACCGAGGACAAAGATTTCTATAACCATTGGGGCGTCAATCTGCCGCGCTTCATCCGGCAAATGTTTATTAATGTCGTTACATTTCGCCAAGCTGGTGCCAGTACCATCACACAGCAGCTTGCACGGAATCTCTATAAACTCCAGATTAAACACGAAACTATGTTTGATAAAATTACGCGGAAAATCCGTGAATTTTTCACATCGGTTCAAATCGAGCGGCGTTTCACAAAGAATGAAATCATGGAGTTTTATTTAAATGTTGCCTATTTCGGCAAGAATGCTTACGGTATTGAATCCGCCTCACAGACGTATTTCGGTAAGCCAGCCGCTGACATGACAACGCCGGAATATACATTACTCATCGGTATGCTCAAAGGTCCAAGCTACTACGATCCTTTTCTGCACACCGAACGTGCATTCGGGCGGCGTGATATAGTGATTTCCCAGATGGTGAAAGAAGGATTGATCACCGAAGAGATCGCACAGCAAGTTCGGGCTGATTCTTTGGATCTCAAATCTGCCGAATCAGAATTTCGCTCCGGTATTGCACCTCATTTCGTGGAATGGATTCGACAGCAGCTTCTCAAAAAAGCCGAAGCACACGGATACGACATCTACCGTGACGGATTGCGTGTTTATACCTCGCTCGACAGCCGTATGCAGCGGTACGCAATTTTTGCTATTGAAGAACATTTGAAGGATTATCAACAAACGTTTGATGCAACATGGAATTGGAAAGAACATCCTGAAATTATGAGCGATGTCATCGCTAAAGCAATTCGGGAAGATGAGTCATATACAAAATCAACGAACTCTGATATGCGGGACAGCATTCGCAACGAACTGCGCAACAGCCGTACCTTTATCGACTCCGTCCTGAAAGCTGCACAGACGATCGAAGTCGGTTTTGTTGTTATCGACCCGCACAATGGAAAAATTAAAGCGATGGTCGGCGGACGCAACTACCGGACCTTTAAGTACGGACTGAACCATGTTACCCAGATTCGCCGCCAGCCGGGATCTGCATTTAAACCTTTCGTCTATACCGTAGCGCTCGATAACGGATATCCAGCATGCTATGAAGTGTTGAATCAACCTGTCACGATTCCCATGCCTGATGGAACCCGGTGGGCACCGGAAAATTTCGAGAGAGACATCGGCGGTAAGTATACGTTGCGTGAGGCTCTGAAACGTTCTGTTAATCTCGTGACTGTTCGTGTCATTTTAGAAATCGCTCCCGCTGCACAAGTTTCGGCATATGCGCATCGCATGGGTATCACATCACCCGTACCAGCATACGAGTCTATTGCACTTGGCACTGCGGAAGTTTCACCGTTGGAATTAACCTCGGCGTACGGTGTATATCCTAACGAGGGAGTACTTGTTTCACCAATCGCCATTACCAGGATTGAAGACAATGACGGTAATGTCATTGAAGATAATTCCCCGGATAAAAAAGAAGTACTGAGCAAAGAGACTGCATACCTGATGACCGACCTGCTTAAGGGTGTAGTAAATAGTGTTGGGGGAACAGGAACGCGCGTGCGATCGTACTTCACTGGTACCTGTGCGGGTAAGACCGGAACAACAAATGATTACGCCGACGCATGGTTTGTCGGCTTTACTCCGCAACTGGCTGCCGGCGCTTGGGTTGGCTTCGACGATGCTCGCATTCGTTTTAAAAATACGGATGGTCAGGGCGGCAGGGCAGCAGCACCAATCTTCGGATTGTTTATGCAAAAAACATATGAAGACCCTGGTATCGGACTGACTCAAGAATATTTTGTTCAACCGGAAGGTATTGTTACCGATACAATTTGTGCAGACACGAAGAAAAAAGCGCGTGCGTGGTGTCCGAATAAGACAACAGAAATCTTCAATGAAAAATATCCCCTTGGATTATGTGACAAACATACAAGCGCGGATTGGAATCAGGGCAAAGAAGGGGAAGACACCCAAACGAAAAGTAAGATAAACTGGTAGAGAGAAGAATAGAGAATATTTTTGATTTCTTCTTTTTGTCTAAGATCGGAGAGAGCACTTCGAGAATAAGAAATTATTATTTTCCGGAGCTTTTATCAAATCTTCTCTTTGACCATGGGGCACAAAAGTGATAATCATGGGGAAAGAATACACTCATTTCTTAAGTAGTTCGTTTATAGCTTTTAGAATAAGCTTCGGAGCCACATCATCAACCACTTTTACTTCTCCAATTGTTACCGGCAAAACAAAGCGCAGCTTGGCGCCGACGTGTTTTTTATCTCGTCCTATCGCACTGAGGATGTCGGCTATTTTCAATGAAGAAAGTTTTGCCTTGATCAAGACGCGGCCTACGAGCGCAACAATACGATCATAGGAATCCGAGTCTAACAATTTCATTTCTTTGGCAATAAAGCTTTCAGCGATCATTCCGAGCAAAACCGCTTCGCCATGTTTCAAAAGCTTATAATGCCCGGCAAATTCCAGTCCGTGGCCAATGGTATGCCCGCAATTAAGAATAATACGGATACCGGATTCTTTCTCGTCCTGCGAGACTACTTCTGCCTTAATTGCCGCGCACTTTGCCTGCACGTACATAATCGATTCGGAATCAAGCCCGAGGATTTTTTCAACATTTGATTCGAGAAATCCGAACAATTCGGCATCTCGGATAACGCCGTATTTAAAAATTTCGCCAAAACCGCAGACCACCTCTCGCGGGGGCAAAGTCCTGAGAAGACCGGCATCCATCCATACAAATGTCGGCTGGTGAAACGCGCCAATCATATTTTTCCCCAGCGGATGATTGACTCCGACCTTTCCACCGATGGAGCTATCGACCTGGGCAAGCAATGTCGTCGGTACCTGTATCAATCCAACGCCGCGCTGGTACGTCGCAGCTATAAATCCGGCCAGATCACCAACAACACCACCGCCGAAAGCAATGACAGCGGAGTTGCGCGGTATTCTTTTCTTCAACAATTCTGTGAAAATGGAATTTGCACGATGGAGGTTTTTCTGGTTTTCTCCGGATGGAAGAAGAATAGTCGTCAGTTGAAAATTATAGTGCAGAAGATTTTGCTGAAGCGGTCGAAGATGGTGCGATGCGACGTTCCGGTCCGTAATGATAACAAGAGAATCCGAAGTTCCATGTTGACGGCACATGGGTGCAAACGATGAAACCATGTCTGTGCCTGCATACATGGAGTATGAACGTTCTCCAAGTGCAACATCGATTTGCCGTTGGATCATACAACTATTCCTCATCAATCAAAACGTGAATGTTATTCGCAATCTCATCCACCGTTTCTCCTACGCGCATATGATCGGCGGTAATCACGATATCGGCACGTGCGTAAAATTGTTCACGGCGGGCAATTAATTCAAGTACCCGGTTCCTCAATTCCGGCGGCGAAAGTTTATTTCCATGTTCATCCTTCAGCATCGGACGATCACTTCGGTATTGCACACGTTGTATAATCTCTTCCGGAGATAGTTTAAGATAAACAAGAATACCTTTTTGTAAAACAAGCTGGCAGTTCTCTTCGTTGGCAATTGTGCCGCCGCCAAGCGATATGACGTAATGATGGAATTCCGTCAGTTCGATTAAAGCGCACCGTTCTAAAACACGGAATGCCTGCTCGCCTTCCGAATTGAATATTTCCACAACACGCTTATGTGTTTTTTGTTCGATATACCGATCAACATCAAGGTACTCAAAGCCAAGCGTGTTGGCGAGAATAGGACCGATAGTGCTTTTTCCGCTTCCCATAAATCCGGTCAGGAAGATCAGAGATTTTTTATGGACGTGTTGCAAATCTATCATGTTCTGCGTTAAAAAAAAAGCGTCCCGATACATCAGGACGCCTAAGATAAACGAGCGTGAATATCACCGGAAATATTTATCCCGATGATCAACAATATCTGCTTTTTCATGCAACGCCGTCTGCCAGTCCGATAACGCCCGCTGGCGCATATCCTGCAAGAGCTGATTGCGAAGTGATTCACGCTCCAGGTTGTATCGTCCAGTATCAAATTCTGTTTTGGACAACAATTTTATTACATAGTAACCGAGTTTGCCTTCAAACGGTTTCGATAACTCACCGGATTTCAAAGCAAGCGCAGTGCCAATAAATTTCAGATCACGCCCAATGATCGCCGGACCATCGGCTGGTTTGAACGGGCCGGTAGTTTGCGCTGTTACATTCGGGTTCGATTGTGACGCGGTAAGGAGGTTACTGGAAGAAGTCAGCGTCGTATAGAACGAATCCACTTCAGGGCGGATCTTCGCCAGTTTCTTCTCTTTGAGCGCAAACGCACGAACGATACTTTTCACTTCCTCAAGCGGCCGGATACCTTCTTCCCTGATATTTGATACTTGTATGACGATCACGCCGTTTCGCACATAAATTGGTTCGGCAATTGCTCCAATTTTATTACTGAACGCAAAGCTCGTTATTGCATCGTTCAAGCCGATGCCGGGAACCGATCCCGTTTTTGTGAAATCCGGTGTTTCCTGTACTTTCAACTTACTGTTTTCAGCAGCTTTCTCGAATCCTTCATCTTTCGCTAAAATACCAAAATCCTGTGCCTGTTGGAATGCAGCATCCATTGTTTGTGTGCTTGCCTTTACCTTCAAACCAAGATCAAGAATCTTAACTTCGCGTTTATCTCTGCCTGTTACCTTAATAATGTGCCAGCCGAATTGTGTTCGCACGGGACCGACGATATCACCTATCCGCGCTTTAAAGGCTGCATCGGCAAATGGTTTCACCCAGCGATCTTTTGACGCCCATCCAAGATCACCGCCTTGCATACCGGAACCGTAATCCTGACTATTCTCTCGGGCAAGTTTAGCAAAATCTGCACCGGAGCGCGCTTGTGCCAGAAGCACACGTACTTTCTGTATCGTCTTTACGCTATCCGGGCCGGAAACTAAATTCAGCAGGATATGGCTGGATTTGACAAACTCTGTTGTCCCTTGCCGTTGGTCAAGAATTTTAATGATGTGAACACCGTCGTTGTCTTTGATCGGACCAACGATTTCGCCTTTCTTCGCGGAAAAAATTGCGTTCTCTTTTTTCTGACTTAACTCGCCATGCTTGAAAAATGTTTCAGCGTAAGGAACTTCAGAATATGTTTTTACAAGTTCAGCAAAATCCATCATGCCGGATTTCGCTTGTTCCAGCAAGCGTTTTATTTCTGTTTCTACGGCTGCCGAATCTTCTGAAGTAGCATTCTGACTGAAGAGAACATATTTGACTTTCCGCGCAGCTTTCGCCTGGAATTCAGCGACATGCAAATTGTACTGGTTCTTTATATCATCATCTGTCATGGTTACAGCGGATTCCTGAACGAGCCGATCGACATTAAACAAAGCGTAGGCTGCATTCAACGTCTCATCACGGTCCATGAATCGCTGTTTCAATTCACCTTCGCTCACATTGACGTTTGCCAACAAAAGACTCTGCAATTTCCGGCGTTTCTGCTCCTGACGAAGCATGTCTTCCACTTGGATCCATGCAGATTTATTTTGCGGATCCCTCATTGCCTGTTGGTATGCCTCACGTCGGAATGTCCCGGTGGAATCTGTAAATTGCTTTACAAGAAATTCCGGCGGATTCTGTCCATTGACAATATCACGAATTTCCTGGTCTGTCACCGTAATCCCCAGGCGATCAATTTCCTGCTCGATCAGCATTTCGTCCACAAGCTGATTCCATACTTGCGAACGGATCTGCCGTTCGGTTTCATCGTCAATTTCGTTGCCTTGCTGCTTCTTTTGATTTTCAGCTGTCCGGCGTACCAATTCGCTGTACTGTTTATAGCTTACTTCTTTGCCGTTCACTTTGCCAAGTACTTCGCCCTGACCGCCGCCGCCGCGTCCCCTGCGTCCGGTGAGGTCAAACCCCCAATCAAATATAATCAAGATAATAAATAACACTGCGAGAACCCCAAAAAGCTTAGTGAGTCTATTGCGGATGCTAGTCATTAACGCCATGTCTGAACAACTCCTATTTCCTGAATCGGGACTTTTTATTTTTTTATGATGCTAAATATAGCCGACAATCGCTTGATATGCAATGACTTTCTTATTGACTTTGTTGGCATATCAGCTTATATTTTGCAACGAAAAATTATTGACGATTGTAATTTTCATACAAAGTGCGAAGGATGTATTGTCGCGCTTTATTTCTTCAATTATCACCAATGTTATAAGTGTGGAGACACGTTGTGAGAAATCAGCTAACCCGAATTATTATCACCGTTTGTTTTGTCGTCCTTGCAGTTTATTTTCTTTGGCCGACCATTCAGGATTATAACTATCGCAGACAACTCAGCAAGCTCTCAGGTCAGGATAGCCTCGCGTATGTAGAAAAACATCACGACGAAATATTGGATGCAAAGCTGAAACGTATGAAGCTCGGCTTGGATTTACAGGGCGGCATGCGCGTTGTGCTGGAAGTAGATATCATCCAATTGCTGGACGATCTGGCAAAGAATAAGGATGACAACTTTAAGGCGATTATTAAAGAAGTGCGCAATGAAACCGCATCAAACGACCTTTCGATCATTCCCGTCTTCGCTAAAAAATTCCAGGACCGCAGCATTCGGATGAGCAGGTACTATGGCAGCATCCGGGATGATGACGACAAAGTGACAAAAATGTTGGAGGATGAATCCGGTAAAGCGGTCGATCGCGCAACAGAAACTGTTAATAATCGTGTTAATCAGTACGGTGTTTCCGAACCGACAATTCAGAAACAAGGCGGGCGCCGTGTCATTGTTGAACTGCCGGGCGTGAAAGATGAAAACGAGGTACGCCAGTTACTGCAGGCAACGGCAAAGTTAGAATTCAGAATGCTGAAAGATCCTCAGGTTTCATACAAGGTGATGGAATCCATAGACAAATTCCTAACCGGTAAATTAGAAACCGATACCACTGCGTCATCAGCGGTATCCGCAGAAAAAAAGAAAGAACCGGCTAAGCGTAAAGATGCTCTTACCGAATTGACCGGCGGTGCAGCGGTACCTGAAACGGACACTTCGAAGGAAGCGCAGTTTTCACGTGACCACCCCTTCTTTATGTATGTAAAACCGGACCAGCGCGGTTCCGGTGAAGGATACGTTGCAGAAAAAGATAAAGACCGGGTTGTCCGGCTGCTCGACCGGCCGGAAGTTCAGCAGCTCATTCCGCTCGATTTTGACTTTCTCTGGTCTGCTAAAGTTCAGACATTCCAAAATGGACAAAAATTTTATCTTCTGTACGCCGTAAAGAAAAGCTCGGAACTGACCGGAAGTGTTGTTACAAATGCACAAGCGAGCGTAGATCCGGAAGACAATCGCCCCATCGTGAATATGGAAATGAACAGCGAGGGTGCACGGGACTGGGCTCGCATCACAGGTGCTAATATCGGCAAACGAGTTGCCATCATCATGGACAAAGGAATATTCTCGGCACCCGTTGTTCAGGCAAAAATCACCGGCGGCCGTTCACGTATCACCGGAATGGATTCTCCCGGTGAAGCACGTCTGTTGGAAATTGTTCTTAAGGCAGGCGCATTGCCCGCACCAGTGTCCATAATTGAGCAGCGCTCCATTGGACCTTCACTCGGTGAAGATTCAATACGTGCCGGCTTGACATCAATTTTAATCGCGTTCATTCTCACAGTCCTCTTTATGGTTGTGTATTATCATTCAGCGGGTGCCGTGGCCGACTTCGCTTTATTCTTCAACATTTTGTTCATCCTTGGCGTTATGGCAAGCTTCGGTGCAACGCTCACTCTCCCGGGTATTGCGGGTATTGTATTAACCATCGGTATGGCAGTAGATGCAAATGTTCTCGTGAATGAGCGAGTACGCGAAGAAATGGTGACTGGAAAAACTTTGCGTGCAGCTATTGATACCGGATATTCCAGGGCGTTCACTGCAATTTTTGACGGTCACGTCACTTCATTTTTGACGGGTTTAGTGCTGTATCAATTTGGCTCAAGCGGAGTGCAGGGTTTTGCGCTCACGCTGATGATTGGCTTGGTTGCAAACCTCTTTAGCGCGATCGTCATCACTCACGTTATTATGAACATTATGATGGATAAAGGATATCATCCAAAATTCGGATAATCCGTCTTTTCAAAAAACATGCAAATGCAAAGGATTTTCAATGCGACTGTTTAAAAAAACGAATATCGATTTCATCGGAAAACGCTTTTTCTGGTACATCGTTTCAACTATCATGGTATTGATTGGATTGGTTTCAATTTTCTTTAAAGGTATTAACTATGGTATTGATTTCCAGGGCGGAACAGAAATGATTGTGTCATTCAGTCCTAACGTCGAGGTTGGAAATGTACGTATCGTACTCGATAAAGTTGGACTTGGTAAAAGCGAAATTAAATCTTATGGCAAAGAATCAACGCTTTTAATTAGAACAAGCGAGCAAGCTGAAGGAACCACTATCGGCACAAAGATGAGGAATGCATTAACCGACGGATTTCCCGGCAACAATATCCAAGTTCTCCGCGAAGATAAAATAGGCCCGAAAATCGGAAAAGAACTCCGAACCTCTGCTCTCTTGGCAGTCTTGTGGGCTTTAGGCGCTATCCTCGTCTATATCGGACTTCGATTTAAATTCCGCTATGGTCTTGGAGCAACGATATCGATTTTCCATGACGTATTGACAACCTTTGGGTTTCTTTCCATTATGAATGGACTGATACCAGGGTTGAACCTTGAAATTACTCAAGAGGTCATTGCAGCATTTTTAACACTTATTGGTGTCTCGGTAAACGACACAGTCGTTATCTTTGACCGAATCAGAGAGAACGAGAAACTTTTCAAATCTATGTCGTTGGGAGATCTGATGAATAAAAGTTTGAACGAAACTCTGAGCAGAACTATAATTACATCAGGTACTATTTTTCTCGTATTGATGATCTTATTGATTTTTGGAGGCGAGGTCAACCGTGGATTCGCCTTTACAATGGCATTCGGAATTGTTACTGGTACGTACTCCTCTATCTATGTGGCGAGCGCGTTTGTGCTTGATTGGACCCGGTATCGCAACCGAAAAAAAGCAACCTGAAATCCCCAGTTGAAGAAAAGACATCTATGAAATTCAAAACGAAAGAAATCAAAGAAGTCACAGTGATTGAGTTGGATGGCAATGTAATGGGCGGTCCGGATGCGTCCGCCCTCAATGATTTCTTGCACAAACTCATTACCGAAGAAAAGAACCATGTTGTTGTTGATCTTAAGGCTGTGAGTTTTATTAATAGTTCCGGACTTGGTATGCTTATCGGCGGTTTAACAACCATGCGCCACTCAGGCGGCGAATTGAAACTTGCGAGAGCTTCTCAAAAGATCGAGAATCTGTTAGAAATGACAAAGCTGCTCAAAGTGTTTGATCTTCACAAGACCGTCAATAATGCAATCGCGTCCTTCAAATAATTGAAGTGTGCGGGTGTAACATATTTCTGCGCAGCATCTCCATTCACCTCACTTCTTTATCCTGAATCTTCATGCCTTCCATACCACTTTTTGTTGCGGTAGCTGGTAACATTGGCGCCGGAAAATCTTCATTGGCGCGATTATTAGGTGAACGTTTTCAATGGAAACCGTACTTCGAATCTGTGGATGATAATCCTTACCTCTCCGATTTTTATGGCGATATGTTTCGTTGGTCGTTCCATCTTCAAATCTATTTTCTTGCCAACCGGTTCAAGTGCCATAAAGAGATTGTCGAATCAAGCGAGTCGGTCATTCAGGATCGTTCTATCTATGAGGATGCAGAGATCTTCGCACGCAATCTGTACGACATCGGCAAAATGACGGAACGGGATTACACGAATTATGTATCGCTGTTTCACGTGATGATAGAATACCTCAAACCACCCGATCTGATGATCTACCTTCGAGCAAATGTTGATACCCTGATGAAACAGATTTCAAAACGCGGGCGCGATTTTGAACAGGGCATTCAGCGATCGTATCTTGAGACTCTCAACACACTGTACGAAGATTGGATTAACCGCTATAAACTTGGTCCGCTTCTCATTATTGAAAGCGACAACCTCGATTTCGTGAACAATAAAAGAGACCTCGACTATATTTTGACAAGCGTCAAAGACCACCTGCCGCAAATGCAGTTATTTGAATAATGTCGCAGATGAACAAGAAGCCATGATACATGAAGGAACGTGTTAAGACAGCCTTGGAGACAGGGTCACCAATTGTTTTTTAGAGAATAGAGCCTTCATAAAGGTTGTCGACAATTCGAGATGACACTCAAAGAAGCCATCGCCTTGTTTCTCCCGCAACATTTCTCTACCTTTTTCATGAATAGTGAATAAGGTTAACCATGGTAATCAATGTATTCAATTGCCTACTGCCGGTTTTTTATTTCGCCCTGGTATGGACGTACGGCAAGGCATTCTTTGCCGATAAACTCTGGGCGAAGCGCGCCAAAACACCAATCCTGATTGGCACTATTCTCCTACACATTCTTTCTCTTATAGTCAGGACAATACTATTTCGGCATCCGCCTGTCACCACGATATTTGAGATATTCACTGTTTTAGCTTGCTCGATTACAGTTACTTACTATGTCATTGAGCTTCGTTCGAAACATAAAGAAACAGGCTATTTTATTCTCAACATCGCATTCTTTTTCCAGCTTGCTTCATCCATTTTCATCAAAGGCACTCCGGAAGTTCGGGAAATTCTCCGCAGCCCGCTCTTTGGAGCGCACGTGAGCTCTGCGCTCATTGGCTACGCCGCCATCACTATTGCCGGTGCGTATGGTTTGATGTATCTGATGCTGTATCACGAATTGAAAGCAACGCAGTTCGGCGTCATCTATAAAAAACTCCCAACACTTGAAACATTGGAACGAATGACATTCACTGCCGTGAAGCTTGCTTTTTTACTTCTGAGCATTGCTATTCTTTTCGGATTCATCTGGCTTCACCGCGCAATCGACAACCCGAACTACTTCGATCCAAAGCTTGTTGGTACCATCATTGTATGGGCAATGTACGGATTCCTCATCATTGCGAAAACACGATACGGTTGGAATGGCCGCAAGGTTATGATTCTTTCCATCATCGGTTTTGTGATTTCAATCTTCTCGATGACCATCATCAATATTTTCTTCAGCGGATTCCATAAGTTTTATTAATATGAATCTTCTCTGCACCGGCATATCGCACCACACGGCTCCGCTGGATGTCCGCGAACGGCTCTGGTTTTCTTCCGAGGAAATACGTCAAACCCTGCCCCTTTTAAAGCCTCTCGGCATAACTGAATGTGTCATGTATTCGACGTGCAACAGGACAGAACTCTACATGCTGACAGAGAACAGCACGCTTCCATCGGAAAAAATTAAAACCTTACTCATTGCACAAAAATCTGCTGGCAGCAACGTTCAACCTTCCGATTTATTTTCGCTCACAGCTGGTGAAGCAGCGCGGCATCTCTTTCGCGTTGCTGCCGGTACCGATTCGATGGTGCTGGGCGATGTGCAAATTCTCGCTCAGGTGAAAGAAGGGTTTCACCTCGCCACAGAAATTGGCACAGCTGGATTTTTTATGAACCGCCTGTTCCAGCTTGCCTTTCGAGCCGGCAAACGAGCGCGCACAGAGACAGAAATTGGAGATGGCGCAGTCTCTATCAGTTATGCCGCAGTAGAATTAGCAGAGAAAATCTTTGACGATCTTCACAAGAAATCTGCCCTGGTCATCGGCGCCGGTGAAACAGCCGATTTGACAGCAACACATTTGCGCGGCAAAGAAATTGGCGGGCTTTTCATTACAAACCGAACTCAGGAACACGCCGAACAACTCGCAGTGAAAGTTCAAGGAACGGTCATTCCATTCGATATTTGGTTCGATAAACTTCCCGATGTTGATATTGTTATTTCCTCTGTCGAAGTGAATCGATATATTCTTTCCGCACCGGATATTCTCCGTGCCTTGAAGCATCACGGCAGCAAGACATTATTCATCATTGATATAGGCGTTCCGCGTAACATCGACCCTGAAGTAAAAAATATTGAAAATGTTTTTCTCTATGATCTCGACACGCTTAATCTCATGGTTGAAGAAACTCTGCAAAAACGACGGTCAGAAATTCCAAAAGTGGATGTTGTTATCGCAGAAGTACTCGCTGAGTTGACGCACTGGTATTCTTCGCTCGAAGTCAATCCCACGATTACAGCACTGACACACTTTATGGAAAACATCCGTCAGGAAGAGCTTGCCAAAAACATAAACCGGTTCGATGCAAAAGATCGCGAGCTCGTGGAGCTCGTAACAAAACGCATCATCAATAAAATCATCCATACACCTATCGTAAATTTGCGGGGCGGACAAGAGACATCGCTGGCGGAGAGATTGCAAAAGATGAGCGCCATCCAAAAATTATTTGGACTTGCAAATCTGCCCAAGGAAGATTCCGATGCCTCATAAAATCCGCATTGGTTCGCGCGGCAGTGAACTTGCGCTTTGGCAATCGTACCACGTGAAGACGCTGCTTGAAGCACGTTTCCCCGGCATCTCGATTGATGTACAAAAGATAAAAACAACCGGCGATAAAATTCAAGACGCTCCGCTTGCGAAAATTGGCGATAAAGGTCTTTTCACCAAAGAGCTTGAAATCGCTTTGCTGGATGAACGCGTGGATATTGCCGTGCATAGTTTCAAGGATGTGCCGACCTTTGTTCCTGAGGGTCTTGCCATTGCTGCTGTGCTCGAGAGAGAAGATGTGCACGATGTTTTCATCGTCCATTCGAAGAAATCACATCGAACATTTCTCGACCTCCCTGCGAATGCAGTCATTGCTACAGGAAGCCTGCGCCGAAAATGCCAGCTGCTCAACGTACGCCCCGATTTACAGATAGTTGAAATTCGAGGGAACCTGAATACAAGGATGAAAAAATTAGATTCATCCGAATGGGACGGCATGATTCTCGCAAAGGCCGGGGTTACGCGTCTTGGCTGGGAACTGCGTATTACGGATATGTTGCCGTTTGAACTCATGCTTCCGGCTGTCGGTCAGGGTGCACTGGCAATTGAAAGCAGGGCAGGTGATCGGAGCGTTGTCGACATGCTTCGTCCGCTTCACCATGAACGAACGGCAGTAGCTGTTACAGCGGAACGCGCTTTACTTCGTTATTTCGAAGGCGGATGCCAAATTCCTATTGGTGCATACGGACAAATTATTGGAGATACTCTTCACCTCGATGCTGTGATTGGAAGTTTAGACGGGAGGCGAATTGTGCGCGGAAATAAAGTCGGGGCAATTGCTGATGCCGAACATATAGGAATTGTTTTGGCAAAACAATTGCTTAATCAAGGCGGAAAAGAAATTTTAGAGGAAATCAGACAACCAATCTGATTCAAATTATCTTGATACTCACTGGTAAAACAATACTCATAACGCGTTCAAAAAATGCAAGCTCGGAAATTCAGGATATGCTTGAATCTCAAGGCGCATCCGTTGTTTGTCTGCCCACCATCGAGATTACTGCGCCGGATTCATGGGATGAATGCGATGCAACAATTTGGAAACTCGCCGAGTATGACAGTGTCTGCTTCACAAGCAAAAATACTGTTGAGAAATTCGTCCAGCGGATTCGCCTCATACGTCCACAGGCCTTTAATACCTTAGCCACGCAAAATCTGTATGCAGTCGGAGAAAAGACCAAATCGACATTGGAAGCAAATGGGTTTACAGTCCAGCCAATTCCACAGAAACATTCTGCGGAAAATCTGGCGCATTCATTCTACGGGCAGAATATTTCAGGAAGACATTTTCTCTTCCCGAAAAGTAATATTGCTTGCGATGTCATACCAAAAGAACTGCGATCGCTCGGTGCTATTGTTGATGAAATAGTAACATATAAGACTGTTATTCCAGAGCCTGAGAATCTTGAACACATCCGAACGTTTTTAACAGATGGAAAGATCGATATCGTAACTTTTTTTAGTCCATCAAGCGTACGTAATTTCACGGAAATGATTGGCGTTGAAACATTGCAGCACATTTTGATTGCTGTTATCGGACCAACAACTGCAGAGGAGGCAAAGGAAATAGGTTTAGAAGTTGACATCGTTGCCAAACAACAAACGGCGAAAAGTTTAGTTCAAGGAATTATGGAACACTTTGATGGTTTGTAATAAAAACAAATGTGATGAATTCTGGATTTTTCATTTGGCGCTCCATTCACATAAAAAGGTTATTAAAGAATGATCAATGATTTATTTCTCCGTGCATGCCGCCGGGAACCGGTGGAACGGACGCCTGTGTGGATAATGCGTCAGGCGGGGCGATATTTACCCGAATATCGAGCTATCCGCGCAAAGGTAGATTTTCTTACACTCTGCAAAACACCGGACCTTGCAGCAGAAGTTTCCATACAACCGGTAAATATCATCGGAGTTGATGCCTGTATTATCTTCTCGGACATTCTTGTAGTGCCGGAAGCGATGGGCATGAAATTATTTGTGGATGAAGGCAAAGGCGGGCCGCGCTTTGAAAATCCTATTCGCACACGTGCTGAAATTAACAAACTTGCCATACCGGATCCAAATCGCGAACTAAATTATATTATGGATGCACTTCGGCTCACACGTAAGATTCTCAACAATCGAGTTCCTCTCATCGGGTTTGCAGGATCGCCATGGACACTCGCTACATATATGGTGGAAGGAAAAGGATCAAAAAACTTCCGTTCGATGAAAGAGCTCATTTATTCAAACCCGAAAGATGCGCATGCATTGCTTGATAAACTTGCACGCACAGTTGCCGCCTATTTGAGTGCAAAAATTGAAGCAGGAGCACAAGCGGTACAAATATTCGATACATGGGGCGGCATATTGCCACCGGATGAATTCAAGGAATTTTCTCTCCGATATATCGAGCAAGTTTTAAAACTTCTCAACCGTAACGGCGCTCCAACAATTGTCTTTTGCAAGGACTGCGGACATTCGGTTGAAGCTATCGCTGATACCGGATGTGATGTTGTAGGGCTTGATTGGTCGATCGATATAGCAAAGGCAAGAATGATGGTCGGAAGTTATGCCGCACTCCAAGGCAATCTCGATCCAACCATGTTGTATGCACCGCCGGAACGCATCCGCGAAGGTGTGAAGAAAATATTGGAGAAATTCGGCAGGGGATCCGGACATATTTTCAATCTCGGGCACGGCATATTACCGGATATTCCGGTTGAACATGCAAAAGCGTTTGTACAAGCTGTGAAAGAAGAAAGCATTCAGTACCATCGGTAAGAGTGAAGACATTGATAAGCGCCCAAGAAAACTCATAATGAAAAACCCATTGCTCGATGCTCATAAAAAAACCGCGGTTGTTCTTTTTCAACTTGGCGGACCGGATTCATTGGAAGCAGTCGAACCATTTCTCTTGAATCTCTTCATGGATCCGGATATCATCGATTTTCCACTAGCATTTTTAGCACGCAAGCCATTAGCTCAATTTATCTCCAGCAGACGATCACCAAAAGTACAAACCAACTATAAAATGATCGGGGGTAAATCTCCCATTCTTGATCTCACGCGTCTTCAGGCAGATGCACTTAATTCTCGATTGATTCAACAAGGTATTCAGGCGCGGGTATTTATCGCCATGCGGTACTGGCATCCGATGACAAATGAAACCGTGCGTGAAATAAAAAGCGGCGGATTTGATCAACTCATTCTTATCCCGCTCTATCCGCAATTCTCGCAAGCAACCACAGGTTCCAGCATCAACGAGTGGAATCGTCAGGCAAAGAAGCAGGGTTTAAATATTCCAACACGGTTTGTGTGCTGCTATCCACATCATCCAAAATTGCTGGAAGCGTTTGTCGAAAACATTAATAATTCGCTGGAGCATTTTTCCACTGTCTCGCCGGAAAATATTGATCTCGTTTTCAGCGCCCATGGCGTTCCTATTCGTTATATTCAAAAGGGCGATCCATACCAGTTACACATTGAAGAAACCGTACGAAGGGTCGTGGAACATGGAAAATGGAAATCTCCATACACACTTTGTTTCCAAAGTAAAGTCGGGCCAATGCAGTGGCTCAAACCGTCTCTTATCGATACACTAGAGCGTCTTGCAAGCGAAGGCCGCAAGCATCTGCTCATCATCCCGATAGCATTTGTAACAGATCATATTGAGACACTGCATGAAATCAATATCGATGCGCGCAACCATGCAATGATACGAGGTGTTCAGCAGTTTGAACTCATGCCCGCTTTAAACGATCATCCGAAATTCATTGAGTGTTTGGCAGACATGGTGGTACAGCAACTAACACATACCTTTGAATGCACAACATGCAAAACACTGTGGCGGGAAAAAAGCGAAAGGCCAAAACCTACGAAATGCCCGCAATAGTGCGGATAAACAGCATAGTGTCTCGATACATGCATACTCTCTTTCTATCGTGTGGAATCATCTGTTTATTACGGAGTACGGATAGAAGTTCCTCTGTGAGATGAAAATGAAGATCGTCCATCGTTGCCGACATTAACACAAAGAACCTTACCTATGCAGACATACATCGATCTCTCAGTTCCCATTACCGACTTGATGCCGGTGTATCCCGGTGATGAACCGCCGCATCTTTTAAAAGTAAACAATCTTACGCGGGATGGATTCAACAATTTCCTTTTATCCGCCACTATGCACACAGGCACACACATCGATGGACCAATGCATGTCACAAAAAATAAAATATTTTTAGATAAAATTCCGCTTGAACAATGTGTCGGTTTGGGGTGTCTTCTCAATGCCGTCGGCAAAAACAGTATCGCGCTCACTAAAGATTTTAAATTGCTCGTTCGACCGCAAAGTATTGTTTTGCTATATACCGGAATGAGTCGGTTGTTCGGACGCAAAAAATACTTTCATGAATATCCAACCATCAGCTGGGAGCTTGCTCAATTGTTCGTAGAGCGGCAGGTAAAAATGGTTTGCATGGATTCACCATCGCCTGATCGGTATCCTTTTGAGATTCACAAACTCCTTTTAGAAAACAACATACTTCTTGCAGAAAATCTCACTAACTTTAACAGACTTTTATCGGTTAATAATTTTGAGGTCATCGCGTTACCTCTGAAAATTCATGCTGATAGTTCACCGGCAAGAATTATTGCACGAATGCTTGACTGAGGAAAATACTATGAAAAAGAAAATATCTCATCAAAGTTCCATCGCCACGCGGGCAATTCATGGAAAACAATTATTCGCTTTTAAGGGACCGGTTGCGACTCCGATCTATCAGACGTCTACATATCGTTTTAAAACTTCCGAGGATGCTATTCGGTACGCGAAAGGGGATCCGTCTGTTTATGTTTATTCGCGCTACCACAATCCAACCGTGCATGACGTAGAAGAAAAAATTGCATCCATGGAAAATGGTGAAACGGCGGCTCTCTTTGCCTCCGGTATGGCAGCAATTACCACTGCAATTCTTGCGGTGACAAAGGCGGGTGACAATATCATCAGCACGCCGGCATTATACGGCGGCACGTATCGATGGATGCGTGACGAATTGCCGAAACAAAATATCCATGTGAGCTTTGTTGATCCTTATCATCTCGAAGAGATCGCTCATACCGCTGACCAACGAACGACACTCGTTTATATAGAAACTCCGACAAATCCAACGCTTACCATCGTGGATATCGCAGAAGCTGTACGTCAGACCAAGAAGGCAGAAAAAAGATTGGGCCGGCCCCTTCTGACAATGATTGACAATACATTTGCGACAATTATTAATCAAGTCCATTCAAACTTGGCATTGACGTCATCACGGAAAGTGCCACGAAATACCTGAGCGGCCATACCGATATTCTCGCAGGTGTTGTTATTGGCAAGGAAGATTTTGTGAAGCGGGTGAAGGCGCTTGGAAAATACCATGGCGGTTGTGCAGATCCATTTGCGGCGTATTTACTCGGCCGAAGCTTGAAGACGTTTGAACTTCGTGTACATCGTCAGAATGAAAACGCTTTCGCTCTTGCACAGAGACTAGAGAAAAACAAGAAGGTGCGTCGAGTGATCTACCCGGGGCTTGTATCGCATCCACAATTTCAAATTGCAAAAAAGCAAATGACCGGTTTCGGGGGAATGGTCACGATGGAAGTGACGTCATCAAGAAAGTACCCTCCGGTCGAAGCCGCGGCAAAGGTTTGTGATAATCTTAAAGTTGCCGTCAATGCAATGTCGCTGGGCGGCGTGGAGACACTCGTGAGTATTCCCGTTTATTCATCGCACGTCTTTATGAGCGATGAAGAACTGAAGCGTCACGGTGTGACAGCAGGAATGATCCGGATTTCTGTCGGTGTAGAAGGAATCGAAGATTTAATTGAAGACTTTGAACAAGCACTGGATATAATATGAAAGAAAACAATTCTTATGAAAAGAGTATGCTCTCTCGTCTTGCTGGTATTAATTTATTCTCTCTCGCTCTTCAGTCAAAATGTGATAATTGTGGTGATGGATGGCGCCCGGTATTCTGAAACATTCGGTGCAGATTCACTTTATATACCGCATATCTGGAATCAACTTCGGCCCCTCGGCACCATCTGGACAAATTTTTACAACGATGGACTGACAAAAACTGATCCCGGACATGCGACTATTGCAAGTGGAGTTTGGCAATATATAGACAACAAAGGAATCATTAGACCTGAACAGCCTACCGTGTTTGAATATTTCCGTAAATATACAAAAGCTTCGGAGAATGCAACCGCAGTTGTTGTTGGAAAGCAAAAATTAGATATTCTCACGTATAGTACTCATCCCGACTATGGTGCAGAATACAAAGCTCCATCGTTCATCAGTTCAACTGATACTTCTGTCACGAATGATGTGAAAAAAGTCATTTCATTACATCATCCGCGGATCATGATAATCAATCTGCCCAATGTTGACGGTGCAGGACATTCAGGTAATTGGAGCAACTATCTTCAAGCAATACATATTGCGGATTCGCTCATTTGGAATCTTTGGCAGACCCTTCAATCAAACTCTCTCTATCGGAATACTATGACCCTTTTCGTGACGAACGATCATGGCAGGCATGATACTGCCCATGGCGGTTTTAAAGAACATGGTGACACATGCGAAGGCTGTCGTCATATTCTTTGTCTTGCTGTGGGGCGTGGGTTTCCAGTATATCGGGATATTTCACACCGGCGAACCCAGTGCGACATTGCACCGACGGTCGGAGAACTTCTTTCTTTTCCAACACCATATGCGATAGGAACAAGCTTGCTTCGGGATGCCGATTCCGCCAAAGTCGGAATTCAAAACAAATGAAAGGAATTTTTCCTGTACCATGCAGATAACTATTGAGTTTATCAGACATTACTTTCAATCCTTTCATCGCAGAACCCAAGAATATTCCGAACTAATTCCGGCGGCTGTACTTATTCTGCTTTTTGAAAAAGACGATCAACTTAATATCGTTTTGACAATGCGCACGAACAGCGTAAAACATCATAAGGGTCAGGTCTCTTTTCCCGGCGGAACAAGGGACACAGCAGATGCGACCATTATAGACACTGCGCTCCGTGAAGCATATGAAGAAATTGGATTGATGCAGAACGATGTTGAAGTCCTTGGAATGCTCAACGATTTCCATACTCCCAGTGGTTTTTGTATAACACCTATCGTAGGTTATCTGCCTTTTCATTCATCTTTTGTCCTCAATAAAATAGAAGTATCCGATATTTTCCATGTTCCGTTATCCTTCTTCCTTGATTCACGCAACGAACGAGTAGAACTGAGCAAACAATCAGGTAAAATGAAAATCGTTTACTTCTATAACTATGGTAAATATGAAATATGGGGCGCGACTGCAGAAATACTGCGAATTTTTTTGCACGCTCTTGATGAAGAAATCAAGCACAAAAAGACTTTGTAAATCTGGCAATTCTTAATTATATTTACACAAGAAAGTAACTGAAGCAACAGCAATATGTCCTGATTTCAGGACAAAGGAGAATGAAGGAATGCCACAACATAAATCAGCAGTAAAGCGAGTTCGACAATATGCCAGCCGCGCAGAAGGCAACAAGAATCGCCTCTCAAAGGTGAAAACGCTTGTAAAGAAAGTGCGTTCCTCCAAAACTAAGGAGGAAGCAAGTTTAGCTATAAAAAACGCGGTGAAGTACCTTGACCAGCTTGGCGCCAAAGGAACAATTCATAAAAATAATGCTTCCAACCAGAAATCAAGACTGACAAAGTTCGTCAATAAAATTAAGTAAACACATACTACACACTGTAACAAAACCCCATTCCGAATTGGTCTGGGGTTTTTGCATGGAGAGAATTCAACTCTCTAAAGTTTCTCATCCTTGAAGAGTTTTAGTAAAACAAAACGTTCCGCCAAAAACCTGACGGAACGTTTTTTATGCAATACGTTTATGAGTCTCTTATCCTTCGCTTTTTTTCTTTAATTCCTCTAGTTCAGCAATCCGTTTTTCATACCGCTCTTTTTCCGCAGGCTTATTTCGTGCAAGTGATCTGTATGCTTTAATAGCATCATCAAACCAACCTTGTTTGGCATAAATTTCTGCAAGTGTTGGCGTTACAAATCCCATTCCAGCCGGAGTATCTTGTTCGGATGCGGGAGGTGTTTCCTTCTGTGCGAAGTTTATAACGGGCGTTATTCTGCCGGCACTTTGCAATTTGTTCGTAAGCTCTTCAATTTTATTCTGACCACCCGCTGGAATTGAATCAGTCTTCGGCAGAACGAATTCTTGCGTCATGGAATCTGTCTTTGGTAGTGTGAACTCTTGCGGTTGAGCAGTAGTATTATTGCTTAAATAATCTTCCATCGAAACAGTATTTTCACCCGAGAGTTCTTGAGTCCTTCGCGAAGTATAATGCTCAAAAGATTCTTCTTCTACTGTTGTTGAAGGTAGAGGTACATTGATATCGGAAGGAGACGATGTAAATTCAAATCCTCTTGACTCTTCCGCTGATGGTGTTGTTGAATTGATTAACGGTTCTGGCTGCGGAAAATTGAATTCTGAAAACGGCGATGTTTCATATGTTGCCGGTGTTTCGAGTGTCGGTACATTTATTCCAAAACCACTTGTGTCTTCTGCTGATACTGCAGGAGGTGGTTGAGTTATTTCATTAAAAAAATCAGGTGTTGGTGAGTCGATCGGCAGCGTATGTTCCAGCGGCGGCTCTTGTGCCGGTTGATCAATTCCACTAAAACCAAATGACGTCTCCTGGCTCGATGGGACTTCAAATGCAGTGGAATCCGGATACGTATATTCGGCCATCGGCGGCATTGCTGGTTCCGCTTCAGGTAATTCGAGCGGCTCCTCCTCCGGTGTTATTGCAAGTGTTTCTTCGGCTGTCGGCGGCACCTGCGCGAGTAACTTTATTAAAGTCTCATTGTCCGGTAGAAAATCAAGAACGAATTCAAATTCGCGGCGCGCCTCTGCTTGCATATTTAATGCAACAAGCGCTTTCCCTTTGACGAGGTGCCCCGTGGTATAGAAAGGAAAATTCGCAAGGCCTGCATCGCAAATTCGCAACGCATCGTTCGCACGGCTTGCCTCAAGATAATAGTGCGCCAATTGAGCAAAGAGCGGCGACTTGGCGTCGGGTCCTACTTTCTTTTCCAGCGTAGTAATATACTGTTGAGCTATATCGATCATTGTGTCTGTTGACGAAGTTTTCTTGCCTCAAGCGCGTGTCTGACAGAGAGCCACGAAACACATGCAAATCCCATAAAATAAAGTAACTGGAAGGGCAATGCGGCTATCTCTAAATAGTATAATGATGAAATCACACCGAAGAAGCAATAGACAGCAAGAAGAATTTCAATTGCTATTATCCAGTCGAATTTCTTTTTGCTGACGTACATGTTCTTTTTCCATGTGTCTTTTTTGCCTTCGATAGCATATTTTGGAGTTCTTACAAATTCACTTTTACGCTTAAAGAGCCCTTCAAACACAGCACGGGAATTATTCACAGCGAACCCCATACTTCCCGCCATAAAAAGGGGAAAGAGCATAATTCGTCGACGCCAATCCGGATAAACAGCTTTTTGTGATATGAGATAGAAAAGGAACGAGCCGATGAAAGCGATCACAAACACTGACATCATGGCAAAATAAGCTTCATGCCCGCCTTGCTGTTTTATGAAAATGAGCGGACCATTCAATATCCCTGCCAGAAGAATAAACGGATAAACAATGTTGCTTGTCAAATGAAATGTTGAGTGAATTTTAATGCGCAGTGGTATGTTTGATTTCCATACCTCTGGAATCATTTTGCGGGCAGTTTCAATAGCTCCCTTCGTCCATCGAAATTGTTGAGATTTCAATGCATTTACTTCCGCAGGTAATTCTGCCGGCGAAGTAACTTCGGTGAGATATTTGAATTTCCAGCCGCGAATTTGCGCACGATAGCTCAGATCTAAATCTTCCGTCAATGTATCCGATTGCCAGTTGCCCGCATCAAGAATGGTTGCCTTACGCCAAACACCACCCGTGCCGTTAAACTGGATGAAGAATCCGGCTTTGTTACGTACATCCTGTTCCACAACAAAGTGCCCGTCCAGGGCAAAAGCCTGTGCCCGGGTTAACATTGAGTATTCTCGATTTATATGTTCCCATCGCGTTTGCACGACACCGATTTTTGGATCGGTAAAAAAATGAGGAATTGTTTTTATGAGAAAATCCGTAGTGGGGACAAAGTCCGCATCGAAGATTGCAATGAATTCACCGCGAGCGGTTTCAAGTCCATGTTTCAATGCGCCAGCTTTATAACCAAAACGGTTTGTACGTCGGACATGTTTAATATCGTATCCGAGAGCGCGATAGTGAGATACGGCTTTGGCAACTAATTCGATTGTTTCGTCTGTCGAGTCGTCCAGTACTTGCACTTCCAATTTGTCCTTGGGATATTCAAGTGCGCATACCGCGTCTATCAGCCGGTTAGTAACATACAACTCATTGAACAATGGGAGTTGTATGGTCACAACAGGCGTTTCCTTCAGAGGCGGTTGAATGTTCGCAATGCCGCGCTGTTTCATGTAATGATACACCATTACAAATCCATGCGCGCCGAAAATGAAAAGTATGAATAATGAAATAAAATAAAGGTACATAACAAAATTCGAAAATGCCGGATTTTGGATTATTTCTTGTCTGAAGAAAAATACTGCGAGTGTCATATTACCATCCTGCGACCGTGTCGTTGAGAATATCTTCTGTTAATTTTCTGACCGCTTCTGTTACTCCTTCGGTGCGCTGCGTCAAACCACCGCCCGAAGGATAATCTCCCCAGTTGCTAAAGTTTTTTTCCCATATTTTTTTGCGAAGCTTCAAATCCTGAAAAGTCATACGTACTGTCACGGTGATGCGCCGCTGTGCAACCTGTTCATTGCCCTGCAGTACCGACGGTGCGTCTTTCACCTCGGTTACAATACCTTCAAGGATACAATCTGCCGTATTGGAGTTCGTCAATTGAAGCGTATTGTCGTTTGTAAAGAGATTCACTAATTGGTCTGTGAAGGATTTCCGCAAAGCCGGGTCGCCATATGCGCTCTGATCTTCCACCAGAGGAATTGCAATTGTTTTCAAATGCGGCGGTACCGATCCGCCTTTGAAGGAATAGGTACATCCCGCAATTACCATAAAAAATGAAAAATATACTGAAATGAAAAAAGGATTTGCTGGTTTCGACAACCTCGTGAACATTTTGCGTTTTATATTTTGCCTTATTTTGTTTTTCATTGAAGCCCAAAATCTTTTATTTTTCGGTACAGTGTCCGTTCACTAATATTCAACTCTTTTGCAGCGAGCCGGCGATTCCCTTTATTCCTCGTGAGTGAACCAGAAATCATCCGCCGTTCCATTTCATCCATTGTCAAAACACCGTTTCCTCCGTGCTGTTGTGTGGGTTTGCCCTGCAATCCATCTGCACTGGTTACCCGTCCGGTCAGCAGTTCTTTCATCTCAATAATATTGGATTTAAGATCCACCAACGCACGGTAAATGAGCTCGCGTTCTGCTTGCTCGACGGTTTTGTTCGATACAACCGGTAGATTCCGCTCCGTAATCACAGACGGCTGCTCACGAAGATATTTTCTTACGTCGGTCCCGTCAAGTCGTTTTCCTCCTTCCAGAACAAGCATGCTATCGACGGCATTTCGCAATTCGCGGATATTTCCCGGCCAGCTGTAGTTCATGAATAATTCGGTCGCATCATCCGTAAAACCGCCGAAATGAATATTATTCTTGTCTGAGGTCTCTTTCACAAACTGTTCGACAAGCGCAGGAATGTCTTCCTTCCTGTTTCGTAACGGCGGCAAATGAATGTTTACAGAACGCAATCGAAAATATAAATCCGGGCGAAACCGTTTCTGTTGAACTTCGTACTCCAGCAGTTTGTTCGTCGCCGCTATGACACGCGTATCTGTCGTGTGCGCCACGGATGAACCAACTCTCATATACTCGCCGCTTTCCAGCACACGCAATAATTTGACTTGTGTCGAGAGCGGCATTTCGCCAATTTCATCAAGGAGAATGCTTCCACCATCAGCAATCTCAAAATAACCGCGTCGCATATCTGCGGCACTGGTAAACGCGCCTTTTTCATGCCCGAAGAGCTCGCTTTCAATCAAACCTTCCGGAATAGCACCGCAATTCACCGACACAAGAGCTTGTTTTGAACGCTTGCTTTCACCATGAATCGCCTTGGCAATAATTTCCTTGCCCGTGCCGCTTTCTCCGGAAATAAGTACCGTAATATCTGTCGGTGCTACTTGCTGAACGACATCGATAATTTCCTGCATCTCTGGCGATTTCCCAATGATGCCGTATGTTTGCTGAAATCGTTCCCGATCCATTAACGCGAAACAACTATCGATGTTAGATTAAATTTACTTTTAATTTCCGCATTGAACCGCCGCGCTTCATCAATGGTCTGGAATTCACCCACCCACACTTTGTGAAGCTTCTTACCATGGCTGACGATCGTAAATATATTTGACTGGTATCCTTCTTTTTCAAATTTTGTTTTCAATTCACCTGCATTTTGAAGCGTCGAAAATGCACCTACCTGCACAGTGAAGTTTGTTGCAAATTTCGGAACAGGTTCTTTGGGTTTGATCACCGTCGGCTTTTCTTTCACTGCTTGTTTTTCTTCTATGGCCGGATTATTTTCAGATGCATAGGCGGAGAATGGATATTCTTCTTTCAATTGTGTCAATTTCTGATCGGCAGTTTTATACAATCCAATGGAATAATAATATTGATAAAGTTTGTAGAGCGCGTCATCACCCCACTCACTTTTTGGAAAATTATCCACTATATTCTGAAACAATTTTGCTGCTTCTGTACCATCCGTTGTCAATACCGCCTGTAAGTACATGACACCTGGATTGTTTTGATAGTTTGTCATAAGCGATGGGAGCTCGGCCCGCACCGCTTCCGCTTGACCTTTTTCGATCATTTCGAGACGATGCCGGATATCCGGTTCACTGCTGTTTGTCTGAGCGAAGAGTATCGGTTTACATAAACCGAAAACAATAACAGAAATAATAAACGTTTGGATACGTATTCTCATGGCATTAATCTTTCTCTCTTGAGAGCATAACAAACCGGGGAAGTGATTGTCCGTTTTTCGTGCCAAATAATGTTGCTGAATTTACCCGCTCAATGTGAATACCAATATAATCACCAATATCATCGCCGTTTTTGGGAAAGACCACCATTTTGTTTGTATCGGTTCTGCCGCAAAACTCATGAATGGATTTTTTGCTCAACCCTTCGACAAGAACTTCCACTGTATCGCCAATCATCGTTGTGTTCCGATGGAGTGAAATAGTACGTTGAAGATCAATAATTTCACTAAGCCGGCGGTTCTTTACTTCTTCAGGAACATCATCTCCCATCTGCCATGCTTTCGTGTTTTCCCGCGGAGAGTACTTGAATGTGTATGCACCGTCAAATTCTCCTTCCTGCAATAAATCTAAGGTTCTTTTATGATCGTCATCGGTTTCGGTTGGGAATCCTGAAATGATATCGGTGGAGAGGCTTATATCAGGAATAACTTTTTTAATTTTTCGGACGAGGTTTACATACTGATCGCTTGTATACGTTCGGTTCATCAATTCTAAAATCCTATTCGAGCCGGATTGCACAGGCAGGTGAATATAATTACAAATATTATCACGCGATGCGATAGTGTCAATCAGTTTATACGACATATCCTGCGGATGGGAAGTCATAAATCTTATACGCATTTTTTTATCGACATCGGCAACCGACAAGAGCAAATCTGCAAAGTCGATTGCGCCGTCGCTGTACGAGTTCACGTTTTGACCGAGCAGGGTTACTTCCTTAAAACCTCGGCGTGAAAGATCCTGCATCTCTGACACAATCGATTCCAACGAGCGGCTTCGCTCGCGGCCGCGTGTAAAAGGCACAACACAATACGTACAAAATTTATCACAACCGCGCATAATGGAAATCCATGCGCTTACTCCATCGGTTCGGAACGGAACAATATCGTCGTACTTTTCTACACGCGAAAGTTTTACAGCAATTCCTTTTTCCCCGCCTTCTGCCGCTTCGATAAGTGCAGGAAGCTTGCGGTATTCATCCGGCCCTATTACGAGATCAACAAAATCTCCCGATTCCATCAACTCTTTACGGACTCGCTCCGCCATGCATCCCAGGACACCGACGATAACGCTCGGATTCGTTTTCTTGTAATGATTAAAATCGCCAAGCCGACCGATGATTCGCTGTTCGGCATTATCGCGTACGGCACAGGTGTTCACGAGAACGACATCTGCAGCCGAGAGTGTTGCAGTACGGGTATATCCAGCTTCATGCATAATGCTAAGAACAATTTCAGTGTCCGCCATATTCATCTGGCAGCCGTATGTTTCAATATAAACAATACGATTTGCTTGCATTCCGTCCTTTTGAATGAATCATGATAATGAAACAATGGCAGACACACAACAAATCGCTTGCATGATTAATGTTAATTAATCTTAAAGAATTTGTTGATCTTTTGGCTCTTAACTCGTTATGGTGTTGCCAAATCGGCAGGTTATGAAATTTTCTTAATGAGTTTTTAAGATTGATTGCACGCAAAAGCTGTTGTATATTGCCAGAGAGCTAAATATACGTGAATTTCAATGACTTATTAGTAAGATACTTTTAACATCCACAAATAAATAGAATAAACAAGAAAGCAGTACATGGCAAAAATTATTGATGATATTAGAACAAAAGCAAAACAACTAAAGAAGCATATTGTCCTACCCGACTCAATGGACGAGCGCGCAATTCAAGCGGCACGAATAATTATAGATGAACAGATTGCAAATATTTCTCTCGTTGGGAACGAAGAAGCAATTCAAGCCAAGGCAAAACAGATAGGCGTCGGTTTGGAAAAAATACATATTGTGGATCCTGAAAAATCAGAAAAGTTAACCGAATTCACTAATATTTTTTTTGATCTCCGCAAAGCGAAAGGATTAAAGATTGAACAAGCACAGCAGACGATGAAACTTCCGCTTTTTTTCGGTGCGATGATGATTCGAGAAGGACAGGCGGATGGAAGTGTTGCCGGATCACTTTCGACTACCAGCGATGTTATTCGTGCAGGAATTCAAATTGTCGGAATGCCTGCCGGGATTACGGTTGTATCGAGTTTCTTCCTGATGGTTTTCCCGAATATAAGTTATTCCTATGCCGATTGTGGAGTGGTCCCGGATCCCACAGCAGAACAGCTTGCGGATATTGCAATTTCCACGGCATCGAACCATCGCAAGCTGACTGGTGAAGAACCGCGTGTTGCAATGCTTTCGTTTTCAACAAAAGGAAGCGCTTCGCACCCTTCGGTAGAAAAAGTGCAAAAGGCAACATCACTCGTAAAAATAAAACAGCCCGACCTTATTATCGATGGAGAATTACAGTTCGATGCCGCCGTGGTTCCCTCCGTGTGTGCAAAAAAAGCCCCGGGAAGCCCGATCGCCGGTACAGCAAATGTATTTATATTTCCAGATCTCAATGCCGGAAATATTAGCTATAAACTGACACAACGATTAGCCGGCGCGGAAGCTTTTGGTCCGATTATTCAAGGTTTAAAGAAACCATGCTACGATTTATCCCGGGGGTGCAGCGTGAGCGACATCGTGACGATGGTCGCTATCAATTCCGTTGCTGGAGCTGTCTAACGAACACATTGTGAGTATTGTATCATCACTATTTTGTTCTTGCAAGACGTTCGTCCTGCAATATCAAGCGCAATGAAATCCGATGTGTATCCCCAAGATCATTCGTTTTATCAAATTGAGCAAAAGAATAATCGATATCCAGCTTGCGCAGATGAATTCCAGCGCCAAGTGTTATTTGCTTGATATCGTTATATCCAACACGCAAAGCAATTGCCTTCTTGAAATCAAATTCGAGCCCGAGATGCGGATCAAAACTAACGGGACCAAGGTTGGCTATAGAGGCGAACTGACGATTCTCAAAACGAATGTCCACATCCGCGGTGGGTGCAAATCGTCCGCCAAAAAGATCTAGAAAGTATGCGGTTCCAACTTTTAAAGTCGGCGAGATTAATTCGTTCGTACCGGTGGACCACGCTACCAGCGTTGTAGTAATGTCTTGGGCGTTTGCCGCAACGTACCAATTATTTGCTGGAGAAAAGAGCAATCCGACATCAAAGCCGACACCTGTTGCAGAATATTCTGCCAGCGTGCGCCGAATGACTTTGAGATTGAAACCATACATCAAACTCGTAGAAGTGCGCTGTGCATAGGAAAAGTATACAGCCCAATCAGCGGAATTGAAATACGTAATTTTATCCGGATTGATATAATCGCCGCTGTCAAAAAGACCATTATTATTTCTATCTTCCCACGCATTGCGTGTATCGGGAATACCATCCACACCAAGACGCATCACACTCACACCAACGGTTGCATCTTTCCCATAAGGAATTGCCACAGCACCGAAATCGTAGTTCAGTAAACTGCCGAACCGTTCATCGTGCATGAGCATGACTTCAGGATAATCGATGCGTGCAAGCGCTGCTGGATTCCAATATCCGGCCGAAGCATCATTCGCAAGCGCTGAATAAGCGCCGCCAAGTCCCAACGCGCGGCCGCCGACACCGATGGAAAGAAACTCGCCTGCATATTTTGCAATATGCTGAGACAATGCGCAATGTCCTATAATCATGACAAGAAGGATTAATTTTAAAATTTTCATGTTCCACCTAAGACAAAAAAACCCGACGATGTGCGTCGGGGTCTAATGACCAAACTCTCTCTATCGTTGCGTGGTTCGGATAATGACAACGTTTGAGATAAGTTACGATGCACAAAAACAGCACAGCACAACTTTCTCGCAATTGTCTATACGCAGTATTCCTTTCGGTCTGTAATAAGGTAGAAGATTCTATGAAAAGAGTCAAGGTGAACGGTTCTCATTCTGTGCTGCCAAATTACTGAGAGTTCCACAAGAGATAGAGAACTGAATTCATAAAACCCTGTGGAACTCTCAAAACGCTAATGATTTTGTCAAATAGTGTCATCAAATCCAAGGCTATAAAAATGTTTTACACATTTCCTCTGCGTTTTTCAAGTACCGTGCGTATTTCTTCGCATTTTTGTTTTGTAAGATCGAGTCTTGAAATAATTAAAATTACTCCAACCAAACCGACAACAGGAATACTTGCCAACATAGCACGGATCCAAAATATTGTATTCGGTGATTGAGCACCAAGGATGGAATTGAATCCGGCCCAACCAAGAATCAGACCTGCAACGAAACCACCCATCGAATTCCCAAGTTTTAAAACGTACGATCCACACGCTGTAAAGGATCCTTCTCTGCGTATACCCATTGTTAATTCGTCATAGTCGATAACATCTGCTCCGATGGAGCCGTGCAGCATCCAGAGGCCGGCTGCAGCGAGGCCCATCGTTCCGGAAGCGATTGTCTGCAGCCAGGGGATAGCCGGCGTGTAGAGGAACCATGAACCGCCATATCCTAGTATGCCAATAGAAGCAGCCACCATAACGGCAGTTTTCTTTTGCGTTGCACGCGCCACCTGCCCGAGAAGCGGTGCACCAAAAAATCCACCGATCATGAAAGCAACCCCCATCCAAAAGTTCCAGTTATCTCCATTGATGGTGTTGCCACCACATACATAATAAACAGTGGCATAGTATCCGAGAGAACCTACCATGCTAGTACTTAAGGTGAACATAGCACCATAACCCATGATGACCCTGAATGGTTTACACTTCAAAGTTTCATACAATGAAGCTTTCAGAGAAATGCGTTGTTTCGTTTTCACGACAACTTTTTCGTAATACCGTTCTTTGACCCTGAAAAATATAACAATGGAAAAGATCGCCATCAACGAGCCGAGGATACAGGAGTATACCTGCATGCCTGCCAAAGTATTTTTGCCTACCACTGTCCCAGGAAGAAGAAACCATGAGAGATTAGTGAAGCGCAGTGCGTAAAAATTTGCCACTTCAAAAATTTTCTGCATCGATCCCTTATAGGTCATTACCGATGTTCGTTCCTCATAGTCGGGAGTCATCTCTGCTCCAAGACTATTATATGGTACCGTATACATGGCCATGATAGGAATATAGACTAATGATGATCCCATCATATACCAGAAGATAGAGGACAGGCCTAGAAATGAATGGCTTGTCCAGGAAGGGGAAACCAGGAAAAGTGCCGGGAGGCCAAGTCCTGCGAGTACTCCCGCAATAAGAATGAAGGGACGCCTTCGTCCAAATCTGGAGCGGAAATTGTCTGATATCCAGCCTGCAATGGGATCAGAAATTGCATCATAGATTCTGATAAGTGTCAGTGCAAGACCGACAAGCCACGGATCCACTCCTAAGTAGATATTGAACACCGCAAATGCAACACCGGGATAAAGCCAGAATCCCCACATATCGAGGGCAGTTCCAAGCCCGTAAGATATTTTTGTAGGAACAGGAATTCGATCTCGTATGCGCTCTATGACGTTTTTTGAATTTGCTTCTTGTTCCATCTCCGCTCCTTCGTTATATTTTCGAGGTGAGTGATAAGTAACATATTTTTCTATTACCTTCTTTTAATAAAAGGACCATTTTGCATAAAAGCCTTACATAACTAGTGCCTCAATAAAATAGGTGTATAGCTTTTTGGAGAACTACCATGAAGTATCAAATTTCTGTTCGGTTAAAAACTTGTTGAAGAAAATAGTACGGTGGTAAAGGGAAAAAAACATAGATTCTAAACATTCGTGCTTTGTGAACACTGCAAAACTTGACGAGTCTTCATCTTTCTTTATTTTTCCTTCAAGCTACTCAATGCGTTCTGCACCCAGCTCGCGTTTGAGTAACACGAGAATGGGATGTTCTCTTGAGGGATTTTTTACACTTTCCAAATCCTTTGTATCTGGAGAAATTGATGGTGTTGTTGTGTAGACCTCTTTTACCGGTATGTCTGCATCGGAACGGAGAACGGGTTCTATAGCAACCCGTTTGCCTACCACTTGATGAAGGGCGCTTGCCAGAAAATCCCTATTCCTCTTAAGTGTTGAAAAATGATAATCGTCCGGACAAGAAATACGCACCATACCGTTATGAACATCAAGAACTCGTGTTTCTGTCAATGACATTCCAATGGCAATATGCGATTTTGAAACATTGCCAACAAAAGCCGACCAATGTTCTCTTACTTCATCGGCAGAAGCTGATTGAATGATCGCTGGCGGTTCGGCAACTCGTTGAGCAGCATGCTGAAATTCGGCATGTCTTGGTACTTCCATCAGCCTGGTAAGATCCGTACCAATAAGTGATGAATAACTAATCGCAGATTTACTTTTTAAATATCCTGCGCCAACCTCGCCTACAACTTTAATATCAGAAGATGGCGATACATTGATACTACCGTTACCGCTTATTTTTTTTTTCAATAACTCAATTTGCTGAAGCAATTCTCCGATCTGCACAGAACTTTCCATCTTCGCCATTTGGATGAGTCCCGCTTCAAGCCGATACCTTGGCTGTGCTGCCCATCGAAGCGACTGATCCAATTCGCTTGTCTGTTTGATATAGCGCAGCAGGTCGAGCTCTGTGAATTGATTCGCCTCCTGTTCATAGCGTTTTTTATAATTTTCAGATACTTCGATGAGTTGAGTTGATTCCGTTGAACGCACAATCAGCAAATTGCGAAGATGTTCAGTCAGTCCGCCGACAAATTCGCGCAGGTCGTAACCACATTTTATAACTTCATCAACCAGGTGTATAGCGCCTTGCGCATCGCGGCTTTTCAGAAAATCGGACACACGAAAATAAATTTCCTGGTCGACGACGTTGAATGCCTTCAGCAGTTCGGCCGTTTTAATATCGTTGCCGCAGAAAGAACGTACTTGGTCGAATATACTCTGTGCATCCCGAAGAGATCCATCGGCGCGTTTGGCGATCACCATCAAGGCGTCACTTTCAATGGTGATGGTTTCTGCATGTGCGATAGTTGCAAGTGTCTTGATAATTTCTTCAATGGCGATGCGTCGGAAATCGAACCTTTGACAGCGGGAAAGAATCGTCATTGGTACTTTGTGCACTTCCGTTGTGGCAAATATAAATACGACGTGCGTCGGAGGTTCTTCAAGCGTTTTGAGGAGAGCGTTGAATGCTTCCTTCGTCAGCATGTGCACTTCATCGATGATGTAGATTTTATATTTGCCGCGGGTCGGCGTATACCGGACGGAATCACGGAGATTTCGGATTTCTTCCACTCCGCGGTTGGAGGCGCCGTCAATTTCAATGACGTCGAGCCCGCGTCCTTCAATGATTTCCTTGCAGACCTCACAAATATTATCCGGATTCTGGTTGACAGGGGAAAGGCAGTTGAGCGAACGGGCAAGAATGCGGGCTGTTGTTGTTTTGCCGCACCCGCGTGTCCCGCTGAAAATATACGCATGCGCGACACGGTTAGACGCAATCGCATTGCGAAGAGTATTTGTCACGTGGCTCTGACCAACGACATCGTCGAAGATCATAGGCCGCCATTTACGAGCTGTTACTTGATAACTCATTTTATCTCGAATGAGAAAATACCTTACTTCAAGAATACAGAATTCAGAACATAAAATCCAGAATAATTTATGTTCTTATTTATTCCTATGAACTTTTGACTTCTTACTTGTGAATACATGCTTCATCGCTTCTTCAATCGTCTCAATCGGAACAATGGTCAAGCCTTCCTTCACTTTATCCGGAATTTCGGTGAGATCCTTCACATTTTCTTCTGGAATCAAAACCGTCTTAATACCGCTGCGCTGGGCTGCAAGAAGCTTTTCGTTCAAACCGCCGATAGGGAGAACATTGCCGCGCAATGTAATCTCGCCGGTCATCGCTACATCGTTGCGTGCAGGCCGATTGCTTGCCGCTGATATAATTGCCAAAGCCATTGTCACCCCGGCAGATGGACCATCTTTTGGAATTGCTCCTTCCGGCAAGTGAATATGAATCTCGCGGTTTTTGTTGAATTCAGGATTCACACCGAGCTTTTTCGCATTCGAACGGATGTAACTCAACGCAGCTTGCGCCGATTCCTTCATAACATCACCAAGCTGGCCGGTTAAGGTCAGACGCTCTGAGCCGCGCATAATTGTCGCATCGACGTTGAGTATCTCACCGCCAACGCTCGTCCACGCCAATCCGGTAACAGATCCTATACGCGGCTGTGACTCGGCTGGTTTTGTGCGGAATTTTGGAACACCAAGATATTTTTCCACGATATCCGGTTTAATACAAATATTTGTTTTCTTTTTTTTCTTTTCAGGCGTTCCGTTCGTTTGTTTTGTAAGCACCAATTCCTTTGCCACTTTGCGGCAGATAGATGCAATTTCACGCTCAAGATTTCTTACGCCGGCTTCGCGCGTATATTCTTGAATGATTTTTACGATTGCATCATCTTCGAAATGAACTTCATTTGCTTTTAATCCATGCGCCTGAAGCTGTTTGTCGATGATATGGCGCTTCGCAATTTCCTTTTTCTCGTACTCAAGGTATCCGGGCAATTCAATAATTTCCATACGATCCTGCAGCGGGGGAGGAATGGCAAAGCGAACATTTGCCGTCGTGATGAACATGACTTTTGACAAATCATAATCAACTTCGATGTAATGGTCGTTAAACGCAATGTTCTGCTCCGGATCGAGCACTTCTAAAAGCGCCGCAGATGGATCTCCGCGGAAATCCATACTCATCTTATCTACTTCATCCATTAAAAGCACAGGGTTCACAACACCGGCTCTTTTCATCGACTGAATAATTTTTCCAGGCATAGAACCGATGTATGTGCGTCTATGGCCCCGGATTTCTGCTTCATCGCGAATACCGCCGAGCGAAATTCGTACAAACTTTCTGCCCAGGGCGCGTGCGATCGATTTTGCCAGTGATGTTTTTCCGACGCCAGGAGGTCCGACAAAGCAAAGAATTTGACCTCTCGTTTCTTTCACTAAATTCAAAACAGCGATATTCTCAAGAATTCTTTCCTTCGGTTTGTCCAATCCGTAATGGTCAGCATCAAGAATTTCTTTTGCATGCTGGACCAGTAAATCATCTTTTGTCCGCTTCTGCCATGGTACTGCAATGAGCCAGTCAAGATAGTTGCGCGTGACGCTAAACTCGGGCGACATCGGCGAGGTTTTCTTCAGTTTGTTGAATTCCTCAAACGCCTTTTCTTTTGCTTCCTTCGGCATTTTCGCAGCAAGAAGTTGTTCTTTAAGCTTCACCATTTCGGGTGAAGCCTCGTCATCTCCAAGTTCATCCTGAAGAATTCTGATTTGTTCCTGAATGAAAAACTTTCGCTGCGATTTCTGAATATTATCCTGTACCTTGGTATCGATGTCCCGCTCTATTTTCAGGATATCCACTTCTGTGGTAAGGATTTTTGACAGCTCATACAGTTGATCGCGTAGCGCAGGTGTTTGCAATATGCGCTGTTTTACATCCACGCTTTGCACAAGATTGGAGGCAATGTAATACATCTTCCGCTGCGGTTCTTTGATACCGTCGTACGCCATTATCACTTCAGGAGGAATATTACGATTAAGGCGAACGTATTCTGCGAAGAGTGTCGATGAATGCCGTACCAGTGCATCGATTTCGCGCCCCGCCGGCGGATCAACGCGGTTTACAATAATTTCTGCTTCAAGAAAATTAGAATTAGGAATAAAATTTTTGATGTTCCCTTGAGCAATTCCGTCGACCAGAATTTTCATAAGTCCGTTTGGCAATTTCAGCATCTGGAGAATTTTTGCTACGGTACCTTCGCGATAGACGTCTTCTTCTGTTGGTTCATCCACAGACGAGTTTTTTTGCGCAACAAGCAAGATATTCTTGCCCCGGTCCAAAGCTTCATTCGCTGCACGTAGTGAAGATTCTCTTCCAACAAGCACCGGAAAAATCATATAGGGAAACAAAACTACATCCCGCAGCGGCAGTACCGGCAGGATGTTTGGAATATGATCTAATGTTTCTATATGCAGATTTGGTTTAGCGGTATCATTCATATGCATTGATCTGATTTTAGCTATAAAAACAAAAAGAGGGCACATCCGACTTATACGGACATACCCAGTATTTTAACGTGTTTAATATACCGAGGAATGGCAGGAGAGTCAAGGAATGAAGACGGAAGCTTGAAAACAAGAGTTACTTTATTTTTTATTACTGATATCTCCGGTCTCAACGAGAGCACCCCATCCGTCAAATTTACAATTGAATTCAGCCGCAAGATCGTCCATGTGATTTGACCAAGAAAGCATTTCATTTGACTGCATATTCATGAGCGGTGTATTTCCTGTAATCAAAAAATTTTCACTGCCCTTATCTGACCGATGACATTCAGCAATATAATTCATTTTTCTCAGTGTATTCATAAGATCGAGCGCATCGTCTATTTGATCGGCATAGAAAAAGAAATCCACTTCACAGGTATCGTCCGCCTTCGCACCTAATATTTTCCTCAATTCTATCGACCTTGTAAGCGCTTTTTCTCTTGGGTTAGAAGACAAGACAGGTTTCCTTTATTCAATTTCTATGACAACGTATCAACATTGATAAAATCAATATATTTTAAATTCAAAATAATTTACAGTAACCTTTTATTCAGGAACCGTACAAGCGGTGCGGCATGTTCGCAGGTATCTGCAACTTCGTTGACCAGTGATTCATGATAACATTTCGATTCCGGCAGGGAAACACCGACAAAGAATTGTTTGAATTTCAGCCAGTCTGCCATCGGGTGTTTCTCATCGTACCCTTTCGGAACACGCTGAAGTTTTGACCATTCGAACGGGGCAAAATGTTTTCGAAATCGGCGGTCCCCAACGATGGAAAGAAATTCATTTCCGTGTGCAGCAATCGCTTTGCGTATTTTTTTAAGCTGATCACTATCCGGCAGATAGATACCGCCGCCGACAAAAAATTCACCGGGTTCAATTTGAATGTAATACCCTGAACCGACAAAACCTTTTGGCATTCCCCTCAGCACAAAATGCGCAGCAATATGTGTTTTGTAGGGAGTCTTGTCCGAACTAAATCGAATGTCTCGATAGATTCGGAAGATTGATCGCTTCGGATTTAAATCGAACTCCGGTGCAAATCTGGCGAAGTGCGGCTGCAGTGCCGCAATGAACGAAAGCATTGGTGCTTTTGCATTTCGTTCAAAATTTTCCTTGTGCTTTTCAAACCACTCACGAGTATTATTCCGTTTGAGTTGCTTCAGAAAACTGATGCATTCTTTTGGAAACCCTTCGAATGGCGGATAGAGATCGAAGTCCATTATAGGTATCTTAGACACAATACCAATCTCCTCTATGATTATTTTATAGGAATTACTTTTCCTGCAATTGCAGCGCGAACAAATCCATCTGATTTGAGCAATCGTAATCGCGCTTCTTCCGGTGAGACATGTGCCTTGATCGTTACGAGAGCTGTTTTTACATGAAAGTCTGACTGTGTTAAATAATCTACTGCTTCGTCGTACGAAACTCCCGTCGTTATCATAACAATGCGTTTCGCCCGTTCGCGCAATTTTAAGTTTGTCATTTGAAGATCTACCATCATATTCTCATACACTTTTCCTAAACGAATCATTGTTGTTGTCGTTATCATGTTGAGAACAAGCTTCTGAGCTGTTCCGGATTTCATCCTCGTTGAACCCATGATGATTTCCGGCCCGACTTCCGGGCAAATGGCAATGTCGACTGCGGAAGCAAGGTCGGAAAATTCTGGTTGATAAAAATTGGATCGCGGATTTGTTGTTACATAGAGTGTGTGTGCGCCAAGTTGCTTCGCACGTTTTACCGCACCGACAACATAGGGTGTGCGGAGACTTGCGGCAATTCCGCATACGACATCATTTTCTTTTATATTTTTGTTGTCCATATCGCGTGATCCATGTTCCTCATAATCTTCTGCACCTTCTTGAGCACGGAACATTGCTTTCTCGCCCCCGGCAATCAATCCCTGAATTTTTTCCGGGTCTGTCCCGAACGTCGGCGGACATTCTACCGCATCCAGCACACCCAATCTTCCGCTTGTTCCGGCGCCAACGTAGAAAAGGCGGCCATTATTCCGGAGCGCTTCAACCACAAGTTCAACGGCTTTTGCGATATAGTGTATTTGCGTCTCAACTGCGAACGATATCTTCTTATCTTCATTGTTGATAAGAACAAGAATTTCTTCGTTCGATCGAGAATCAATATCCATGCTCGCAGGATTTCTTTGCTCTGTCATCAAGTATTGAAGCTGATCAAAAAGTTTTTTCTCTTTTGACAATTTCGTGTCTTTCCGATGAATAAAAATTTACAAATGGACTACCAAAAATTTTTTGTCAGACGCAATAAGCTGTTCCGATCCGATAAAAGTTAGATCGATCAAACGGATATTCATGTGTGGGTGTTGTTGCCTTGCTAATTCAATCTCCTTCGTTAGGTCACCGCCTTTAAATGCAAAGAGTGCCGGTGGATCCGCTTCTATCGGGCCTTTGTTGATTGTCGTTTCAATGGAATGAGGATTGTTTCGTTTTTTAAGAAAGTTTATTGACAATGCTATTAGTTCGTTTAAGGGACATACTGCCCTTGCAATTGCAAAATCAAATTTGTGTAAATATTCCGGTTGCAGACCAACTTCCTCTGCTCTCCCCCAAAGCACATTGACACTTTCAAGCTTTAACTCGTCGACCATTTGGGAAATAGAGTTTGTTTTTTTTCTTGTTGCATCAAGACAAAGCAATGAAATATCCGGCCGAAAAATCTTTAAAGGAATACCGGGTAATCCGCCGCCGGATCCGATATCAACAATTCTACTTCCCTCCCTCATTTTAATTTTAAATAATGGAGATATGCTATGAAGAATGTGGTACGTCCAAACATTTTCTTCGTCTTTTCTTGATATTAAATTGATTTTTTTATTCCAATTAAGAAGCAATCGTACGTATTGATTTAATTGCTCTAGTTGTAAATCTGTTGGTATGAATCCATTTTTCACACAGAGTGTACGAAACCAATTTGTTTTTTCAGACGGCACTATTCATTACCCCAATTCTTACCATATGTTTCACGTGAAAAACGTAACTTAAGATTAATTTCTAAGGTACACCATTAATACAGAGATATCTGCTGGTGTCACGCCGCTAATTCTTGATGCTTGTCCGATGGACACAGGCTGAACCTTAACAAGCTTTTCTCTCCCCTCTGTTGATAGCGATTTCACTCTGTGATAATCTATTTCCTGCGGGATTTGAAGAGAATCAAACCTGTTAAATTTATCCACTTCTTCTTTTTGCCGTTTTATATATCCTTCGTACTTTAATTCTATTTCTATCTGTTCAATCACTTCATTAGACAATCTATCGTCGCAAGAAGCATGAAGATGTGAAAAGAAAGATGTAGTAATAATAGGTTCACATTTCGTAAAATCCAAAAACCGAACATTTGTACGTTTCAAAAGTTTAGCTAACTTTTCGTTTTCTTGAATAGACCCGGCGTTAGCTGTCTTTAACAATGGATTTGCGTCTTTTGGAGTCATAGATAGTTGATTGGAAAAAAAAATACCTTCATTTATCAAAATCTCTTTCTTTCGCAGTCTCGTGAGCACTTCATCTGGAATCAAACCGAGCTTGGATCCAATTTCCATTAACCGTCGATCTGCATTATCCTGACGAAGTACAAGACGATGTTCGGCTCGGGAAGTGAACATCCTATAGGGTTCCTCAATATCACGATTAACTAAATCGTCGATCATTACTCCGATATATGACTCTGATCTTTTAAGAACAATCGTATCTTCTTTTCTAATGTATTTCACCGCATTTATTCCTGCCATTAATCCTTGTGCAGCGGCTTCTTCGTATCCGGATGTTCCGTTGATTTGCCCTGCAAAAAACATACCGTTAACAAGTTTTGTCTCTAAAGAAAGTTTAAGTTGATGCGGTGGAAAATAATCATATTCAACAGCATAACCCGGACGCAGCATTTTTGCCTTATGTAAACCTGGAATAGTGTGAAGTCCTTCAAGCTGAATATCTGTAGGTAAGCTTGTTGAGTATCCGTTCACATATACAACATTTGAGTCATAACCCTCCGGTTCAAGAAATATATGATGACGATCTCTTTCTGCAAAACGATTAATCTTGTCTTCAATTGACGGACAATAACGCGGACCTACACCTTTTATTCTACCGGTGAAGAGAGGCGATCTGTCAAACCCCTTCCGGAGAACCTGATGAGTTTCTGTGTTGGTGTATGTTAAGAACATCGGGACAAGTTTATTTGTGATTTCTATATTTTGAAACGAGAATGGCTGCGGATTGATATCACTAGGCTGTTCTTCAACTTCAGAAAAATCAATACTATCCTTATCAATCCGGGGCGGAGTTCCTGTTTTAAGTCTCCCTGATACAAATCCAAGTTTTTTTAAACTTTCTGTCAACCCCTCAGCAGAATTCTCAGCATATCTCCCCCCAACAATACTTTGTGTCCCGGTATGCATAAGTCCTCTTAAGAATGTTCCGGCACATAGAACAAATGCCTTACATTTAACGTTTGTTCCATCACTAAAAACAACTCCTTTAATAACCATTTCACGCTTTGAATTTTTAGTTTCAATATCAATATTAGATATCATTCCTTCAAAAACTTGGACACCATTTTGTCCTTCGACACAACGTTGTGATTCGTTTGAGTACCGTTCGCGATCATTTTGTGATCGGGGCGACCAGACTGCAGGTCCTTTCGATAAGTTGAGCATTCGAAAATGAATCCCTGTCGCATCAGCAATTTTCGCCATTTCCCCGCCGAGGGCATCAACTTCCCGAACTAAATGTCCTTTGGCAGTCCCGCCAATCGCTGGATTACAAGACATTCTGCCAATTGCACTCTTATCCATAGTTACCATAAGGACATGACAACCCATTCGTGCAGCTGCTAAACATGCCTCTATTCCTGCATGACCTCCACCAGCAACGACAATATCGTAATGGACATCTGTTATTTCAGACAAATTTTATACTCCAAATTCGTTCCACGTGAAACTAAAATTATTTACCAATACAGAACTTTGAAAAAATATTGTTCAATATCTCTTCTGAGGTAACAAGACCGATGATTTCTCCAATTGAATCTATCGACGCCCTTAGATCAATTGCAATAAATTCCTCGCTTTCTCCAGTTTTTAGTGAATCTAAAGCGGAAATCATTCTTTGTTTTGCCTTCAATAGCGCAGAATAATGCCTTTCATTTGTAATAATTGCAGCCTCTTTATTCTCTACCTGTGTTTTATCAAGAACATTATTGAATACTGCATTCTTGAGTTTGTCGATACCTGTATTGATCACGGCCGATGTCTCAATCAAGAGAATATTCTCAGGAATGTTCTTAAGTGGTAACTTGTCAGTTTGAATATCAATTTTATTGTTTACAACAATAAGGTCTTTTTGGTTTTCTTTTCTTATCCTATCAAGAAAAATTATTTCGTCGTTTGTTATTTTTTTTGTACTGTCGTGCACGAAAACTATTATATCCGCTCCTCTTATAACTTTCCACGTTCGCTGCACACCTTCTTTTTCAATCATATCTTCTGTTTCTCTAAGTCCTGCCGTATCGACCATTCTAAACAGCACACCTCCGATTAACAATTTCTCTTCAATGAAATCTCGTGTTGTTCCAGGAACATCGGTTACAATAGCACGCTCTTCGTTGAGCAGTGCATTCAATAAACTTGATTTGCCGGCGTTGGGAACACCAACTAACGCAACACGAACCCCTTCTCGATACACTTTGCCATATTTATAAGTTTTTATGAGCTGATCTATTTCCAATATTGTAAGTCTGAAAAGATTCTCTATCTTTATTTTATCAATAAGCGTTATTCCTTCTTCTGAAAAATCTAATTCTAATTCTAAGAGTCCAAGAGATTGCATTAATTGTTCTCGAACGAAGTGAATTTGTTTTGAAAGTGCGCCTTCTAATTGATCGAGTGAATTTTGTCGTGCTTTATCAGATTGAGCTTGAATAAGATCAGCAATAGCTTCTGCTTGAGCAAGATCTAGTTTACCATTAAGAAATGCCCGTTGAGTAAACTCACCCGGTTCGGCCGGACGTACTCCTGTTTCTAATATACACTCCAACACTCGGCGTGTCACATGAATTCCGCCATGACAACAAACCTCGACGGTATCTTCTCCTGTGAAAGATTTTGGGGCACAAAAGACTGTACAAACAACCTCATCTACGGTTTCATTTTGATCGTCAACGATGCGTCCAAAATGTGCGGTATGACTTTTTGCTTTCGCAAGGTCGTGTTTTCCCTTAAAGAGACGAGCTACTTTGTGAATTGCCGAATCGCCACTGACACGTATAACGGAAATTGCCCCTTCACCTATGGGTGTTGCAATGGCAGCTATAGTGTTTTCTAATCGTCCAATCACTTACTATTATCTCCAGAGGAAATGTACGAAAAGCCATGTCCTTTCACAATGCTATAAAAAGGAAACGTCCCATCAAGTACTGTCGACGGGACGCTTCTATAAAAACCGGCAATTTGATTAGGTCATTTTTTTAACCGTGGTATGTCTTTCGCAAATTTAAATATTCCACCGCGGGTTTTCTTTTTCAATTCAACTTTTCGAAGCGGTTCATTATCTTCCTGCTTATTGATGAGTAATTGCTGTCCAATTCCAAGCACATTGAATACAGCATAATATAAATTTAAGCCCGATGGAAAACCGTTAAACAAGAATGTCATCATAATCGGCATCATCCATACCATGGCTTTTTGGCGCGGATCTTTGGTTGTCATTTTTGTTTGGATAAACATCGTAATGCCCATAATCACAGCAATGCCGCTAATGTCCTGAATGCCGATGAGCGGCAATTTGAACGGCAAGTGATAAATAATATCCGGAATTGAAAGATCTTTTATCCATCCAACAAAATTTGCTTGCCGCAATTCGATGGCTCCACGAAACACCGCATAGAGTGCATACATAATCGGCATTTGTAATAATAATGGCAGACATCCGCCAGCCGGATTAACGCCATATTCTTTATATAAATTCATTATAGACTGATTCATCTTCTGGGGGTCATCTTTGTACTTTGTGCGTAACTCATCCATCAACGGCTGAAGCTTTTGCATTTTCTTCATCGACTTCATTTGACTTTTCGATAGCGGATGCATAGCCAGC
>Ga0182011_10000210_pt1 | contig 49204 bp, 41 predicted proteins | sample 711E1DmetaG_FD_120481 | JGI IMG/M metagenome (GOLD analysis project Ga0182011, IMG submission 120481) | Permafrost microbial communities from Stordalen Mire, Sweden - 711E1D metaG | ecosystem: Environmental > Terrestrial > Soil > Wetlands > Permafrost | place: Sweden: Stordalen | collected...
CAAAGTTTCCGCGCAGGCGCAATGTGTTTGAAGGCCGGATGATAAGCCGGCGCAAAGAAAAAGGCGAAGTTGCGTTCGCGCAATGAACGCGCGGCCTCTGCGGGAGTCAAATCAATCCGCACGCCGAGGGCTTCGAGCACATCGGCGCTGCCGGCCCGGGAAGTAACCGCCCGGTTGCCGTGCTTGGCGACGGTCACACCGGCGGCGGCGCATATCAATGCGGCGGCAGTGGAAATATTGAACGTGCCGAGGCGGTCGCCGCCGGTGCCCACAACGTCCAGAATTTCACGAGCGTCCCGCCATGCGGGATCGAGCGGTGGTGTGATGGCTTTGTCGCGCAACGCGCGAACGAAAGCAGCAATTTCATCCGGCGTTTCACCCTTTCCGGCGAGTGCCGTTAGAAAGCCGGCCTTCACAACCGCGGAAACTTTTTCGTTGGCAAGTTGTTCAACCGCTTCGCAGACCTGTTCGTCCGTGAGCGATCGCGCCGCGCCGAGTTGTTGGATGAGCTTTTCGAGCACGGAATGATTCTACGATTCCAGGCGACCGGCTCAAACCGAAAGTGACTTGACGAAAACATGGACAGGCGTTGGAAATTGCGTAACTTGTCAGGCGCTGTTGCTGTCTAAAAAGACCAACAGCAGGTGAATTGGAACTTTTATATGGCAGAAAAACACAGCAATCGTTGGGTAAAATGGGCGGTTATTCTGGGAGTGGCCATCGTGGTGATTAGCGGCAGCATCTGGTACTTCCGACGCGGACATCAAGACGCGCCGACGTATCAGACAGCGGCGGTGACGCGCGGCGAGTTGACAAAGCTGGTGACAGCGACGGGGACGTTGAATCCGGTGGTGAACGTGACGGTGGGCAGCCAGGTTTCAGGCCGGATCAGCAAACTGAACGTAGATTTCAATTCGCCGGTGACAAAAGGCCAGGTCATCGCGGAAATCGACCCTTCGACGTATCAGGCAGCGGTCGAGCAAAGCACCGCCGATCTGGCCAACGCGAAGGCGAACCTGGAATTGCAGCAAGTGGAGGCGAACCGCAGCACTGAATTGTTCACGAACAAATTGATTTCCGGTTCCGATTATGACACCGCCACTGCCACGTTGCATGAGGCCGAGGCGATGGTAAAAATCAAGCAAGCCTCGCTCAATAACGCGCTGGTAAATCTCAATTATTGCAAAATCGTTGCGCCGGTGGACGGCGTGGTGATTTCGCGCGCGGTGGAACTGGGCCAGACGGTCGCCTCCAGTTTCAACACGCCGACGATTTTCCAAATCGCGAACGACCTGACGAAAATGCAGATTGATTCGAGCGTGGCGGAGGCGGATGTCGGTGGAGTCGCCGAGGGACAGGAAGTGACTTTCACGGTGGACGCGTATCCCGAGCGGACGTTTCACGGCTCGGTCACGCAGGTGCGCAATTCACCGACGACAGTGAACAATGTCGTCACTTACGACTGCGTCATCGGCGTGACCAACGCGGATTACAAATTAAAACCCGGCATGACGGCGAATGTTGAGATCACCGTCGCCCAACGCGAAAACGCGCTGACTATTCCGAACGGCGCGCTGCGATTCCGTCCTCCGGATGGCGCCGCCATGCTGACCAACTCGGTTGCATTACAAACCGCGACGACGACCAATAGTGGAAATTTTGCCAGCGGTCCGGGCGGCCATCGCAGCGGCGGGCGCGGGCGCGGCGAACATCCGACTGTTCACACCGTTTATGTGCTGGCGGGCGGCGGAGAAAACGCGAAATTGCAGCCGGTGCAAATCAAGACCGGCATCAGCGACGGCATTTCGACCGAGGTGGTTTCGGGATTGAACGAAGGCGATAAGGTTGTCACCGGCACGGTTTTAACCGGCACCGCCACCACGACCACTTCGAATCCATTCGGCGGCGGCGGATTCCCCAGACGCTGAATCTGATCCACTGACGACAACCATCGTGCAGACCAACCCCGTCATCAAACTTGCTGAAATCCAGAAGACGTATCATACGGGCGAAGTGGATGTCCACGCGGTGCGCGGCGTATCGCTGGAAGTTTTTCCGGGCGAATTTGTGGCTCTCATGGGTGCGAGCGGCTCTGGCAAAAGCACACTGATGAATATGATCGGCGCACTCGACCGTCCGAGCGGCGGCAATTATCTGCTCGATGGCATTGACGTTTCCACGCTTGACCGCGATGCGCTCGCGGATGTCCGCAACGAAAAAATCGGCTTCGTCTTTCAGGGTTTCAACCTGCTTTCGCGAACGTCGGCGCTGGAAAACGTCGAGATGCCGATGCTCTACCATCGCCACCGCTTCCAATCGCACGAACAGCGCGAACACGCCATGCGCGCGCTCGAACTCGTCGGCCTCGGTGACCGCGCCGATCATCATCCGAACCAGCTTTCCGGTGGCCAGCAGCAGCGCGTTGCCATCGCCCGCGCGCTCGTAAACCAGCCCACCCTGCTGCTCGCCGATGAACCGACCGGCAACCTCGACAGCCAGACGAGCATCGAAATCATGGGGGTGTTCCAAAAGTTGAACGATCAGGGCATCACCATCATCATGGTCACGCATGAACTGGACATTGCGCGTTACACCCGGCGCAACGTCATTTTGCGCGATGGCAACATCATCAGCGACACGATGGTGGCCGGCCGCCTGAACGCGGAACAGGAATTGCACCAACTCCGCGCGGCACAACAAGCAGTGAAACTGGGTTGAAGGAAGATTGAATAATGAGAATTTTTGCTTCATTAAAAATCGCCGGGCGCGCCCTGCGCCGGAACAAAATGCGTTCGCTGCTGACGATGCTCGGCATCATCATCGGCGTCGGCGCCGTCATCGGCTCGGTAAGCCTTACCACTGGCGCAACCAAACAAGTCGAGGATCAAGTTGCCAGCCTGGGCGAAAATGTGATCACGGTTTTTTCCGGCAATTTCACCAGCGGCGCAATGCGGGGCGGCTGGGGCAGCGCGCCAACGCTGACGGTGGCTGACGCATTGGCGATTGCCCAGTTGCCGCATGTTCTCGCCGTCAGCCCGGAAGTCCGCGATCGCGCGCAGATTCTCGCCAACGGCTTGAATTGGAATACTCAAGTGATGGGCGAATCGCCGGATTACCCGCAAATTCTTAATCGAAGCATCGCCAGCGGCTCGATGTTCAGCGATCAAGATGTGCGCAGCCTTGCCAAATCCGCAATCGTCGGCAAAACCGTCGTGGACCAATTGTTTCCCAACGAAAACCCACTCGGACAAACTCTGCGCATCCGGAGCATCCCCTTTCAAATCGTCGGCGTGCTCACACCGAAAGGATTCAACCTTTTTGGCCAGGACCAGGATGATATTGTCGTCGTTCCTTACACCAGCCACATGCACCGGATCACGACGCGCACGTTTTTGAATGATATTTTGGTGGAAGCTTCCAGCGATAAAACCATCAATCAGGCGCAGAATGAAGTCACCGATTTGCTGACGACGCAGCATCGCAGCAAAGAACCGGATTTCACCGTGCGCAACCAGGCTGACCTTATGGACCGGGTTTCGTCTTCCTCCCGCATCATGGGAAAATTGCTGGCTGGCGTTGCCGCTGTGTCTCTGATTGTTGGCGGCATCGGCATCATGAACATCATGCTCGTCAGCGTGACTGAACGGACGCGCGAAATCGGCATTCGTATGGCCGTGGGAGCGCGTGCGGCCGACATTCTCGTGCAATTCCTAATTGAAGCCGTCACCTTGAGCGTCATCGGCGGTTCCATCGGCATTGCGGGTGGCATGACTTTTTCCTGGCTTATCGCCTACTTCCAACATTGGCCAACCATCACTCCCACCGTCTGGATTGTGGTCGCGTTCATTTCCAGCGCACTTGTCGGTGTCTTCTCCGGTTTTTATCCCGCATGGAAAGCATCCAAGCTCGACCCCATCGAAGCGTTGCACTATGAATAGCGTGTGACCGCTGAAGTTTTGTCCACGCAAACGCCGGAACTTTTTCAAAAAGCCGTGCGCCAGGCGGCGGAATTGCTGCGTGCCGGTGGGATTATCGCACTTCCGACGGAAACCGTTTATGGTCTTGCCGCCAATGCGCTCGACTCAAAAGCAGTCTCGAAAATCTTCAAAGTCAAGGGCCGCCCGGCGAATAACCCCATCATTGTCCATGTTGCCAACATTGAAATGGCAAAACGGTGCGTGGTCAAGTGGCCTACAATTGCAGATAAATTGGCCAAATCATTCTGGCCAGGTCCGCTGACGCTTGTCCTGCCGCGCGCAAACGAAATTCCAGACATTGTAACGGCAGGCGGCGCGACGGTAGGCATCCGCTGGCCGAGTCATCCGTTCATTCAGGCCGTCATTCGTGAGTGTGGTTTCCCGCTCGCCGCGCCAAGCGCGAATTTGTCGAGTCGTGTTTCCCCGACGAACGCCGGGCACGTTCGTAAACAGCTCGGCGGAAAGATTCCACTGATTGTGGACGGGGGACAGTCGCAGGTCGGCATCGAATCAACCGTTCTCGATTTGACCGTTTCGCCGCCGCGAATTTTGCGCCCGGGCATGATTCACGTGAAATCGCTCGCCGCAGTTTGCGGTCCGATTCAAAACTCAAAACTAAAAACTAAAAATTTGGCTCTGCGCAGTCCGGGGTTGTTGGAAAAACATTATTCGCCGAAGGCAAAATTGCTGGTTCTGAACTGGCGCGATGATGCGGATTTGCGTTCCCAACTTTCAACCTTCAACTTTCACCCTTCAACTTGCTTCATCATCGCGCATACGCACCTTCCCTCGGCGGAAGGATTCATGCTGGTGAGTGTGATTCCCCACGATGCAGAAGCATTTGCACGGGCAATTTATGCGGAGTTGCACCGTTGCGATGAAATGGGCGCGAAATTAATCGTTGTCGAAGCGCCTCCGGTAGCGCCGGAGTGGTCGGGCATTGCCGATCGTTTGCGTCGTGCCGCGGCGTAAAATTCCCGGCGGCGCAATGCCCTATTTTTGATTTATTTTCCAGCGTTCCCCATCAGTCAGGAAGATCCCGGATCCAATGGCGGCCGAGCCGGACGGTGCGTAACGTAGTGGAAAATTCCCGGGGATTTGCCTTTGAATCAGGGCATTCGCGATAAAGCTGCCCCAACTATTTTCCACTCCAAGCCCCATGTCCGACAACAACCCGCCATCCATCGTCTTGGGCGTGAGGTAAAGCGCTTGTACCGTCTTCATGCCGTTGATGGCGTAAAAATCATCCTGCGCGTTCAAGGTCAGCCAGACACACTGACGCTGGCCATACCACGCCACCGCCCAAGGCACGTCGCTCATCATCAATTCGTTTTCCTTCATCCAACCGGCGGCTCGCTGAATGTCCGGCGGGTAATACGGCGGATAAACCACCGGCACGGTTTTGGGCGGCAGCAGCACGAAAATCATTGGTGCGCAACACAATCCAACAAACGCGATCTTCACCAAATAACGCAATTCCCGCGCGGGCAACACCATCTGGTCGAGTATTGTGAGAAACAGGCTGACGCCATAAATGAACACGAGCGGCGCCAACAGCACCAAAAGATTCTCGGAATTCACTTCAGGCGATTCCTCGGAAAGCTGTGTCCGCCCCAAAGCCTGCACCACGATGAAGACGGCCAGGCACATCAGCAAAAAATAACGCATTCGCCGCACCTCCGCGCTTCGGAAACTCAACAGCAAACCGCTCAAGAATAACACACTCGCCCAACTGCCGCCCAATCTGGGCAAGGCGTCCTGCAGGATGATGCGCGTGTTCTGCAAAAGCTTGTGCACATACGGCGTCAGCCACAAGGCGGACGAGAGATCGGGATGCAGGGAACGTCCCAACTGAAATCCGGGAAATGTTGCCGTTCCTTCGACAATCGAAAAACCCGCTGTGCCAAAAGGCGTACCGCTGACTGCAAAATTGCGAGCGACCCACGGTGCCAGCACCAGCATGAACGCGCCCAACGCCACCAGCGCGTTCAATGCCCGTCGCTGTCCGCCGAAAAAAAACAGAAAAAGCATTACGGGAACAATGATCCATCCAAATGCATACCGCGTGAGCGCACCCATGCCGGCCAGCAGACCCGCAGCGGCTGCCAAACCGAGAAGCCGCTGGGGCTGGGGCTTGGAATCGCTTGCCACTTCCTCAACTCGCAGAATACACCACGCCAGCCCGAGAAAAATGATCATGAGCAACATCGTGGACAAACCCGACGCGCTGAATCGCCAGAGCAGCTCACAACCCAGCACCAGAACGGGGAAAACCGCGCCACGCTCGAGTCGAATAGTTTCCGCGCAAGAAGAAAGGTCAGGACAACCACCACGAGCAAAAGAATTTCATTGAAAGCCGCAATTAGAAAATCCGGCTCATGACGCCAGAAATTTCCGTCGTTGCTCCAAAAAGTGTTTTCGAGATTCAACGGTTGGTGAAACGGCAGCACTTTCATCAACCCGGCCAGCACAAGCGGGTATACCGGCGGATTGGCAATGTCCGGGTGGGAGGTTTTGATTTGCGCGAAGTCCGTGTCAGTGCCTGTTGGTGCATTCGCGGACCCGGCCCGATGGTGATTTTGCACGAGGTAAACACTGAATGGGCGGATAAACAGCGTCGTGTAACCCCTGCCTTCCGCGATGTTGCGCGCCAATTGCGCCGAATCCATGGCCTCCGGCGTGGCGAAGTTTCGATACACGCGCAAATCGTACAGCACCGCCAGTGACAGAATCGCAAGGCAGAAAGCGGTGATTTTCAAGTGCCCCGCCCAAGCGCCCTCTTCGAGCTTGTGAATCCAATCCTGCAGGGAGGGCATGGTCAGAATCCTTCCAGATGATACGCGTGCAACTTGCGATGAAATGTTCGCCGGCTCATGCCAATTCTCCTGGCGGCCAGTGTGCGATTGCCCTCCGTCTCTTTCAATGCGCGAATGATCAATTGTTTCTCCGCTTCCTTCACTGTCAGATCGTTTTGCGGGAACAGCTTTCCATCGCCTTTGCGTCCGCTGGAGACGCCGCGCACGGATGGCGGTAAATCACGCGCCGCGATTTTTTCGCCGCGGCAAAACACCACGGCGTGTTCGATGGCGGTGCGTAACTCGCGCACATTGCCCGGCCACGAATAATTCATCAACAGCTCCAGTGCGTCGCTTTTAAAATCGTTCACGGTCTTGTTGTTTTCGCCCGCAAACTCGCGCAAAAAATTCTGCGCCAGCAACGGAATATCACCCGCCCGCTCCCGCAAAGGCGGCAGGGTGATTTCCACCACGCGCAGCCGGAAAAACAAATCCTCGCGGAAACTCCCGGCTTTGACCAGTTCTTCGAGATTCTTGTTTGTCGCCGCAATCAAACGAACATCCGCAGTCAGCGTTTTATTCGAGCCGACCCGCTCAAATGTCCGTTCACCCAGGAAACGAAGCAGCTTGATTTGAATCGCCGCGTCAAATTCACCGATTTCATCGAGGAAAAGTGTTCCGCCTTGTGCCTGCTCGAAACGGCCGATGCGCCGCTCGTGCGCGCCGGTGAACGCGCCCTTTTCGTGGCCGAACAATTCGCTTTCCAGCAGCGTCGGCGCAAGCGCGGCGCAGTGAACCGTCACCAACGGCTGTTTTGCGCGGGGACTCAATTGGTGAATCGCCCTGGCAATCAATTCCTTGCCCGTGCCACTCTCGCCCGCCAGCAACACCGTCGCCCGCGTCGGCGCGACCTGCCGGACAATTTCGAAAATCTCCTTCATCACCGCCGATTCGCCAATGATGTTTTCCATGCCGAATTTCGAATCGAGTTGCTGATGCAACGAAACATTTTCCACTTCGAGGTTTTGCTGCCGCAACGCGCGGGCGATGCGCATCTCCAGCTCGTCAATCTGCAGCCGGCCTTTGGCGATGTAATCGTCCGCGCCGCGTTTCATTGCATCCACCGCCAGTTCCTCCGAACCGTAAGCCGTCATCAAAATGCAAATCGGCGGACGGGTGAGCGACTTGGCGCGTGTAATGAGCTTCAACCCGTCCTCGTTCGGCAGGCGAAAGTCCGTAAGCACCACGTCAAAATGATCGCGCTCAAGCAAATCCATCGCGGCCTTCGCATCCTCGGCCACGTAAACGTCATAACGATTTTCGAGCGCCGCGCGCAACCCGTCGCGCGTCGGCTTCTCGTCGTCCACAATCAACAATGTCGGTTTTTCAGTCACTGGTTTTTAATATTTTGGGAATTCATCCATGCTTGTCCGCGAGTTCAATTTTCTCCTCGAGCAATCGTGGTTGGCGTTCATGCAACGGCAGCCAGATGCGGAAGGTGGTGCCGCGCCCGACATGGCTTTCGAGTTCAATCCGCCCGTCGTGCGCCCGCACGATGCGCTGCACGATCATCAGGCCAAGGCCGGTGCCCCTTTTTTTCGTCGTGAAAAATGGTTCAAAGATGCGGTTGATTTGTTCCTGTGGAATGCCGCCGCCGGTGTCCGTCACACTCACCCAGACGCCATCCGCGCCCGCGCCAGTTTGCAACGTCAGCGCGCCGCCCTTCGTCATCGCATGCATCGCATTTTTGGCGAGGTTCACCAAAACCTGCTGCAGCTGCGCCGGATCAAGCGGCGCCGCTGGCAACCGATCCGCCAGTTTGGTCTTCACATCCAGACCGCGATTGTTCAATTCCGGCCGCAACAATTCCAGGGTCTTTTCAACAACGTCGTTGAGGGAAACGAGTTTTAATTGCGGCGGCACGGGGCGAATCGCCTCCAAAAACTGGGTAATGATGTAGTCCAGCCGGACAATTTCGCCTTTGGCCACATCGAGATATTGCTCCAACTTTTGGGGAATTTCCTGGCGTGAGGCATGAGGCATGAGGCGCGAGGTTATTTTCTTGCCACTCGTCACCTGCCACTCGTCACTTTTCAATTTTTTTAATTCGCGCTCCATGAGTTGCAAGTGAATGTGCAGCGCATTGAGCGGATTGCCGATTTCGTGCGCGACGCTGGCGGCGAGCAGCGTGAGCGCCTGAACACGCTCGCTTTCGATGGCCTCAAACGTCTTCTGCCGCGCCTCGGTTGCATCGTGCAAAATCAACGCCACACCGGAACTGCCCGCTGCCTCGCCGTCGAGCGGCGCGGCGTAAAGGCGGAGAAAACGGGGGCGCGGATACTGCACCTCAAATTCATGTCGCGCGATGTGCGAGCCGCCTTCGGCATCGAAATGCGAAACGAGCTTCCAGTCGATCTCCGGCATGAAACGCGCGATGTGCTGGCCTTCGGCACCGGGCTGCAAACCGATGAGCCGGGTGACAGCTTGATTGAAGTAGAGGATGCGGCCTTGTTCATCCACCACAAGGACACCGTCTTCAATGGTGTTGAACAGCGTCTCAAGAAAACTGCGCTCGCGCGCGAGCCGTTGGACGATTGTTTGCAAACCCTCCGCATCCAGCCGTCCAATGCGACCGAGCACTTTATCAAGAAAACTGGATTTAGTTGCAGCCATTGCCTAAAATCAATGAATTCGCCATTAAATAGAGCGTCAGATTGACACATCCTAAAGCTTTGATGTGATATGGCAAGAGCTTTTATGACGCTTATTCCCGGCCCACCATGCCCGTAGTATACAAACCATTTACTTGGGCGGAATGTTTAAGACTTGGCCGACGCGAATATGGGTGGAGTTCATGCCCGGATTCGCCGCTTGCAGCGCCCCTAGTTTTACGCCGTATTTGCGCGCGATGCCCACAGCCGTTTCTCCAGAGGCAACCGTGTGCGTGCGCGGTCTGATGGCGGTTGTGGCGTTTCCGGAACGGTTTGTATTTGCGGTGGTCGGCTGTGTGTTTTGGGCCGGTTGGGCTGCCGTTGGCCGCGTCACGGCACTGTTTGTCGTCGTCGGCGAATTGGTTTTGGCCGCCGCCAATTGGCTCGAGTAATAGGCGCGCCATCTGTTTACTTCATCCTGCAATTGCCGGTTCTGCTCGGCCAATTGATCCAGTTGCTTTTGCACGGCGGGCGCGCTGGACAGCGGCATCACGTCGGCAGCCAGTTGCCCCTTGCAGCTGTAAATGCGCTGCGTGATGACCTCCGCGTTGTCGGCTTTCGGGCACAGCTTTAAATATTGTTGGTAGTGATAAATCGCCGCCGGCGGGTCGGGTTCCTTTTCGTCATAAAGCCAGCCGAGTTCATAATGCGCCGACGCTGAATGTGGATTCACTTCCAACGATTCCTCGAACGCCTCGATGGCGCCCCGGTAATCCATCGCGTTGACACGGTTTTGGCCGAGAACAAAATGCGGTTCTTTTTTCTCGTCCGCCCGGCTCTGATCCGGTGGCGTGCAACCGCTCAACATAATGCCAAGTCCCATGGCGTATGCGCTGAATAAAAAGCGGTCCCAAAATGACATGGCACGAAACTAAACCAACTTCTCAATGGCCGCAATGACGCGTTGGCCTGATGATAACTGGAAAAACCGGGCTTGAGATTCCGGCAAGCAGGGCGCAACTTGATGCCGGTTGCGCGCGTGGCGGAATGGCAGACGCGCCAGACTTAGGATCTGGTCCCGAAAGGGTTGGAGGTTCAAGTCCTCTCGCGCGCACCATTTTTTGCTCTGCAAAAAATGCCGCGCCGTAGCACAAAGTGCGAAGGCGGGCTTTACACGGAGTTCATCAATTTCTTCAAGCTTCGACACGGCAGGCCAGCCTTTAATTCCTCACCGCAAGCGGCGGGCTACGGCTGGCGGGCCGGTTCCGAGTTTCATTTCGCAACTGCGCTGTGCCGCGCCCGTTCTTTTTCCTCTTCCAACCCGGCCTGAAGTTTCTGGCGCTCGGCAACCCATCGTTGCCGCAATGTTTCGACCTTTTCCGCGTCACCCGCCGCGCTGCTTTTGGCAATCTCATCCTTCAACGCCATTTCGAGTCCGGCAATCTTCGCGGTGTATTTCGAATCCAATTCGGCAAGCTGCTCTTTTTGCGCGCCGGTGAGCTTGACGGTCGGCGCGGTTTTGTTGAGCCGTTCCATCGCGAGTTCGTAAGCGGTTTTCATTCGATTCCCGATTTTAGACGGTTAATTGCCGATTTCAAACGTTAGTTCCTGTCCTGTGCCCTGCATTTTATAGCTGAATCTCCGAAATTTCTTCGTATCTTTATGCCTTCGTGGTTTGTTTTTCACGTCGCCTATGCCGATTTCGGCGGCAGGCGTGACGCGGGGTCATATGATTACTAAAAAAGGTCGCCGGCTTAAATTCGCCTACTTCACACTCGAAGGCTTGGGTTCCTTCGCGTCGGCATTCTACTTTTATTACCTCTACTTCCTCATGCAACATGAGTTTGGCTTCAGCGGCAAAGACAATCTCGCCTTCGCCGCGCTGAACGGGCTTGTCTACGTTTTCTTCTCGTGGCAGGCCGGGCGGTTCGCACAACGGCGCGGCTATTTCAACGCGCTCAAGCTCGGTTTCAGCGTGATGATTTTTGCGCTGGCCATCGGGTCGATGCTCCATACAGTCCTCGCCATCGTGATGGACACCGTGTTGCTGTCCGCCGGGTTATGTTTCCTGTGGCCAACGATCGAGGCGCTCGTGAGCGAAGGTGAAGATGCCAAGGGCCTGCCGCGCATGGTCGGCACTTACAATGTCGGCTGGGCGGCAACGAACGCGCTGGCGCTTTTTGTTGGCGGCACGCTCGTGGAAAAATTCGGGTTCAAAACCCTTTTTCTCCTGCCGCTGGTCATCTTCGTTGCTGAACTGGCCGCTGTGCTCTGGTTGGAAAAACACGCCAACGACGTCGCCAGCGCCGCCGCCGGCCAGCCCGTCGTTAAACCGCCGCCCGACCCGCATCGGCCTTCACCGGCCAAAACCAAGGCGTTTCTCCGCATGGCGTGGCTCGCGAATCCGTTCGCCTACATCGCCATCAACACATTCATCCCCATGCTGCCCACCCTGGCGGCGCATTTCCACTTCTCGCCGATGTTCGCGGGGTTCGCGTGCTCGTTGTGGTGCTTTGTGCGGCTCGGCACATTCATCGTGCTGTGGCATTGGACGGACTGGCATTACCGTTTCCGCTGGTTGGTGATGGCGTTTGCAACGCTCATCGTTTCGTTCGCGGCGATTCTCATCGTTCCGCATCTTGCCGTGCTGTTGCTGGCGCAAATTTTCTTCGGTGTCGCCATTGGGCTGATTTATTACTCGTCGCTGTTCTATTCAATGGACGCGGGCGAGGCCAAAGGCGAACACGGCGGCATTCATGAAGCCGCCATCGGCGTCGGTAACTTTATCGGCCCGGCGTTGGGCGCGGCGTCGTTGCAGTTTTTGCCGCAATACGCCAACAGCGGCGCCATCGCCGTAAGCGGGTTGCTGCTGCTTGGTTTCGGCGCGCTGCTCACGATTTGGAAAACCGCCCGTTGATTTTCAACCACAAAGACACCAAGGCACAAAGGTTTCTGAATAAAAATTCTTCTTCGTGTCTTCGTGCCTTCGTGGTTAATCTATTTCCATGGAAAGCAAGCCATCCGATGACCGAGCGAAAATGACCGAACTGGAGCGCATCCGGCATTCCTGCGCCCATGTCATGGCCGCCGCCATCCTGCGCCTCTGGCCCGACGCCCAATTCGCCTCTGGTCCGGCGGTTGAAAATGGTTTTTATTACGACGTTGAGCTCTCACATCGCATCTCGCCCGAAGATTTCCCAGCCATCGAGGCCGAGATGAAAAAGGAAATCAAGGCGAACCATCCCTTCGAGAAAGTCGTGGTCACGCGCGAGCAGGCCATAAAGGACGCGCAAAGCGGCCGCTTGGGCGGTCTTGTCGAGCGTCCGGGTAATCCAAGTAAATTCAAAATCGGCAATCTCGAAAGCATTCCCGAAGGCGAACGGATTACCTACTGCAAGAACGGCGACTTCATTGACCTTTGCGAATGGAGCCCGCAGCACGTGATGCGCACCGGCAACATCGGCGCATTCAAGCTCACGACTGTGGCCAGCGCTTATTACAAAGGCGACGAGAAAAACCCGCAGCTTCAGCGCATCTACGGCACTGCGTTCAAGAACAGAACCCAGCTTGACGAGTATTTCAAAATGCTTGATGAGGCCAAGAAACGCGACCATCGCAAGATCGGACAGGAGATGGGGTTGTTCACGATTGACACCGAGTTTGTCGGCCCCGGCCTGCCGCTCTGGCTGCCCAAAGGTGCAGTGATTTGTGAAGAGCTGGAAAAGCTGGCCAAGGAAACCGAATTCGCCGCAGGTTACGTGCTAGTCAAGACGCCGCATATCGCCAAGGAGAAGATGTATCTCACCAGCGGTCACCTGCCGATTCTGTACAAGGAATCAATGTTTCCACCGATGCAAATGAAATTAGATCCAGAAGCGGAAGTAAGATTACTTCAGCTTCAGCGCGAGATACAAAGTGACGAACTTGAAGAGAAAAAGGTTGAAGCTGAAATTGCAGAACTGCGGAAACGTTACGAAGCGATAAAAAACGAGCCAAATACTGCGGCACTTGCTTTGGACATTGAAACTGCCACCGGCAAGTCCGAAAAGAGACAGAAGCGTTTGCAGCGGTTGTGTGAAGAAACTGGAGATTTGTTAAATCAACACCGCTATTACCTCAAAGCGATGAACTGTCCGCATCATCACCGTATTTTTGCGGCGGAGCCGCGCAGTTATCGCAACCTTCCTCTGCGCCTAGCGGAATACGGCACCTGCTACCGCTACGAGCAGTCGGGCGAACTTTTCGGTCTTATGCGCGTCCGCTCGCTGAACATGAACGACGCGCACATTTATTGCACGCCGGAGCAGTTTGCGTCCGAGTTTAATGCCGTCAACGAGATGTATCTGAAATATTTCAAGATTTTCGGCATCGAAAAGTATCAGATGCGTTTCAGCACTTCTGCGCCCGAAGGCATGGGCAAGAAATACGTCAATGAACCTGCACTCTGGAAGCAAACCGAGGACCTGGTTCGCAAGACTCTCATTGATTCAAAGATTCCTTACGTCGAAGCGCCGAACGAGGCGGCGTTTTACGGGCCGAAGATTGATGTGCAGGTCTGGAGCGTCATCGGGCGCGAATTCACGTTGGCGACCAACCAGGTGGACTTCGCCGTGCCCGCCAAGTTCGGTCTTGTCTATCGCGACAAGGACAACAAGGACAAGACGCCGCTGTGCATCCATCGCGCGCCGCTGGGCACGCACGAACGGTTCATCGGCTTTCTCATCGAACATTACGCCGGCAATTTCCCGCTCTGGCTCGCGCCCGAACAGGTGCGCGTGCTGACCATTGGTGAAGAAGCGCCGCTGGTGGATTACGCGAAGAGGATCGTGGCCGAGCTGCGCAGCAACATGGTCCGCGCCGAAGGCGATTACGGCACAGACAAAATCAACGGCAAAATCCAGCGTGCCGAAGAGGCGAAGGTGCATACCATGCTCGTTATCGGCGGTCGCGACATGGAGGCGAATGCTGTTTCAGTCCGGGTCCACGGCAAGGGCAATCTCGGCGCGAAGCCGAAGGGCGAAGTCGTGGCGGATATTTTGGCGGCGATCAAGGAACGGCGGGCTTGATTCTTTTTTCCACTCTGCCGCCGGAGATTCAACTCAACCGCATCGGCATGACGACGTAGAGGAACGGGCCGTTGATTTTAATGACCCCCGGACTCAACTCGTCAATCAGCTCAAAGAAAACTTCGTCTTCTGTCAGCGCATTGAGCGGATCAATGAGATATTTAGGATTGAAGGCGACGGCAATTTCCTTGCCTTTGTAATTCACCGCGAGACTTTCACGGGCTTCACCGACTTCCGGAGAATTCGCCGTGATGGCGAGGTTGTTCTTGCCGAAGGTCAGCTTGACGGAATTGGCCTTCTCGCTGGTCATGATTTCCGCGCGGCGCAGGGCGTGCAGGAATTCTTCGCGCGCCAGCGGCACGCGTTCCTTGGTTTCCGCGGGAATGACCTGGCGGTAATTCGGATAGTTGCCTTCAATCAGCTTGGTGATAATGAGAACGGAGAACCCCTTGTCGTCCTTCAGTTTAAATGCGGCCTGGTTTTCACTGAACTTAATCTCCAGGTCGCCTTTTTCCTGTAAGAGCCGGTTCAGTTCACTCACCGCCTTGGCCGGCACGATAAATTCGCCCTGGCTTTTTTCCGAAATTTCCACTTCTTCATCCGCAAGCGCCAGCCGGCGCCCATCTGTTGCAACGACCGTCATTTTGTGATCTTTGAGGCTGACAAAGATTCCATTGAGCACATAACGCGATTCGTCCGTGGAGATGGCAAAAGACGTTCTGCTTAGCATCGCCTTGGCGGTTTCCTGGGGAATTGTGATCTTTTTATCGTCTTTGAACTTGGGCAGCGGAGGAAACTCATCCGCGCTCAACCCGTGGATTTTGTAAAATGACGAGCCGCAGCGGATAATGCAGGTGTTTTTCTCGTCCACCTCAATTTCGATCTCTCCCCCGTTCAATTCCCGGACAATCCCGAAGAGTTTTTTAACAGGAACCGTGGATGCCCCCGCTTTTTTCACCTTTGCTTCAACAGAACAAACGATTGTCACATCCAAGTCCGTCGCCATAAACTCAAGCCGGTCACTTTCTGCGCGTAAAAGGACATTGGAGAGAATTGGAAGTGTGCTTCGCGTACCGACCACATTCTGAACCGCTTGAAGGCCATTGAGAATTTGCTCCTTTGTTATAGTGAGGTTCATATACGCTTAATATCTTCTTTGTTCTATAAATACTCTTAGTATTAAGGGTTGTGAATAAAGCAAACAACCATAAGTGTCAAGGCTACCACAGAGATTTTCAAAGAAAAAAGAGACGAGGAAAAAACGAACAGGAAGCGGGGAAGTTCAGGAAGTAGAAGAACTTCACAAATTCCACAGAGACCCCACAAGAAATTGGAGGCTTATTGACCGGGTTGTGCGGGTGGCCTGCTTTTGGAAACAAACCACAGACAAAGCCAGCCCCCTTGGGTGATTCCACAGTAAAAGGAGAGCTCCACACTGGCTTTGAATAAAAACCCACGAAACATCCAAACTTAAAATGGACACTTCACCCTAAATTATCCAGCGGATGCCAAAAAAGGTTGGATATCCAGATCGAAACATTCCATATTACTGCAGAAATGGAAGAGGACGCAAACACAACCCCGCTGGAGGTGCGGCTTAGTGAACTGAAGCCGCGGGCGTGCGCCATTGTTTGCCGCATCGAAACCGAGGGCGAAGACATTCAACGGCTTAAGGCGCTTGGCGTTTGTGTCGGACGCCAGATTGAAGTCATTAAACAAGGCGACCCGCTCATCATCCGGGTTTTCAGTTCACGCTTGGGACTGTCGGCCTCACTCGCTGCCCGCGTGTGGCTTGAAGTCTGCGCGCCGGACCATTGCGCAATGCGGAAACAGTCTTCCAAATGAACGACGCTACGGGCATAAAAGCCGAATTGCCGTCCTCGCCGGCGCAAAGTCCGCGTCGCGTCTTCACGCTCGCGTTGGTTGGAAATCCCAACGCGGGCAAGACCACGCTCTTCAACGCGCTGACGGGGTTGCGCGCCAAAACCGCCAACTTTCCCGGCACAACCATCGAACGCAGGGTCGGCAGGATGCAGATTGGACAACGGCAGGTGATCTTCGTGGATTTGCCCGGGCTTTACAGCCTGGAAAGCTCCTCGCCGGAGGAAAAAATGGCGAGTGACGCGCTGCGCGGCCGCCTCGCGAAACATGCCGCCCCGGACGCCGCGCTGGTCGTTGTGGACGCGACAAACCTCGAACGGAACCTCTTCCTCGTCAGCCAGGTTCTCGAACTCAATTGCCCGGTCATTGTCGCGTTGAACATGATGGACACGGCCGAGCGTGAGAGTATTCGCATCGATGTCGAAAAACTTCGCTCCGAACTCGGCTGTGCCGTTGTCCCGGTTGCCGCGCGCACCGGAAGGGGCGTTGACGATCTCCGGCGCGAAATTGGGCGCCTTGCCAGCGGCGCGATGCCGGAGGCCGTCACCCACTGCAAGCCCAATTGCGCTGCGTGCAGCGGATGTCCCTACCAAGCGCGCTATGAGTGGACCGAAGCCATTTCGGCCAAAGTCATGGATGCCGCCATTGTGCGCCGCTCGCAGCGTACCGAGAAACTGGATGAAATCTTGACGCATCCAATCGCCGGCATGGCCGTTTTTGCCGGCGTCATGCTGTCGCTCTTTGTTTTGATTTTCTGGGCCGCAAAAATTCCGATGGATCTCATTGACCATCTCTTTACAAACGTCGGCACATGGGTGACAGCGCATGTTTCTGGAGGCGATTTGCAGAGCCTGCTGGTCAATGGCGTCATCGGCGGCGTCGGTGGCGTGCTTGTGTTCCTGCCGCAGATCTGCATTTTGTTTTTTGCACTTTCATTGCTGGAAGACACCGGTTATCTAGCGCGCGCTGCGTTTGTGATGGACAAACTCATGCGCCGGCTCGGTTTGTCCGGCAAGGCGTTCATGCCATTGCTTTCCGCCCACGCCTGCGCCATCCCCGCCATCATGTCCGCCCGCGTGATCGAGAACCCGCGCGACCGGCTGGTCACCATCCTCATCGCGCCGCTGATGACCTGTTCCGCCCGCATTCCCGTTTATGCGATGGTCACGGCGCTGCTCTTTCCCCAATCGCCGTTCAAAGCCGCGCTGATTTTCACCGGCGCCTATGCGACCGGCATTATTTTCGCCATGATCGCCGCCCTGGTTTTCCAGCACACCATTTTGCCCGGCGGCAGCAAACCGCTGGTGATCGAATTGCCTCCGTATCGCCTGCCTGGTTTGCGCACCGCGCTCCTGCACACCTTTGATCGCGCCAAAATTTTTGTGAAACAGGCCGGCACCATCATCCTGGTGATTTCACTGCTTCTCTGGGCGCTGGCGCATTATCCAAAATCCGCTCCGCCCGCTGCCGCCATTACCCTGGCTGCGCAAGCCGCGCAGGTCGAAAAATCTGGCGACACAAAACGAGCCGGGGAACTTCATCTCGCAGCCGGACGCCTGACGGCGCAAAGTTCGCTGCAACACTCCTTCGCCGGCCAGGTTGGCCGTGTCATCGAACCCGCGCTCAAACCGCTGGGCTTTGACTGGCAAATCGGCATTGGCATCATCGGTTCCTTTGCCGCGCGCGAGGTCATCGTTTCCACGCTGGCCGTCGTTTATGGCGTCGGCGAGGATGCTCCCGGCCAGAAACGAACGTCGCTTTACGACGCGCTGCGCCGTGCCACCCGCACCGACGGCACGCCTGTATTCACGACCGCCACCTGCATCAGTCTGCTCGTCTTTTACATCCTCGCCGCCCAGTGCCTGTCCACTTCCGTTGTCGTCCGCCGCGAAACGAACAGCCTGAAATGGCCTCTATTCCAAATCGCCTACATGACCGGGCTTGCTTATGTCGCCGCTCTGATTGTTTATCAAATCTTTCGCCACCTCGGCCACGCGTAAGGTATTTACGATTTACGATTTACGATTTACGATGGGCGCATCGGAGTTAAAAAAGACGCGTCAATCGCGAATCGTAAATCAAAAATGAGCACACGGGTCAAAATTTGTGGCATCACAAACCTCGCCGATGCGCAGGCCGCCGCCGAAGCGGGCGCGGATGCGCTCGGCTTCGTTTTTTATGAAAAGAGCCCGCGATTTGTTTCAATGAAGACCGCGGCGGAAATTTCCAGTGCGTTGCCGCCGTTCATCACGCGTGCGGGTGTTTTTGTGAACCCGACCGGGGAACTCGTTCTCAAAGCCATTGCCGAGTGCGGTTTGAGCCTGCTCCAATTTCACGGCGATGAGCCGCCGGAATTTTGCATGCAATTCGGTTTGATGAGCATGAAAGCTTTTCGGATTCGCGATGCCGGGTCGCTGAAGGAGCTGCCGAAATACAAAACCGACGCGTGGTTGCTGGATGCCTATTCATCCGACACCCTCGGCGGCACGGGCGCAGTTTTTAACTGGGATTTGGCCGTCGAGGCGCAAAAAACCGGGCGGCCGATTTTTCTCGCCGGCGGGTTGACGCCGGAAAACGTCGCTGATGCCGTCCGCAGAGTGCGGCCATTTGGTGTGGACGTCTCAAGCGGCGTGGAATCTTCGCCCGGCAAAAAAGATCACGCCAAAGTCCGCGCGTTCATTAACGCCGCCAAAACCGTTGCGAGCTGATACTGCAAAAAGTGATTCTTCCGGCCGATGAAGTTTGCCTATAAACGCGCAAAAAATGGCAAAATTTGGGTTACTGCTGGAAAAAAAATGTGATAATTTGCGTGTCACTTTTTTAAGAAATGAAGATCGCTGTTCCCAAAGAAACGCAGCCGGGCGAAACCAGAACGCCGTTGACACCGGCCAGCGCCGCCAAGCTGGTCAAGCTCGGCGCGCAGGTGGAAGTTGAAGCGGGCCTCGGCCTCGCCAGCGGTTTTGCCGATGCAGACTACACCGCCGCCGGCGCGACGCTCACCACCGACCGCAAAGCGCTGCTCGGCTCCGCCGACATGGTGTTGCGTGTGCGCAAACCGCCGGTGGATGAAATCGCGCTGCTGAAATCCGGTTGTGTTCACGCGAGTCTGCTGGATCCGTTCAACGAGAAGGAATTGGTTCAAAAACTGGCCGAACGCGGCGTGAGCGCCATCAGCATGGAATTCATCCCGCGCACGACCCGTGCGCAAAAGATGGACGTGTTGTCGTCGCAGGCCAACCTTGGCGGCTACGAGGCGGTCATCCTCGCCGCGCGTTATTCCAACAAGATTTTTCCAATGATGACCACGGCGGCGGGCACAATTTTTCCGTCAAAAGTTTTTATCATCGGCGTCGGTGTCGCCGGGTTACAAGCCATTGCGACCGCCAGACGGCTTGGAGCGAAGGTCACCGCCTACGACACGCGTCCCGTTGTGGAAGAACAGGTCAAGTCACTCGGCGCGCAGTTTCTCAAAATTGACGTCGGCGAGACCGGCCAAACCAAGGAAGGTTACGCCAAAGCGTTGACCGAGGAGCAAATCCAGAAACAACGGGACGCGATGAAGAAGATTTGCGGCGATTCCGACGTCGTCATCACCGCCGCGCAGGTGTTTGGCCGGCGCGCACCGATTCTTGTCACCGCCGAAATGCTCAACGCGATGAAACCCGGCAGCGTAGTCGTGGATCTGGCGATTGAAACCGGCGGCAACGTCGAAGGCGCGGAATTTGACAAGGTCGTTGACGGCAATGGTGTAAAAATCGTCGGCATTGCCAATTTGCCGGGCCGCGTGCCGATGCACGCCAGCCAGGTTTATTCCGCGAACCTGACGAGCCTCATCGAGGAATTTTGGGACAAGGAGAAGAAAACATTCGTTCTCAAGCTCGACGACGAAATCATCAAGGGCTGTCTCGTCACGTACGGCGGCAAAATCGTCAACGAGAAGCTCGCGGCAAAACCAAACTGATTTTTATGAGCACTGAAATCCTGGTATTTTTCATTTTCGTCCTCGCGATTTTTATCGGGTTCGAATTGATTTCAAAAGTGCCCTCAATGCTGCACACGCCGCTGATGTCCGGCACCAATGCCATTCACGGCATCATCGTGCTCGGCGGCATGCTGGTGCTGGCGGACGCGAGCAGCACACTGACCATCGCGCTCGGTTTTGTCGCGGTGGTTTTTGGTTCGGCCAATGTGTTCGGCGGGTTCATGGTCACCGACCGGATGCTGCAAATGTTCAAGAAGAAGAAAAAATGAGCTCGTTCATCGCCATCATATTCATTGCAGTTTCAGTCTTGTTTATCCTTGGCATCAAGCTGCTGGGTTCGCCCAAGACGGCGCGCTACGGCAATTTGCTGGCCGCATTCGGCATGCTCGTCGCTCTGGCCGCCACCATCCCCTTGCTCGGGAGCGGCGAGGAAACATCACTTCTGAAACACGGCTGGAGCCTGAATTACACGCTCATGGTCGTGGGCATCGTGATCGGTTTGATCGTCGGCGCCATCGGCGCTTACTCCGTAAAAATGACGGCCATGCCGCAGATGGTGGCACTGTTCAACGGCGTGGGCGGAGGCGCGGCGGCATTGGTGGCGAGCTTGGAATTTTTGAAGCGCGCCAACAGCCCTGAAGGCATCACGACATTCTTTGCCATCACAATGCTGTTTGCCACGCTCATTGGGTCGCTGTCGTTTTCCGGCAGCCTTGTCGCATTCTCCAAGTTGCAGGGTTATCTCGAAAAACCACACACGTTCCCCGGACAAAACATTCTCAATGGTCTCATCCTCGCCGGCATCCTCGGTCTGTGCGTTTATCTTACCGGCTGGGGTGCGAACACCACGCTGTTTGTCACGATGTTCGTTCTGGCGCTGGTGTTTGGCGTGGCAATGGTCATGCCCATCGGCGGTGCGGACATGCCGGTCGTCATCTCACTGTTGAACTCGTTCACCGGCCTCGCGGTCGCTGCGGACGGCTTCACCATCAACAACATTTCCATGATCGTCGCCGGAACGCTCGTCGGCTCCTCCGGCACATTGCTGACGCTGCTCATGTGCAAAGCCATGAACCGGCCTGTCACAAACGTTTTGTTCGGCGCATTCGGCTCCACCAAATCGTCCAGTGCCGCCGGTGCTGCTCACGTTGGCGGAGGCACCGTCAAACCGATTCAAGCCGATGAAGCTGCCTTACTCCTCGGTAATGCGCAGCAGGTCGTCATCGTGCCCGGTTACGGTATGGCCGTCGCGCAGGCGCAACATCAGGTGCGCGAACTTTCCGATGAACTTGTCAAACGCGGCGTCGAAGTCCGTTTCGCCATTCATCCCGTCGCCGGCCGCATGCCCGGTCACATGAATGTCCTGCTCGCCGAGGCCAATGTGCCTTACGACCAGCTTTGCGAAATGGAAGCCATCAATCCCACGATGGATCGCGTGGACGTGTGCCTCGTCATCGGCGCCAACGACGTTGTCAATCCCGCTGCGCGCGAGGACAAGAGCAGCCCGATTTACGGCATGCCCATCATCGAGGCTGACCGCGCCAAGACCGTCATCGTGATGAAACGCTCCATGGCAACGGGTTTTGCCGGCATTGAGAATCTCCTTTTCTACAAGGACAACACCCGGATGCTCTTCGGCGACGCCAAAGCTTCACTCAATGCGCTCATCGCAGCAGTCAAGGCGAGCTAGTTTTTAACCACGGATGCACACGGATAAACACGGATGAGAAATACACAAGCATCCACAGAAAATTAAGCGCATCGTTTTTTCTTTCCAAACTCATCAGCGTCTAATTTTTGGATCAGGGATTTCGCGCCGAATTTAGTGTACGGCAAATCAAAATAAAAATCCGTGTCCATCCGTGTTAATCCGTGGTTTGAAATAATTCCTTTCCGTCTTTGCGTCTTTGCGTGAAAATCAGGCTATGAACAAGAATTCCAGCGCCAAGTTTCCGGATGCACACGGCCATTTCGGTCCGTATGGCGGACGTTTCGTGCCCGAAACGCTGATGCAGCCGTTGCAGGAGCTGGAGGACGAATACCTGCGCGCGCAAAAGGACCCGGCGTTTCAGCGCGAGTTTGAATATTACCTCAAGGAATTTTGCGGTCGCCCCACCCCGCTCTACTTTGCCGAGCGGCTCACCAAGGAACTCGGCGGCGCTAAAATTTATCTCAAGCGCGAAGACCTGCTCCACACTGGCGCGCACAAGATCAACAATTGCATCGGGCAAATCCTGCTCGCGCGGCGCATGGGCAAGACGCGCATCATCGCCGAGACCGGCGCAGGCCAGCACGGCGTCGCCACGGCCACCGTCGCCGCGATGTTCGGTTTGAAATGCGTTGTTTACATGGGCGCGGTGGATTGCAAGCGGCAGGAGCTGAATGTTTATCGCATGAAAATGCTCGGCGCGGAAGTCGTGCCCGTGAAAGCCGGTCAGCAGACGCTCAAGGAAGCCATCAACGAGGCCATGCGCGACTGGGTCACGAACGTCCGCACCACGCATTACATCCTCGGCACAGTCTATGGCGCGCATCCGTATCCGCTCATGGTGCGGAATTTCCAGCGTGTCATCGGCGATGAGGCGCGCGCGCAGATTTTGGAAAAGGAAAAACGCCTGCCCGACCTGCTCGTCGCCTGCGTTGGCGGCGGCTCGAATGCGATGGGACTGTTCTATCCGTTCCTCGAAGACAAATCCGTGAAAATGGTCGGTGTAGAAGCGGGCGGCGAAGGCATTGAAGCCGGCAAACACGCCGCGCGGTTCCAGGGCGGCTCACTGGGCGTATTGCAGGGAACGCGTTCCTACATGTTGCAGGATGAGTTCGGCCAGATTCAATCCACGCACAGCGTCAGCGCCGGACTGGATTACGCCGCTGTCGGGCCGGAACACGTTTTTCTGCGCGACCTGCGGCGCGTGGAATACACCTACGCCAAGGACGACGCGGCGCTGGCTGCGTTCATGAAACTGTCGCAACTGGAAGGCATCATTCCGGCGCTGGAAAGCGCGCACGCCGTTGCTGAAGTCATGAAACGCGCGCCGAAAATGCCGAAAGACACGCTCATCATCATCAATCTTTCCGGGCGCGGCGACAAAGACGTGGCGCAGGTGGTGGACAAAGTGGGGCTGAAAATGCCGAAGTGATTTAACCGCAGCGACGCAGCGACGCAGAGAAATAAAGGGACGACCAGAAGCTGTGGTAGCACCCGCCTCCGGCGGGTTCAATTCGGCGTACCGCCGAATTACTCCAGCAATTCAGTTTCGGGCGTGACGCCCGAAACAACCCGCGAGACGCGGGTGCTACCTCATTTTTCTCTGCGGTTAGACGGATTGTTTTAAGCGTTTTACTTCATTAACCTTTCACTGTGATTTACGACGCGTCATTGGCCTGCGTGGCCGAAGCTGCTCCGTCGCAGCGAAGGCTCGACGAGTTGCTGCAGAAAGTCTGGGACGGCAAACGCATCAATCAGGCCGAAGCCTTACGGCTTTATCATCTGCCGCTCGAAGAACTCGGCGCGCTCGCCGATCGCCGCCGTCAATTGGCCAGAAAGGATGCCTACGACGGGCGCGGCAACGAAATCGTCACCTACATCGTTGATCGCAACGTCAATTACACCAACGTCTGCAACGTTTATTGCAAGTTCTGCGCGTTTTACCGGACGGAGAAGGACGCCGACGCCTATGTCATCACGTTTGACGAGATGGACCGCAAAATCGAAGAGACTGTCGCGCTCGGCGGCACGCAGATTCTGTTGCAGGGCGGGCATCACCCCAAGCTGACGAAGCAGTGGTATCTGGATTTGCTGTCGCACATCAAAGGCAAATTTCCGCAGGTGAACATTCACGGGTTCAGTCCGAGTGAGTTCGCCCATTTCCGCGAGGTCTTCAACGAGCCGTTGGAAAAGATTATTACCGATTTCAAGGCGGCGGGGCTTGGCTCGATTCCCGGCGGCGGCGGGGAAATCCTGGTAGATGCTGTTCGCCAGCGCGTTTCACCGCTCAAAGTCATGAGCGACGGCTGGCTTGAAGTTATGGACGTGGCGCATCGGCTGGGATTGAGTTCGAGCGCGACGATGATGTTCGGGCACGTCGAGACCGTCGAAGATCGAATTGAGCACTTGGAACGGTTGCGCGTGCAGCAGGATAGGTCGTTAAAGCGGAAAGCGGAAAGCCCAGGCTTCGCCGAGGCGAGCGGAAAAACGGAAACCGGCCATTTCACCGCATTCATCTGCTGGACGTTTCAGGCCGAGCATACCAAGCTCAAAGCGCCGACGGTTGGCGCGCATGAATATTTGCGGACACAGGCGCTGGGCCGGATTTATCTCGATAATTTTCCAAGCGTCCAAAGTTCGTGGGTGACGCAGGGACAGGAAATCGGCCAGATTGCGCTCAAATTCGGCGCGAACGACTTCGGCGGCATCATGATTGAGGAAAATGTCGTCAGCCGGGCCGGCACGACGTTCCGCATGGGCGTGGACGATATGAAACGGTTGATTCGCGATGTGGGCTATGAACCGCATCAGCGCGACAATTGGTATCGGCTGTTGAATTAAAAAGCCGCGCAAAAACAATCCGCAGATTTCGCAGATTTGCGCAGATGAATTTTTATTTATAATCCGCGCAATCCGCGTAATCTGCGGACAAAAGCATGCCGATTTCAGCTGAAACACGACAGCGATGGATTTTGCTGGCGTTGACGCTGTTCACGTTTTTCTTCCTGCTCGGCAGCCGTGCATTGAACGAGCCGGACGAAGGCCGCTACTCGGAAATCGCGCGCGAAATGATCGAGACCGGCAACTGGCTCGTGCCACATTTCTGGTATCTGCCGCACCTCGATAAACCGCCGATGACTTACTGGCTCGTGGCGGCTTCGATGAAACTGTTCGGCCACTCCGAATGGGCTGTGCGCCTGCCGCTCGCGCTGGCGGGCATCAGCGGCGTGTGGGCGGTGTGGTTGCTCGGTTGTTCCATCGGTGGTCGCCGCGCCGGGTTGTGGAGCGCGCTGATTCTGCAAAGTTCGCTGCTCTACTTCGTCATGGCGCGAATGTTGACGCCGGACATTTTCCTGACGCAATTCGTCGCTTGGGCAATGTATTTCTTCTGGCGGGGTTGGTTGTGCCTCCAAAACCAGGTGGGGCGAGACTCCGTCGAGCCGATTTCTTCCGTGCAGTTTCAAAATATCAAGGCTCGAGAGACTCTCGCCCCACCGAATTCGCAATTCGCAACTCGCAATTCGAAATTTTTCGTGTGGCATCTGGCCGGTTGGGTTGCCATTGCGCTCGGTTTTTTGACGAAGGGGCCGATAGCTCCAGTTATTCCGCTTGTTGTGCTGGCGGCGTTGGTCATTTACCGCCGGAAAAGTTTTTTCCAATGGAAACTTCTGCTCGGCGGTCTGGCTGGTGGTCTGGCGCTGTTTTTGGTTTTGGTGTTGCCGTGGTTTCTGGCGGTTTTTCGGCGGATACCGGACGCGTTTGATTACATGGTTTTCGGCCAGGCTGCCGGACATCTGCTCGGCACGACGATCAAAAACCGTCCCGGTGGTCCGCTTTATTTTTTGTGGATTCTCGCCGTCGGTCTTTTGCCGTGGACATGGCTGCTCGGCTGGATTTGGAGAAGTCCAAAGTCCAAAGTCCAAAGTCCAAAATCTGAAATTCAATCGGCAATCGGCAGTCGGCAATCGGCAGTGGCCAAAGACGCGTGGGTGTTGCTGAATGTCTGGGCCGTTTTTACATTCGTGCTGTTCTCTTTTTCACAAGCCAAACTGCCCGGTTACATTTTGCCGGTTTTTCCCGCGCTCGCAGTGCTCGCCGCGCTTCGTTTTTTTAATGAAGAGAAAACACCGGACACTCTGCGCGCTCCGAGCTGGGTTTGGCGGTTGTGTGCGGCAAGTCCCCTGTTGCCTTTGATCGCCTTTCCACTGGCGCTCCCGCACATTTTTCACGTGACGCTGCCGGAATGGATGCAATGGCAGGCGCCGGCGACGGCTGTCATCGGATTGGGAATTTTTTGGCGGGCAAAATGTTGGAGCAGTTCCATGCGCGCGGCAATCGCCGCCGGACTGGGAATTTTTTCATTGATGGCGGTCATTGCAGAGGCACCGTTGTTCGAAACGGATTTCAAATTCAATCAAACCTTGAAGCCGCTCGGTCTGGCATTGCGCGAAAATTTCCAGTCCGGCGACACCATTGTGTGCTGGGACAAGATGCCGCAGGGATTGCCCTTTTATTCAGGTGGAGCGATTTCAGCGGCGAACCGTCCGTATTTAGGCAGCATGGATTTGACGCAAATTCCATTTGAATTTCCCGGCAATCGCGAACGGCTGGGTGAACGACTTTTGCCAGACGAAAACGCGCTCGCACAATTGCTTCAAGGCAAAAGACGCGTGTGGATTGTCAGTCTCGGCGGTACGATGGAACGCTTCCACTCGGCTCACAGCGCCATGCCGTTGCGTTTCGTGACGCGGGTCGGTCAATGGGAGTTATGGGTGAATCGTTAAGAGTTGGTTTGTGTTTTTGGTGGAGCGAGACTCTGTCGAGCCGATTTCCTTTGTGTGGTTTCAAAAAGTCAGGGCTCGAGAGACTCTCGCCCCACCTTGATATGGGAAGTGCTGGCTTTGGGCTCGTGTTCCTGTTAAATTCCGCGCGTTTTCACCATTAAATTTCGATGACAAAAATCCTTTTGCTCGGTCTGGGCCGCTGGGGCGCCAACCATTTGCGCAATCTCAATTCGATGCCCGTCGAGCTTTACGTGGCCGAAGTGGGCGCGAAACAGCTCGAGCCCGCGCGCAAGCTCGGCCTGCCCGACGCGCGCCTCACGACAAATTACAAGGACTTCACGGCCAAGGTGGACGGCGTGGTCGTCGTCACGCCCGCGCAGACGCATTTTTCGCTCTGCAAGGAATTTCTGGAAGCCGGCAAGGACGTGTTCGTTGAAAAACCGTTGACGCTCGCGAACGAGGAATCCAAAAAACTTGCCGAGTTCGCCCAAAAAAACAAACGGATCCTGCAAGTCGGTCATATTCTGCGGTTTGATCCGGCGACGTTGTGGATGCGTGATGCGATCCAGTCTGGCCAGTTTGGCCGCGTGAACATGATTCGCGGGCATTTCGGCGGGTTCAAACGTCCGCGCAACGACAGCGGCGTAATGTTCGCCGACGGCATCCATTTCGTGGATTTGTTCAACTTCATCTTGGGTGCGTTGCCGAAGAGCGTGCTGGCCATTCACCACGATTTCATGAGTCGCGGCATGGATGACATGTCATTCGTGTCGCTCGAATACGAAACTCCGCAGGGCAAAGTCTGGGCAACGGTGGAAAACGAGTATTTCATCCCCGGCAAATTCCGCGAGGTCATTGTTTGCGGCGACAAGATGAGCGCGGTGTGCGATTACAACGTCGCGCAATACAAAATCAAGACTTACGAGAACCGGCACGAGCGCATTGGCAACGATTTCAAGGCCGTGGAAGGCACGGTGCATCAGGTGGAATGTCCGCCGGAGGAACCATTGCTGGCGGAGTTGCGGGCGTTTGTGGATTCGATACAAACGCGCAAAGCGCCGCGTGCCGATGGTCAGGCCGGCTACGATTCGGTGCGGGTATTGAATGCCGCGCTGGAGTCGGTGAAAACCGGCAGGGCTGTCCAACTGTAAAAGAATTTTAACCACGGATGAACACAGATGCACACGGATTTGTTGACAGGACGGGCAGTCCTTTACCCGTCTTTTGTTTTCATCCGTGTTGATCCGTGTCTATCTGTGGTAAAAAAACGGAAAAATTTATGCAAAAAATCCCATTATCAAAATGTTTCGTGAACCCGGAAGTCGAGGAAGCCGCATTGCGCGCTCTCCGTTCGGGCCAATACATCCTCTCGGCCGAGTGCAAAGCCTTTGAAGCCGAGCTTGCCGCGCATACCGGCACCAAACACGCCATCCTCGGCACGTCGTGGACGATGATTGTTTACATGCTTCACCTTGCCCAAAACCTGAAGCCGGGCGATGAAGTCATCGTGCCGTCGCACACCGCGTTCCCGACAATGGAACCGCTGATCCATTGCGGCGCGACGCCGGTGTTTTACGACATTGACGACTCGTTTTGCATGGACGTGGACCAGCTCGAATCGCTCATCACGCCGCGCACCGTCGGCATCATCCCGGTGCATATTTACGGTCATCCGGTGAATCTGGATCGCGTGTTTCAGATCGCCGCGAAGCGCAAGCTGTGGGTGCTTGAGGATTGCGCGCAGGCGCAAGGCGCGAAATACAACGGCAAAACCGTCGGTTCGATGGGCAACTTCGGCGCATTCTCATTTTTCCCGTCGAAAAACCTCACCGTGCTCGGCGACGGCGGCTGTCTGGTGACGAACGACGACGCGCTTGCCGAAAAAGTCCGGATGCTCCGCAATCACGGTCGCAAAGACAAATATCACCACGAATTCGCCGGGTTCAACGTGCGTTTCAACGAAATTCAGGGCGCGATCGGCCGCGTCATGTTGAAGCATCTCGACGGTTTCAATGACAACCGCCGGAAAATCGCCGCCCGCTACAATGAGAGACTCAAGGGCATTGTCACGACGCCGATTGAGAAATCGTGGGCGCGGGCGGTCTATCACATGTATGTCATCCGCACGCAGAAGCGCGATGAGCTGCAAAATTTCCTGAAGGAGCGCGGCATTGGCACCGGCGTCCATTATCCCGTGCCGAACCATCAACAACCGGCGATCGTGAACAAATTCAAAAACATTCCGCGCCTGCCGAAGACCGAGCAGGCGGTGAAGGAAATCCTGTCGCTGCCGATCCATGGTGAAATGGGTCTGGACGCCGCGGACAAGGTTTGCGACGCGATTGCGGAATTTTTCGGGAAGAAATGAAAGTGAAACAGAAAATTGTCCGGCGCGATTCGCAGGATTCGTTAGACCGCCGCAAACTCGCCCGCGCCAAAAAACGCAACGCCGGGAAACCCGGCACGGATTGGGAATCAGTCAAAAAGGAATTGGGCCTTATTTTTTGAAATTCTGTCGATCCACCGCGGACAAGGTTTGCGACGCGATTGCGGAATTTTTCGGGAAGAAATGATGGCCGAGACGCCCACACCAAGCCTCGTCATTCCCTGCCACAACGAGCAGGATCATTTGAGTGCATATCACGACGGGAAATCAAATTTCTGCCCGTATTTATTGAGTAAATAGACTTTCATTTAGCTGCCGTTCCTGCGATAATTCCACTGGTTTTTCGATGCGGCATGAGCAAGGCAAACACAACCGTTACCCTCCCCGAAGGCGTCAGTCTGCGTCGCGTCGCGGAGGTTTTGGTGGACGCGTGGGGAGCCGGGTCGCATCGGTGGACCAACACGCCGTTGCAACTGCGCGAAGATCCCAAACCCGCGCCGCCCGCGCCCGTGCCGCAGGACGCAATGGAATTATTCCGGTTACTACTTGAGCGGCAGGTGGATTATCTGCTCGTCGGCGGCATGGCGATGCTCACTTATGTAAAAGGCCGCAATACAGAAGATGTGAACCTACTCCTGTCTGTGGCTGCGCTGGCAAAAATTCCCGAGTTGAAAATCGAAGATCAAAACGATTTTTTTGCGCGCGGAAAATTCCGCAGTATCCAGGTGGATTTGTTGTTGACCAAAAATCCGCTTTTTAAAATCGTCCTGGAAAAGTTTGCGGCGAAGCACCACTTTGAAGAACTCGCGGTTCCAACAGCAACGGTCGAAGGCATGATTTTATTGAAGCTCTTCGCATTGCCTTCGCTGTATCGGCAAATGGACATGGATCGCGCGGCGATTTATGAAAATGATATTTCCATGTTGATCGCGCGGCATTCGCCGACGCTTGAACCCTTAATCGCCCTGGCTAATCAACACGTTGAAGATGGTGATAAAAAAGAATTACAAAAAATTATTTCCGAATGTCGCGAACGCGCGAAACTGTTACGACAACGAGCAGGACAATAAATGTCAGACAATCCCACCATCAGCCTCGTGATTCCCTGCTACAACGAGCAGGACAATTTGCGCGCGCTCATCGCGGCCATCCGTGAGGCGATCGAGCCGCTCAAGCTGTCTTACGAAGTCGTCATCACCGACGATTGCAGCCGGGACAAGTCGTGGGAAATCCTCAAGGAACTGGCTGCAGGCGATTCGCGCATCCGCGTGCAGCGGTTCGCATTCAATTGCGGCGAGAGCGCGGCGAGTTTCGCCGGCATGAAGGCGGCGCGCGGCAAATACATCGTCACCGTGGACGCCGATTTGCAGAATGATCCGAAGGATTTGCCGAAATTTCTGGAGGCGCTCAAACACTGCGACTGTGTCTGCGGCACACGTGTAAAAGCGCGCGGTGAAGGCGACAATTTTATCAAGGTGGCATCGTCGCGCATTGCGAACTGGGTGCGGAACAAATTGAGCGGCGAACAGATTGCCGACGCCGGCTGCACCTACCGCGCGTTCAAGCGCGAGTGCATTGACAATTTGAAATTCTTCAAGGGCATGCACCGGTTTCTGCCAACATTGTTCAAGATCGAAGGCCACACGGTCACGGAAATCGAGGTAAGCAACAACCCGCGATTTGGCGGCCAGAGCCATTACGGCGTGTGGAACCGGCTGTTCGCATCGTTTTATGATTTGCTAGCGGTGCGCTGGATGAAGAAGCGGATGTTCCGCTACCAGGTTGCGGAGAGAATCAATTAACCGATCAGACATGAAGACCGGACGATCGGCGACTGCCACGTTTTGTTCATGCAAAGATTCCTGATCCAGTGTGTCAACTGCGTTCTGCTGGCGATCATCTTCTTCGGCATCCCGGCGGTTACCGGAAGGCAGTTTGGAGATTGGCAGATTTCCTCGGTTCCCCAAGCCCGGCGGTTGATGTTGTGGGGACTGGCGCTTGCCGTGGCCGGAAACGCGGTCGCCGCGCTGGGGCTGATCAAAGGCCGCAAGGAACGGAAATTGTGCTGGGAATGGGCGGCGGTTTTCGTCGGACTGCTGTTCGTCCAATACGCATATCTCCGCGGCTATTTCAACTTCAACTGGCTGAAGCAAATGCTGTTGTGGTTGCAAAAACACTTCTAATAAGCCCCCGACGACGGCGATTCCCCAAAACCGGAATCAGTGGAACATTTTTCCGACCTTATTTTTTGCCCGCCCGGCCTTTTATGCTGGTAAATCGCGGCTTTTTGTGAAAGATTCCATCCCCTGTGCATTGTCTGCCAAAACCGTGCGTGGAATTCCAATGACGAGAAGGAATGCCGGTAATTGAAATTTTTATGGAAAAAGCAGCCGAAACAAAATCACGACCGGAATTGCAAACCTTGCCGGGGGATGATGTGCGCCAGATTATGTGGCGTTTCGCCGATCGCTACGAACTGCAAATGCTTGTGCAGGCGTCGCGGCAGGTGGCGCGCGGCCCGGTCGCCCGGCTCGTTGCTGCTGGCGGGCGCAATTCGCACGATTGGACGACGGAAAAGGCCGCTTTGCTTCCGGTTTTCGACGAAAGCGGCATCACCGCCGCGGCTTTGGATCCGGAATATGGCGGTTTCATCGCCGGGCCAAAAAATCTCGCATTGTCGCTGGTGGCGTTCGAGTTGTCGTGGGTGGATGCCGGCGCGGCCACCAGCAGTCTTGCCAGCAATCTGGGTCTTGCGCCCATTCACGAGCGCGGCACGCCGGAGCAAAAGACGAAATATGTCGGTGGCGCGGCGCCGCTCAAGCCCGGTGAGAACCGCAAACAAATCCGCGCTGCGTTTGCGCTTACCGAGCCCATCCCCTTTGTCGGCGTGGAGACCGGAATGCTCGGCGGCAAAGTGCGCGTGGCCGAGTGGAAGGACGGTCAGGAACCGATTTTGCAGGTGGAAAAACGCGGACGGTTCATCACGAACATGGGCTTTGCCAATGTTGTCACGGCCGCCGTGGACACGGACGACAAGCGCATCAAAACCAGTTGCATGATCATTTTGGAAGAAACGGACCCCGGCATATTTGATCGCGGCACTCCCACAAAGAAACTCGTCCATCAGCTTTCCTCAACGAACGATCCGATCCTCAATGTGAAAGTGCCCGCTCACCGCATTGTGGGCGGTTACACCATCAAAGACGGTGTCATCGTTCCCAATTTTTCACACGGCGACATCATCGAAGCAGTCTTTCGCCGGACGCGCGTGACCGTCGGTTTGATGACCGCGGCAAAACTGATTTCCGCGGTTGAACCGATCATTCTCTACCATCGCCGACGGTTTCGCGGCGGTGAAGGCGGTCCCGGCACGCCGCGTTATGAGTTGGGCATCCAGCAAAAGGAAGACGCACTGCACCGGCTCGTGGACATTTGGGCCGCAGGCGAAGCAAGCGCATCGCTCGGGTTCGAAGCCGCGCGCCAGTTCGACGTGCTGGATCCGCTCGAAAAACAAAAGGATGAATGGCTTGCGGGAAGGAATTTGACCGGACGCGCCGCGTTGAAGGAATTGGCCAAGAAACAAGCCGAAGCTTTGGAATTGGTGAAGCTCAATTCCAAGGACGCCGGGGCGTTGGAATCCGATCCGATGCTGAAATTCGTCGTCCTCGATTCACTGGCGAACGTTTTTTGCCCCGCCTGCAAACTTTGGAACACCGGCCATGGCGCCAACATGATGCGCGAAGCCGTCAGTCTCATGGGTGGCTACGGCATCACGGAGGATTGCCCGGGTTTCCTCGGTCAGAAATGGATGGACGCCCAGCTCGAAGCGACCTACGAAGGTCCCGAGGCGGTGCAGCGATTGCAACTTTCAATCACGATGACCAATGAGCTGTTCCTTGCGCAGTTCCAGCAATGGACCGCCGACATGCGCCGCATCGCGTCCGAACGTCCCGGCACCGGCGCCTGCACGCTTGCCACCGCCATGCAACTCTGGTTCTGGACATTGCAGCACATGCTCGAAGGCAAGGATGCCGACGGCGCGAAGCTTTATCACAAGACACGCCAGGGTGTGACATTTGCGCTCGCGGATGCCCTCTGCTGGCTGCTCGCGGCGCGGCAATTCATTCTCGACGTGATTGAACTGGACACCAAGGGCGCTGCAAATCCGGCGCTCGCGGATGGCCTCGCCGGCACGGTCGCATTTTTCACCGATCTGTGCCATGTCCAGTCCGCGCGGGCTGCCGGTGAAACAGGCCGTATTTGCGCCGAGATTGTTCACGGTTACAACCGTCATCCGGCTTGGGATGAAACAAGTTGTCATGCGTGCTATTGCGCCGAGGAACTCGATACGCTCGAAGGCCTCATTCCCGGCATTGCCAGCTCCGCCCGATCGGTGTCTGATGTCGCCGAGGAAAACCAGACGCATCCGCTGAAAGCCGGTCCGTGCGTGAAATTCGCCGGGCTTGAAGACTTCGTCCGCTTGCGCGCCAAACTGGACGGCTGTCTTACCGGCTGCCGATTGGCTAAAGACCGCGCCGCCGAGGCGTTGACCAAGGTGATGACCCGCGAAGCTTTGGATTATCCAGCGTGAACGCGTTTCATAATGAAGCCAAGAAAGGCACTAATAGTTGCTGAATCAGTCGAGACCCTGATCCGAACCATTCGCGGCCAACGCGTCATTCTGGATGCCGATCTGGCGCGGGTTTACGGCGTGCCAACCAAGCGCCTTAACGAAGCGGTAAAACGCGCCCTTGAAAGGTTTCCTTCCGACTTCGCTTTTCTTCTTGAACCACAAGAGGTTGCATCTTTGAGGTCGCAAATTGCGACCTCAAAGGGACGAGGCGGAAGGCGTTATATTCCCAGAGCTTTCACCGAATACGGCGCGATTATGGCCGCCAATGTTCTGAACAGTCAGCGCGCGGTTCAGATGAGTGTGTTTGTCGTGCGGGCGTTCGTGAAAATGCGCGAGGTGCTGGCACAGAACCGGCACTTGGCGGAAAAACTTGCGGAGTTAGAACGGCGATTGACAGGACGGTTGGACGTTCACGAGCAAGCCATTGTCCACATCCTTGACGAAATCAAAAAGCTCATGGAGCCGCCACCACCCCAGCCGGAACCGAAACGCCGTGAGATTGGTTTCCACGTTCGTGATGAAGCCGACACCAAGTTGGCAACCAAGGCTCGCAAGCATTAGAACTCTTTTCTATGCCAGATCAAACCGCCATTGACCGCCAACGCATGAACGCGGACATCGTTTGCGTCGGGTTTGGTCCCGCCACGGCGGGATTTCTCTCCACATTATCGAAACAACTGACCAATCCCGACGGCACACCGGCTGTCGAGAGCGCCACCGTGCCCGGAATGCCGCCGCAGGTGTTGTGTTATGAACGCGCGGATGACATCGGGTTCGGCGTTTCGGGCGTCGTGACAAAAGCGCGGGCGTTGCGGACAACTTTTCCGGAAATCGACAAGGCCGGCATTCCCATGGCGACGCCCGTCGGCGAGGAAAAGGTGCTTTATCTGCTCGACCCGCATGGTGCGAGCCGGCGTTCGGCAATGCTCCGTTTGGGCGATTTTTTCCTTCACGCGTTCAAATTCGCGCTGCCGTTCGAGCAGCACGCGTTGAATCTGCCATGGACTCCGCCCTTCCTCCACAAACACGGCGGCATGATTCTTTCGATGGGCCAGTTCATGCAATGGGTCGGGGCGCAGGTGCAAAGCACCGGTACCGTCCAAATCTGGCCTGGCACACCGGTCTCGCAGGCGCTCATCGAGGAGGACAAAGTTGTCGGCGTGCGTCTGCTCGATCAAGGTGTGGACAAGAAAGGCCAGCCGTCCGACGGTTTTACACCGGGCATGGACATCCGCGCCGCGCTCACGGTTGTGGGCGATGGCCCAATCAGCCCGATTGGACGGCAACTCGACGAGCATTTCGGTTTTCCGGACGGACATCACACGCGCGATTGGGCGGTGGGCATGAAGTTCGTCGTGGATTTACCCGCCGACACACCGCTGAAACCCGGCGCCGTGCTGCACACATTCGGTTATCCCGAGCCGGAAATTTTCGGCTTCCTTTACATGCATCCCGACCATGTCGCGTCGCTTGGCATTTTTGTGCCGTCGTGGTTCGACAGCCCGACGCGCACCGCCTACCGCTATCTCCAGCATTGGATGCTGCATCCATATCTCTGGCGTTATCTCAAAGACTCAAAACTCCGTTCGTGGGGCGCGAAGACGCTCGGCGAATCCGGTCGGCGCGGCGAACCGTATCTTGCCGGCGACGGTTACGCGCGCATCGGCGAAGGCAGCGGCAGCACAAACGTCCTGACCGGTTCCGGCGTGGACGAAGCCTGGGCCACCGGCGCGCAACTCGCCGAGGCCGTGCTCGAATTGCTCAAGGCAAAGAAACCGTTCACAAAACAGAACCTTGAAGCGACCTATGTGAAGCGCCGCCGCAGCAGTTGGGTGGATCGGGAAGCCGTTGTAGCCGAGAAATCCCGCGACGGATTCCAGAAGGGCATCCTGCGCGGCATGATCGGCATGGCGCTGGCCGGTTTGACGAAGGGACATTTTACACTGGGCAGCGAGCCGGTATCTCCGTGGAAACGCATTCCGAGCATTGAGAAATATTATCACGGTCGCGTGACGCCCGAGGAAATCGCGGAGCTTCGTGAAGTGTGCAAAGTCAAAAGCGTCTCGCTGCACGACACGCTGATGGACAGGGTCGGCTGGCCGAAAATTCCGTTCGACGGTCAATTGCTTGTCTCGCATCAGGACGCGCTGCTCATGGGCGGTAAGGTGCAGGCGCCGGGCGGTTACGCGGATCACGTCGAGTTCCTGCATCCGGAAATCTGCCAGAAATGCGGCGCTAAAATCTGCATTGAAGCCTGTTCAGGCCAGGCCATCGTGCTTGGCGAGGGCAACATGCCGTCATTCGACCGCGAGAAATGCGTGCATTGCGGCGCGTGCCTGTGGAACTGCTCACAACCACTGCCGGAAAATCCCGAACGCACCAACATCAACTTCAAAGCGGGGACTGGCGGGCTTCATTCGGCGGAGAACTAAAAGTTTGTGAATTTCGGTTGAGCCATAAATGCGTCAGGCGCATGATGCGGTTATTCGTGGTAGCGATGGAAAAGAACAGAAAAATGCAAATTATTGGGACCAACGCCTTTTCGCTGACTGATTCACCAAATGAGAAACCATGAGCGACATCAAATTCAATTGTCCCCAATGCGGGAATCACCTCGCAGTTGATGCTGGAGGGGCGGGCACGACTGTGGCCTGTCCCAATTGCGGCCAGACCATCCTCGTCCCCGAACTGGCACGGCAGACCCCAAAAGGCTCGTCGGCGCGAGCAAAGTGGTGGCTACTATCGGCGGGTATTGCCAGCGCGATGCTTGTCGCCGGCCTTCTGGTTTGGCATACACACCGGGAACAAGCTCCTCCGGGCGCTCGGGCGTTGCCAGATGACCTGGCACGGGGACTGGTCTTGCATTTCAACTTCGACGCCGAATCGGTTGCCGGAAAAGTTCCCGACCTGAGCGGGCAGGGAAACAACGGGGAAGCCGTTGGCGTTCAATGGGTCGCCCAGGGCCATCGCGGCGGCAGCGTCCGGTTCGCGCCGCCGAACCAATACATCCGCGTGCCCAACCGCGACTCACTCAATCCGCCGCATCTCACCCTCGCGGTATGGATCAAAACCAGCCGGAACGGCGAGGCGTGGCGGCGGGTTTTCGACAAGGACTACACCCGAGGTTTTGCGCTCACGATCGGAGGTGGTGTTTTCGACCAAGCAGCGCAAGGCAAAGCGTTTTTTGAGGTGGACTGTGGACCGGGCGGGTCGAATTATGGGAACAGCCACGTCGCCAGCGATGCGGTGGTGAACGACGGGCGGTGGCACCACCTGGTGGCAACACACGACGGCTCGGAGCAACGACTCTATGTGGACGGGCATTTGCAGAGCCGGAAACTTTCTGGCAGGGGTGACATTCTGCCAAACGGCCACGACCTGACCATCGGCCTCAACCGCGTGAACCCAAAACCCGAAGGGAACGAGGTCGGCGCATCGTTTGACGGTCTCATGGACGAAGTCATGATTTTCAACCGCGCCCTCTCTGCCGAAGAAGTCCAGGCTCTGTTTGACTCACAAAAAACGGCAGGAGATGGTTTTGCTCCGGCGACCGCGGAACAGGCCAAGCTGAAGGAGAAGTGGCGCAAGCCGCTGGAAGACGCCCGACGCGATTTTCTCAGCACCAATGATCGTGAGTCAGCGGAGATCGTTGGCAAAATACTCGATTCGTTGGAGCAACCCGGAGGCTTGTCGCCGACCGCGTTGGCCGACTACGCCCGGAAATTGGAGAACGCGACGCGCGCACTCGTCCGGCGCGGCGCTCTGGAAAGCGCTTCGGTCATGAATCGCCCCGCGTGGGAGGCGAGACTCGAACCGGGGCCGGGGTTGGATGGTCCGAGCACCGGACTGCAACGGCGCGCAGGCGGCAATCCTGGTCCGGACGGACTGGTGCTCCATCTGTCTTTCGACACGCCCCCGCAAGATGGCTCCGTGCGGGATGCCAGCGGCGCGGGCAACCACGGTCGCATCACTGGGGCAAGATGGGTTGCGGCTGGCAAGCAGGGCGGGGCTTGCCAGTTCAGCATCACGAACCTCACCGATTGCATCGTCATCCCGGCCAGTGACACGCTCGATGTCGGGCGATTTACTGTGGCCGCCTGGATCAAGACGCGCGACAGCGATGGCTTCTGGAACCTCATCCTCGACAAGGATTGGCGCAAAGGCTTTAACTTTTTCGTCGGCGGCGATTGGCAGGAAAACAAGACTTGGCGCGGCAGGCTGGGCCTGAATGTTTGCGGCAAGTGCACTTGTTCGGACGATTCCGTAGCCGATGACCAGTGGCACCACGTCGCCGGGACCTTCGATGGAAAGACGCAAAAACTCTACGTGGACGGTGTGGAGCAGAGGGACAAGAACGACCAGCACACCGGTCCGATCCCCAAAAACAACTGGGACCTCTGCGTGGGCAACAGCGTGGTGGATTATGGCACCGGCGAATTCCTGGCCTTTGACGGCCTAATTGACGACGTGCGGGTTTACAACCGGGCGCTTTCAGCCGAAGAAATCAAGGCGCTGGCCACCGCCACGCAAGCGGGTGCGGATGCCGCCACCCCGTCCGCGCCAGAGGCGACCGCAAAACCCGCCACTGCCGAACGCCTCAAGCAGGTCAAATCGCTCTTCGACCAGGGACTCATCAGTAAGGAAGATTACGACCGGAAGGTGAAGGAGATTTTGAATTCACTTTGATCCTGAAAACGGGTCCCGGGGAATTGACAATTACGGCGCTTTCGGCATGTTTTGGTTTACACACCAAACACGATCATGAAACGAACTTTGTCCATTTTCGCCGCCACATTCATTGCGGGCAGTCTTTGGGCGCAATCCATTGATCTCCCCGCTCCACAAAAGACCGGCGGCATGCCCCTGATGGAAGCGCTGGCGAAGCGAGCCACGACCAGAGCCTTCGATTCCAAGGACCTCTCGCCCCAGCAACTTTCCAGTCTCCTCTGGGCGTCATTTGGCATTAATCGGCCGGATGGCAAGCGCACCGCGCCTTCCGCCAGTAATCATCAGGAAACCGATATCTACGTGCTGCTCAAGCAAGGCGCTTACGTTTATGCCGCCAACTCCAACAAGCTCGATCTGGCTGTCGCCGAAGACCTGCGCGCGGTGACTGGAGCCCAGTCGTTCTTCAAGGATGCGCCGGTGGCTTTGGTATTCGTTGCCGACCTCTCCAAAATGGGCAATGGAAGCAATGAAAATAAAAAGAACACCGCCAACATTGATGTCGGTTACATCTCACAAAACGTTTACCTGTTCTGCGCCTCCGATGGCATGGCCACCGTAGCCGTAGGGTCGGTGGATCGGGCGACACTCGGCCCAAAACTCAAACTTCGTCCGGATCAGATGATTATATTGGCGCAACCGGTGGGTTATCCAAAACGTTGAACTTCTTAAGAGCACAGCGCCTCGGTGGTGGGGCGAGAGCTCGTCTGGGCGAGCACGTCACCGCACTCCACAGTCGGTTCGTCAACAGCCCCGCCGATTTTAGTTTTAACTGACCCACTAACCTGTGTCTCTTCCTGCTCGACGAAGCCCGTAATTCACTGTTACGTTGCACACCGCACGTTAACTTGAGGTGAATTATGGATGAACTATTGAAAATTTTGCAGGCCAACGCGATCGAGTCGCGCGAAACCATCGCCAAGATGCTGAATCTCTCCGTTGCGGAGGTGAACAAGCGCATCGCCAAATACGAAAAGAGCGGTGTCATCCGCGGTTATCAGGCCGTGTTGGACGAGGACAAGCTTAACCTCGACACGGTCACGGCTGTCATCGAGGTCAAGATAACGCCGCAGCGCCAGGGCGGTTTCAACACCGTTGCCGATCGCATCAGCCGTTTTCCCGAGGTGCGCTCGTCCTATCTCATGAGCGGTACCTACGACGTGCTCCTGTTCGTCGAAGGCCGCAACCTGCGTGAAGTGGCGGCGTTCGTCAGCGAACGGCTCTCACCGCTCGACGGTGTGCTGTCCACGTCCACTCATTTCATGCTCAAAACCTACAAACGCCTCGGCGTGTTGATGGAGACCGGTCATGCAGAAGAAAGACTTAGTATCGCTCCGTAATCGCATCAACGCGACGGTGCGCGATATCCCGCGCTCGGGCATCCGCGATTTCTTCGACATCGTCAGCACGATGAAGGACGTGATCAGTCTGGGCATCGGTGAGCCGGACTTTGACACGCCCTGGCACGTGCGCGAATCCACGATGTTCGCGCTCGAACGCGGTGCGACGCATTACACCAGCAACTTCGGCTATCTCGAACTCCGCAAGGCGCTCGCCAAATACGTCGGCAAAAAATTCGGCGCGGAATACAATCCGGAGAACGAAATCCTCATTACCGTCGGCGTCAGCGAGGCGTTGGACCTCGCCCTGCGCGCGCTCATCACGCCCGGCGACGAAGTGCTTTACCATGAACCGTGCTACGTGTCGTATCGCGCCACAATCCTTTTTGCGCACGGCAAGCCAATTGCCGTTGAGACCAAACCTGAAAACGGTTTCCGCCTCACGCGCAAGATGCTGGAAGCCAAAGTCACACCGAAGACGAAGGTGTTGATGCTGAATTTTCCGAACAATCCGACCGGCGCCATCATGAGCCGTCAGGATTTGGAGGACATCGCCGCGTTTGCCCGCGAGCGCGACCTCATTGTTATCACGGACGATATTTACGGCGAGCTGACTTACGATTCACCGCATACGAGCATCGTGAGCCTGCCCGGCATGCGCGACCGCACGATTTTCCTGCACGGTTTTTCGAAGGCATGGGCCATGACCGGTTTCCGCCTCGGTTACGCCTGCGGTCCCGCTGAACTCATCGAGGCGATGATGAAGATTCATCAATACACAATGCTATGCGCCTCTTCCATGGGTCAGAAGGCCGCCATTGAAGCGCTCGCCCGCCCGGATTCGGACATCGGCGAGATGGTCAATGAATACCGGCGTCGCCGGAATTTCATCGCCGCTGCGTTTGCGGAGATGGGCATCGAATGTCACCGCCCGCTCGGCGCGTTCTACGCTTTTCCGAGCGTGGCCAAGTTCGGCCTGAAATCGAAGGACTTCGCCATGAAGTTTTTGAGCGAGGAAAAAGTCGCCATTGTGCCCGGCACCGCCTTTGGCGAGTGCGGAGAAGGTTTTGTCCGTTGCGCCTACGCGACGAACATGGAAAATCTCAAGGAAGCCATGGTGCGTCTGAAGCGGTTCATCGGCAAGTTGAAGTGAAGCGTGGTAGTGGATTAGTTTTGGGAGGCGAGCCGAAAATTTTGGAGTGCGCCGACGTGTCGGCGCTTTGAAAGGCGGTGACCCGGCTTCGCCAAGCTTCGCCGAGGCGAGCATGTCACCGCACTCCAAATCCGGTCGTTCATGGATTCTGCCTTGCACGATTCTGGGAATCTGTGTTCATCTGTGGCCGCGGGAAAATATTTATGAGTCAATCCTATCAAATCGTTGTTTGCGGCAGCATTGTGCCGGACCCGCTCCAAACTTTGGAACCGGTGACCGGCCCGACCGGCCCCGCGTTGAAAAATGAAATGATGTTGCCCGCCGTTCTCGACCCGTGGGCGAGCCACGCGCTTTATGAAGCCGCGAATCTGGCGAAGAACGCGCCCGGCAGCAAAGTCTGGCTCGTCAGCCTCGGTCCCAAGGCCAAGCTTCAGCAGGTCATGATGATCGTTGCGCAGAAAGTGCCGTTTGAATTGATTGCGCTGGACGGTCCGGCCAGCGGATTCACCGATGCCGGCGAAACCGCCGCTGTGCTTGCCGAGGCCATTGCCGCCATTCCCGGCCTCGACAAATCGAAGCTCCTCGTCTTCGGCGGTTGGGAATCCGCTTCGCGCGGCGCGGGAGCGACCATGCAAATCGTCGGCGAACGCCTCGGCATCACCGATCAGTTCCAGGGTGTGGACGAGTTGAAGGTCAACGCCGACGGTTCGTTTGAAATTTTAGAGCGCATTGAAGGCGGCAAACAGCAGATTTCAAAATGCGCCGGTGCGCCCGCATTGCTTGGGTGGGCGACGGGAAATTTGCCGGAGCCGAAAAATAATCCGCAGGTCGGCATGGTCAACATGCGCATCGTGATGCCGGCGTTGCAAAAGGCCAAGCCGGTGAAGCTCGCCGGCGAAGGCTTGAGTTTTGCGAGTGTTTCGCTGCCGAAACAATTGCGCGAAACCAAAATCGTGAAGGATAAATCGGCGGACGACATCGCAAAGGAAATCGTCGAGTGGATCAAAAAGTGAAAACCGGGAGGGACGGCATGTTGCCGTTCCCAATATTAGGGACGCCGACACGGCGTCCTTCCCAATAAAACAATTTATGGAAACCATTCTTCTTCTCGCTCATACGGAAACCGACGGTTCACTGGCCAAGTCCGCCCGTGAAGCGTTGCACGTGGCAGCCGGCCTGCACAAAGCGCTCGCGGGTTCAAAACTCGTCATTGGCCTTGTCGGTGAAGACGTTCAAGCGGCGGCGAATTCCATCGCTGCCTGTCCGGCCACAAACTATTTCGGCGTTGCCGGCAAGGATTTTGGCCAATCGCGATACGCCACCGACGCCGCTGCGGCGGAAGCGATTTGCAAAGCGGCCCAAGCGACGCTGGTCGTCGCTCCGGCGACGTCGCGCTGGGTGCGCGCGCTGCCCGGCGTGGCACAACGCGTCGGTGGACGCGCCGAGACACATGTTACCGGCGTTTCGGTGGATGGCGGCAAAATCACCGTGAATCGCTGGTATTACCGCCAGCGCATGGAAGCCGTGCTTACCCGCGCGCAACGTCCGTGGTTCATGCTCATTGACCCCGGCAGCCAGGCTGCGTGTCAGTGCGGAAGCGGAACGGCGAAGATTGAAGCGGTTGCCGTTCAACTTTCTGACGCTTGCAAACGCACCACGGTGACCGGAATCCGCGCTCCGGCTGCCGATGCGCAAACCATCCGACCCGATGCGCAATTGCTGTTCGTCACCGGCGCGGGTTGGACGAAGAAACAAGCCGACGGCCAGACGCACGTGCCGGAGGCGGAAAAACTCATTCGCGGTTTCCTACAGGCCGCCCGCGCATCGCTGGGCAGCAGCAAATCGCTGGTGGACCAAAGCGGCGAAGGCCAGGCGGTGTTGCCGTTCATGACGCACCTCAATCAAGTCGGCCAGACCGGCGCGACGCCGCGTCATCCGAAAGGACTGTCCACTTGTTGTCATGGCGAGGAACCGCACACGGTGGGCTGGCGATTCATCGGGGAGCGCAGGGCAATCAATCTCGACCCGAACTGCGGCTGGGCGCGCGGCAAAGCCGACGTGCTTTACGTGGCCGATGCATTTGCCGTGATGGGGAAAGTGAACGAATTGCTCGCGGCGAAGAAAAGCTGATTCGCAACAGCCGACTGGCGCGCCATGAAAAAACTGCTCTCCCTGCTTTTGATTGGATTCACGGTTTTTATCCGCGCTGACGGCCAGACCAACGCCGCGCCTGCAACCGTGCTTTCCAAGCCAACCGTGGAAACCCTTGTCTGCATCCGGCATGGTGAAAAACCGCCGGGTGGGCTGGGCCAATTGACCTGTCGCGGCCTGAATCGCGCCCTCGCCCTGCCCAATGTGTTGCTGACAAGGTATGGCAGGCCCCAGTTTTTCTTTGCGCCCGATCCCGCCCAAAAAGTGGATAGCACAAACGGCTATTATTATGTTCGCCCGCTCGCGACCATTGAGCCGACGGCCATCCGCTGCGGCCTGCCGGTCAACACGGAATTCGGCTTCCGGGAAATCGAAGGGCTTGAAAAGGAACTGCGGAAACCGGTCTATCAAAACGCCACGGTGTTCATCGCATGGGAACACGGCATGCTCGACGATTTTGCCAAGGCGCTGGTCAAGCACCATGGCGGCGACCCGGCGCAGGTTCCTTCATGGCCGGACGGGGATTACGACACCATTTTTGTGTTCAAGATCACCAAAGATGCGGGACAGGAATCATTTTCTTTCACCGTGGAACACGAAGGGTTGAATAACTTGAGCGATACCTGCCCATAAATCACCCGCACAGGATCAAAAAACTGGGTAGCCGTGATGTCAATCGGCGCAAAACTTTTTGGTTAGCGCGGACTGACGTCCACGACCGCATGCGACAGGTTCGGCTCTTCACTTGGCAAACTCCACCTTACAGTGCGGGCACATCTTCGAATCCTTATCGACCTTATTCCCGCATTCGCCGCAAAGAATCTTTTTCGACATGGCGCTACCGATAATCAACAGCACGACACCAACGAATGTGCCAATAGGAAAAAACCAGAGAGCAACGAGTCCAACGAGTTGTACGAGTGCACCAACGCCAGCGAACTCATATTTAGTCTTCTTCTTGCCGACGACGGATTTGGGTTCAGATGAGGAAAGGGATTCCATAGTATTATCTTTCTTTGCTGAACATTATTATTCGAACAAACTCACTTTATCATTTAATGACTTTTATGAAAAAAGACAAAGCCCAATTTCAGGGAGAATAGGCTGCGCTGCTGCGCGGCCAGAAGGTTAACGAAGAAAATCTGCGTCTATCTGCGCAATCTGCGGATGAAGTTTGGGCGTCGCGGAGCTCCGCCCTCCGAAAAACGCGTTTTGTGTCTCTTGCGCCTTTTTGCGGCAACAGACGGCGCAAAACATGGCAGCGGATGTGAATTTTCATTTGTTTGGCTTGAAGCGGGTTTTGAGCTGGCGTAGGTTGCATCCATGAGCGTGGTGACCATCCAGAATGAGTTGTTAAACCTTCCCGCGACCGAGCGCGTTCGGTTGATTGACGTTTTGTGGGACTCGCTTTCCGAGCCGGAGCTTAAGTTGCGCGAAACGGCTTGGGCGGCGGAGTCGGAGCGGCGGATTGATGCTTACGAATCCGGCGCGCTAAAGGCGCGGGATGCCCGCACAGTGTTCGCGGAATTGAAAAAGGGACTTGGGAAGTGAAGGTGCGGTTCGTTGCGACGGCGGAACTGGAACTCAAGGAAGCGCTGGAGTTTTATGAATCGGCGCAGGAAGGGTTGGGAGCGGATTTTCTCGCGGAAGTGGAGGCGGCAACCCGGCTGATGGAGTCTCAACCGTTGGCATGGACGCTGATGTCGCCCAGAACCCGACGTTGCCGGATGCACCGATTTCCGTTCGGTTTATTTTATCAGGTGCGGCCCGGTGAAATTTTAGTCTTGTCGGTCATGGATTTGCGCCGAGATCCGAAACGTTGGGAGCAATATCTCTAGTTATTGCTGGCTCGTGTTCGTTTTGCGGCAACTGGCGGCGCGGCAGCGCCGCCCTACCCATCGCGCTGATTCTCTCTGAATCCGTGTCATCCGCGGTTAAAACTTTTTCGTTCAAAAAACCGGATTGAAGTTCAGCCTCCATTCGACCATAACTTTTGCATGTTAGCCCGGGTCTGTTCCGCCGCGCTCAATGGCATTGAAGCGTATCCCGTCGAAGTCGAGGTCAACGCCGGTTACGGCGACACCTTCGTCGTCATCGTCGGTCTGCCGGATGCCGCGGTGAAAGAATCGCGCGACCGCGTTTCGACTGCGCTCACCAATTCGGGTTTCAAATTTCCGATGGGGCGCACGACCATCAACCTCGCTCCCGCCGATGTGAAAAAGGAAGGCCCCAGTTTCGACCTGCCCATCGCCGTCGGCATGCTGGCCGCCAGCGAACAAATCGAAACCGACCAGCTCGACAATTTCATCGTTGTGGGCGAACTCGCGCTCACTGGCGCGGTGCGGCCGTGCAAAGGCGTGCTGCCGGTGGCGTTGCGCGCCAAGGCTGATGGCAAAATCGGCGTGCTCGTTCCCGCCGAAAACGCCGCCGAAGCCGCAGTCGTCGAAGGTTTGCAAGTCATTCCGATCCAGAACCTTCGCGAGGCGGCGGGTTTTCTCGAAGGCGAAATCAAAATTACGCCCGCAAAAGTGGATATTGCCGCAATTTTCAACCAGCCGCACGATGACGAACTGGATTTTGCCGAGGTCAAAGGCCAGGAAAACGTGAAGCGCGCCTTGGAAATCGCCGCGGCGGGCGGACACAATGTTTTGCTCATCGGCCCGCCGGGCACGGGCAAATCCATGCTCGCCAAACGGCTGCCGACCATTTTGCCGCCGCTCACGTTAAATGAAGCGCTCGAAACGACGAAGATTCACAGCATCGTCGGTTTGCTCGCGCCGGGTCAGGCGCTGGTGACGCGCCGACCGTTTCGCACACCGCATCACACCGCGAGCGATGCAGGGTTGCTGGGCGGCAACATTAATCCGACACCGGGCGAAATTTCCCTGGCGCACAACGGCGTTTTGTTTCTGGACGAACTGCCGGAGTTCAAACGCAGCGTTTTGGAAACGCTGCGCCAGCCGCTCGAGGATGGCCGCGTGACGATTTCGCGCGCTGCGGGTACGATGACTTTTCCGTCGCAATTCATGCTGGTGGCGGCGATGAACCCGACGCCGGACGGCAAGATGCCGGGCGAGTCGAAAAGTTCGCCGCGTGAAATCCAAAATTATCTGGGCCGCATTTCCGGGCCGCTGTTGGACCGGATAGATTTGCACGTGGAAGTGCCGCAGGTGAAATTCCGCGAGATTGTCGGCGACCGCACGGGCGAAACATCCGCGCAGATCCGTGAACGCATTGTGGCCGCGCGCAAACGCCAGCACAAACGTTTCGCGCATAAGCCGAAGATCACCTGCAACGCGCGGATGGGGGCGCGCGAGCTGAAACAATTTTGCGAACTGGACGAGGCGACGAAGGAGCTGCTGAAAAACACCATGGCGGAGTTGAATTTGAGCGCGCGGGCTTACGACCGGATTTTGAAAGTGGCGCGGACGATTGCGGATCTGGCTGGAGCGGAAAAAATCCTGGGGGACCATATTTCCGAGGCGATTCAATACCGTTCGCTCGACAGGCAGTTGTGGGCATAGAACTCGCGCAAAATTTCTGAATCCAAACAAATGGCTCGACGGAGTCTCGCCCCACCCAATTTACCTGCTGCCGGTGTGCAAATCCGCCTTCATTAAAATTCTGGCGCGATAATCCGCTTTTTTCGTCGCCCGAAAACCGGCAGACTGGCGCGCGGGCGTCCGTAGCTCAATTGGATAGAGCTTCTGACTTCGGATCAGAAGGTTGCAGGTTCGATTCCTGCCGGACGCGCCAAATCATTCCCCGCCGCCGTTGGATCCATTTTTGCGCTCCCAGCGGCGCGGCGCCTGTTCAGGCAAACTTGAGTCCACTTTCGCGTAGTAAGTTTCTTCACCGAATCGCGCGTCGGCTTCCTGCTGCAATTTGAGCGATGGCGTGACGCTGAAGCGTTCGTTCGTATCCACAAAAACGACTTCGCCGACCGGTCGCATAAAACACAGGAGCAGAGGGCATCTCCCCGGATGCGCGGCGACGAGTTCGCGTATGGAATCCAATTGCTCCGGTTTCAAATGCGCCGTGTGCAAACGCAAGTGAACCTGCTTGGTAAATCTTTTTGGCGCGTCCTCCAGCGGCAAAATTTCCTGTGGAAAAATCTTCGGACGGTTGTCACCGACATTGACTTCGCCAACGACAAAAATGGCTTTACCCGGCCTCAAGAGGTCGCGGTATTTGTCGTAATTTTCGTTCATGCAGAGCACTTGAACCGAACCTTCAAGGTCTTCGAGTGTGACGATCGAATACGGCTTGCCGCTTTTTTTCGCGACGCCGTTTTGCACCGCGGCAATGAGCCCGCCGATGCGTGTCAGACTGCGATTTGGAAGCTCGGCAAGCTTCACCGTGTTTGTCAGGGCGTATTTTTCGAGAATCGGCGCGAAGGGCGTCAGCGGATGGCCGGTGACATAAAAACCCAGAAGCTCCTTTTCGTGCGCAAGCAATTCGTGCTGCGGCCATTCGGGCAGATTGCTGATGGACTCGGGCATCGACGGCGCTTTTTCTTCGAGCGCGCCGAAAAGGGAGCTTTGCCCGCGTTGCCGGTCGGAGGCGATGCTCGCGGCGCGGGCCAGTGTGCGTTCGATTTGCGCAAGCGATGACGCGCGTGTCTGGCCGAAACCGTCACACGCGCCGGATTTGATGAGCGCCTCCAGAATTTTCCGATTGACTGTGCGGCCGTCCACCCGCTCGCATAAATCGGGAAGCGACTTGAATTTTCCGCCTTCATCCCGCGCCTTCAAAATGGTTTCGACCGCGACTTCGCCGATGCCTTTGATGGCGGCGAGGCCGAAGCGGATGCCTTGATGTTGTGGCACAGGCCTCTGGCCTGTGTCTTTATCCGAAGAATTCACAGGCTGGAAGCCTGTGCCACGTTCCGCCGGCGCGAAATGAACCTGGCTTTCGTTCACATCCGGCTGCAAAACCTCAATGCCGAACTCGCGCGCTTCGTTGATGTACTGGCTCAACTTGGCTGTGTCCGCCATGTCATTCGTCATCATGGCGCACAGAAATTCCACCGGATAATTCGCCTTCAGATATGCGGTTTGATACGCAACGATGGCGTAGGCTGCGGCGTGCGATTTGTTGAAGCCGTAGCCGGCGAATTTTTCCAGCAAATCGAAAATCTGGTTCGCCTTGGGCGCCGGAATGTGGTTCACCTTCGCGCAACCCTTCACGAAAATTTCGCGTTGCTTGGCCATTTCCTGCGGCTTCTTTTTGCCCATGGCGCGCCGGAGCAAATCCGCGCCGCCGAGCGTGTAACCGGCCAGCACCTGCGCCGCCTGCATCACCTGTTCCTGGTAAATCAAGATGCCGTAAGTTTCGCGGGAAATCGGTTCCAGCAAGGGATGCTCATACTCGATCTGCACCTCGCCATCGCGACGCCGGATAAATTCGGGAATCAGCTCCATCGGGCCGGGCCGGTAAAGCGCCACCAGCGCCGTGATGTGCTCGACGGAACTGATTTGAAATTTGCGGCACAAATCGCGCATCCCGCCGGATTCCAACTGGAACACGCCGAGCGTTTCCGCGCGATTGAGCAGGTCGTAGGTTTTTGCGTCATCGAGCGGCAGATGATCAATCGGCACTTCAATGCCGTGCGTGCGCCTGACCATTTCGCACGTGTTGCGGATGACGGTCAGCGTCTTCAGGCCGAGAAAATCCATCTTCAGCAGGCCGAGGTCGCCGACGGGATTCATCGCGTATTGTGTGACGAGCGTGCCACTTTCGTCCTGCTTGAGCGGGAGCAAGTTCACCAGCGGCTGGTCGCCGATAACGACGCCGGCGGCGTGGACGGAGGCGTTGCGCGTGATGTCTTCGAGGATGAGCGCAGTGTCAATCAGTTCGCGCGTGACCTCCTCGGTTTCGTAGGCCTCCTTGAATTCCGGCGATTGCTTGAGCGCCTTCGTCAAATCCATTTTCAGATCGAACGGAATCATTTTCGCCAGCCGGTCGCATTC
>Ga0182011_10000211_pt1 | contig 49187 bp, 35 predicted proteins | sample 711E1DmetaG_FD_120481 | JGI IMG/M metagenome (GOLD analysis project Ga0182011, IMG submission 120481) | Permafrost microbial communities from Stordalen Mire, Sweden - 711E1D metaG | ecosystem: Environmental > Terrestrial > Soil > Wetlands > Permafrost | place: Sweden: Stordalen | collected...
AGAGAGCCCGGCAAACGCACTTCCGTTGTTGTTCGCCTGCGAAGTGAATGTGTACAAAATTTCGCTGAACCCGTGGGCTCCGGGGTTCGCGATCCCAGCCCTCCCGTCGGGCATGACGACCGCGAGCGCCGTAAACGCAAGAACGGTTATCGGCATGATGAGTATCAGCAGCGACGCCATCTTCATCTCGAACGATTCCACCTTGTGGCCGAGGTACTCGGGCGTCCTGCCGACAAGCAGCCCCGCGACAAAGACACCCACGATGACGAACACAAGCATCCCGTACAGTCCCGATCCGACGCCGCCGAAGACAACCTCACCAAGGTGCATTGCGATCAGCGGGATCATCCCCCCCAGGGGAGTGAACGAGTCGTGCATCGCATTGACAGAGCCGTTGGAAGCGGAGGTTGTGACTGTAGCCCATAAAGCTGAATTTGCTATGCCGAGCCGCACCTCTTTTCCTTCCATGTTGCCCCCGGCCTGCCCGGACCCGGCTGTCTGATCGACGCCCAGCCTGGCAAGCGATGCGTTGGTCCCGCTTTCAGCCCAGTAGCACACGCCGAGCATTGCCACGAGTATCAGCGTCATCGCCGCAACGAGAGCCCAGCCCTGCCGTGTGTCTCCAACCATTTTTCCATATGTGTAACACAGACCTGCGCCAATCAACAGAATCGCCAGCTCCTCGAGGAAGTTAGAGAAGGGGGTCGGATTCTCGTAGGGATGAGCGGAGTTCACATTGAAGAACCCGCCTCCATTTGTTCCGAGCTGTTTGATTGCAATCTGAGATGCCGCGGGGCCCACGGCGATGACCTGCTCCTTCACCTGAACACCGCCCGTGTCGCGGGGGGCCTGGAGGAACGGCACCTTCTCATACGGCGACAAGTTCTGCGGCACCCCCTGGGAAACGAGAACAAGGGCAAAAATGATCGAAAGGGGGAGGAGAATATAGAGCGTGCTGCGGGTCATGTCGACCCAGAAATTCCCCAGCGTCTTCGCGCTATGGCGGGCAAATCCCCTGATGATAAGCGCCAGGACCGCCATCCCAGTTGCCGCAGAAACAAAATTCTGCACCGTGAGTGCGAGCATCTGTGTGAGGTAACTCATCGTCGTCTCACCGCCATACCCCTGCCAGTTCGTGTTTGTCACGAAACTCACAGCCGTATTGAACGAGGAATCAGCGCTGATCGGCCCCATTGCTTCGGGATTCAGAGGGAGGACCTGCTGCACCCTCTGAAGCAAATAGACAAAGAGGAACCCGATCGCGTTGAACAACAGCATCGCGATCGCGTTTTCCTTCCAGTCCATTTCACTACCGGCATCGATGCGCGCGACGCGATAGATCAGTCTTTCCAGCGGACCGAGAACCGGATCGAGGAATGTTTTCTCACGCTGGAACACACGCGCCATGAAGGCACCCAGGGGTTTCGCAAGCAGCAGCAGTACCACCAGGTAGAGAGCAATCTGTAGAATCCCGTTCAGTGTCATTCGAATTTCTCCGGTCTGAGAAGTGCGACGAAAAGATAGACAAGCAATCCGAGCGCGATGATGCCCGCGAGAATATAGATCCAGTTCATGAATTGCCTCCGGGTTTACGTTCCTCAGGAATTTCGCATATCTTCATCAAACCCCAGGTCGCCGCTGAGAAAAGGACCAGAATTCCCATGCATATGATATCCATTGCTAGTTCCCTCCTGCTTTTGTGGAACCCTCATCGAGAGCCAGGTTCAATGTGAGCACGTTTACTCGCGGTTCACCAAGTATCCCGAAATCCCTTCCCACGGTTGATCCTTCAACCAGGGCGCGGACCCGGTCTTCGCTCAGGCCGCGCGCACGGGCAACCCTTGGCACCTGATACATTGCCGCGGCCACGGTGATATGGGGATCGAGCCCGCTCCCGGAGGATGTCACAAGGTCGACCGGAATCGGAAGAACGTTGACCGAATCCGCCTTTTTCAGATCTGCAATCCTCCCGTTCACCTCATCAAGGAGAGCGGGGTTTGTCGGTCCGGTGTTTGATCCGCTTGACGAACCGGCGTTGTACGGGAATGGAGAAGTCGCGGACAACCGGCTCCAGAAGTATTTCGCATCGCTGAAGGGTTGACCGATCAGCTCAGATCCGACCGTCTTGCCCGCTCTTGTCAGCAGGCTCCCGTTTGCTTTGCCGGGAAATGCGAGCTGGGCGATGCCGGTCACCAAAAGAGGGTAGGCCAGACCGGTGATCACCGTGAGGAGCAACAGTGCGAGTATGGATGTGATAAGGTGTTTGAAGAACATATGTGGGCCCGCCTCAATCGTTCGTTATTTTCAGTATGCCCGGTTTATTCAGGGCGGACCAATCTTGGAAAACCCTGACTTGAAGGCAATCAATGGAGCGTAAAAAGAGGAATCGAACCCGTAAAGAAAGGATAAAGAAACCGTTCCGTCCCCTCTCCAGGAGTCACTTTTGCCGACATTGAGTGTCGAAATGCCCGTTCCAGGGATCACGCACCGGGGTGGAGAAGGGAGAAACAGGCGAAAAACCTTCCAATACGGCGACATCGTCCGGAATGGCCTCCAATTTGCATCATATTAACGGTTACCCATGTCCACCAGTCCGTCCGAAGGGATCATGATACCACCAAAAAGCAAACCGGCAAAGACGAGGCGGCTCGCGGCGCCAGTAAAGGCGGAGGAAGCATTGCGGGAAAGCGAACAATTCCTCCGCCAGGTGATTGATCTTGTCCCCTACTTCGTCTTCGCCAAGGACGCGGAGAGCAAGTTTCTCCTGATGAACAGGTCGATCGCGGAGGCCTACGGCACCACCGTCGAGGAGGCCCTCGGAAAGACCGACGCCGATTTCTCCGCCACTCCGGAAGAGGCACGCCACTTCCACGAGGACGACCTTGCCGTGATTCAGGGAGGCACGCCGAAGACCATAGCCGCCGAACCCATCACGGACGCCAAAGGAAACGTCCGCTACCTCCACACAACGAAGATCCCGTTTCTGTTCGGGCCGGACAGGACTCCCAGCTTGCTCGGCGTGGCGGTGGATATCACCGATCTCAAGCGATCGGAGCAGATGCTGCAGGAGAACGAGGAGAAATACAGGAACTTCGTCGAGCGCGCCCATGACGGCATCGCCGTCATCCAGGGAGGGATCGTCAGGTACCTCAACCCCGTGCTCGCGGATTTTTTCGGAGGCCCCATCGAGCAGATTGTCGGGACCGAGTTCACGCAGTATATCCACCCCGACGAACGCCGGAAACTCTCGGAAAATTACAGGCGCCGCATCGAAGGTCAGCCGGTTCCCTCGACATACGACACCATCCTCTTGAACGCTGACGGGCATATCGTCCCCGTCGAGGTCAATGCGGGGCGCATCCAGTACGACGGCGGGAGCGCGGACCTTGTGATCATACGCGACACGCGGGAAAGGAGGAAGGGGGAAGAAGCGGTGGCCCGACGGGATGCGATCCTCAAGATCGTCCGCGACGCCGCGGAGCAGTTCCTGAAGTCCCCGGATCCGGAGTCGACAATCAACGACCTCCTGAAGCGACTCGGGAGAATCATGCGGGTCGACCGGACGTACATATTCGAAAATTCGAGCGAGGCGGACGGGACGCTTCTTGCGACCCGGCCCTTCGCGTGGACCTCGGGCGGGACCGGTACAGGATTGAGCGACCCCGGCATCGAGCAGGTCCGGTTCGCCTCGCCGGGCTATGCACGCTGGAAACAGGTGCTCGGCGCCGGAGATGTGATATACGGGGACAGCGCCGCTTTCCCCCCGGAGGAACAAGCCATCCTGCGCGCGGGGAATATCGAGTCAATCCTCGCCGTCCCCATATTCGCCGGCAACGAGTGGTGGGGGTTTATCGGATGCGACGACTGTCATTCGAGCCGCACCTGGTCGATGCTGGAGACCGACGCGCTCACATCGCTGGCAAGCATGCTGGGCGCGGTGATGCAACGGCGGAAAAGGGAAAAGGTACAGCACGCGGTCTACAGGATCGCCCAGGCCGCGGGAAGCACGAACGGGATCCACGAGTTGTGCCGCTCGATACACGGAATCGTCGCGGAGATCATGGACGCCAGAAACTTCTACGTCGCCCTGTACAGCGGAAAGGAGGGAGAACTCTCCTTCCCGTACTTCGTGGACGAATTTGATCCCCCCCTGGCCCCGAAGAAACTCGGAAGGGGCCTTACCGAGTATGTCTTCCGGACCGGTGCGTCGCTCCTGTGCACCGAGGAGAGATTCGCCGAGCTCGTCGAGCGCGGGGAGGCGGAGCTCATCGGCAAACCTTCTCCCGTGTGGATGGGGGTACCCCTCGTCGTCGACGAGAATGTCATCGGCGTCATGGCCGTCCAGCATTATACCGACCCGGCCGCCTACGGGGAACAGGACCAGCAGGTTCTGGAATATGTCTCTTCACAGATAGCGCGGGCAATCGACCGGAAACGGGCCGAGGAAGCGCTGGTCTCCCAGACAGCCTATTCCCAGAGGCTCTTTGAGGACTCCCCCGCGGGAATCGCGCTCATGGACACCGACGACCACATCGTGATGGTCAATAAATCATTCCAGGTGATGTTCGGATACTCCAACGAAGAGATCCGGGGACAGAACATCAACGACATCATCGTGCCTCCCGTTCTGCAGGAGGAGGCGGGCGCGCTCAGTTCCATGAGCCAGCATGGGACAACCGTGTCGAAAGAGAGCACACGCCGGAGGAAGGACGGGACAAGTGTCGATGTCCACATCACGGGCTATCCCATACTGATCGAAGGGAAGCATGTCGGCGTGTACGGGATGTACCAAAACATCTCTGAACGGAAGACCCTCGAGGCGCAGATCCTGCAGGCGCAGAAGATGGAGAGTATCGGGACACTCGCCGGCGGAATCGCGCACGACTTCAATAATCTCCTTGCGATCATCCTCGGGCACGTCGCCCTCATGGAGAGAACGGCGAACGATCCGGTACGATGCTCCTCCTCGATGAAGGCCATCACGAAGGCCGCGGAACGGGGTGCGGGAGTCGTGCGCCAGCTCCTCACGTTCGCCCGGAAGAACGAAGGGCGCAGGGAATCGGTGCATGCGAACGACATCATACGGGAGCTCCTCAAGTTTCTTGACGAGACCCTTCCGAAGAACATCACGATCACCGCGGACCTTGCCGAGGGGCTCCCATCCGTAGTTGCCGATGCCACGCAGATTCACCAGGTACTGCTGAATATATGCGTGAATGCCCGCGACGCGATGCCCCGCGGGGGGACGCTGAGCATTGCGACGCGCGTCGCGACGCACGATGCCGTGAGGAACAGGTTCCCCCTGGCCGACGCAGCCACCTATGTCGAGATCCGGGCGACAGACACCGGCGAAGGAATGGATGCAACGACAAGGCGCAGGATCTTCGAACCCTTCTTCAGCACGAAGGAACCGGGAAGGGGAACGGGGCTCGGCATGGCGGTGGTCTTCGGCATCATTGAAAGCCATCGGGGCTTCATTCGCGTCGACAGCCATCCGGGGCAGGGGTCGACATTCACGATCTACATTCCGGTGATGCCGGCGGCTGTCGAGAAGCCTGAACCCGCCGAAAGCGTGCCCGGGGAAGTTCCCGCGGGGACGGAGACCATACTCATCGTGGAGGACGAAGAGGCCTTGAGCGGGCTCCTGCGGACGATTCTGGAGACGGCGGGATACAGGGTACTCTCGGAGTCCGACGGCCACGCGGCCCTGCAGGCATTCAAGTGCCACAGGGACGAGATCGCACTTGTAATAAGCGACGTCGGGCTACCGAAGATGAGCGGCGACCAGGTGTATCTTGCCATGAGAGAGCTGGACCCGGGAGTGAGGACTGTCCTGGCCAGCGGGTACATCGAACCTGAACAGAAAGCCGACGCTCTCCGTGCCGGAGTCAGGGCATTCCTGCAGAAGCCGTATGATATGCGCGGCGTACTGGCGGAGGTGCGCCGGATACTTGACGCAGGGTAGCGACGTTCCCCCTCCCCCGAGAGACGGACTCCTACGCGCGCAGGGGAGGCTGTTTGCTCTGCGGTGTGAATGACAGTGCGATGAGCAACAGTCCGAGCACTCCGTACGCCGCGGCGAACTGGTAGGGAATCTGGCGCGCAAGCCCCGCAAGCGTCCAGGGGAGGTACATCAGTCCGTCAGGCGACGCCGAGTGTATGACGCCGAAAAACGTCAGCAGCGCGAGAATAAAAAGGTAGACTGCCGCAGTGCGGACCCGCCGGTCGATCAGCACGGCGAGGAATCCTCCCCAGAGCATCCCCGTCACGATGAACCCGTTCCCGAGTGCGACAGTCACGAGGAGCTCGGGGAGAGCTTTCCCCGGTACCGACAGGAGCCGGGTGAAGTTTTCCGGCGAGACGAAGTCGGGGTTCCCGAGTTTTATCGCGAGAAGACGCGCAACGGTCGGGAAGAACGCAAACGCCACCGCCGGGGCATGCCGGGCGGGGCTGGCATGAAACGACTGGACGATGATGTCGAGGGCGACAAAGACAAGTATCGGCGCCAGGACCGCGCGCGGGATGAGCTCGACGATGAAGGAGACGACGCCGAACATGCCGCCGATCCCGATGAATATGCCGGTCAGGACCGTATAGCCGGAACGGGACCCCATATGCTTGTAGGCGGGCTGGCCGATATAGGGAGTGGACTGGGCCACGCCCCCGGTGAGACCGGCGAGGAGCGTCGCCACAGCCTCCGTCAACAGTATATCGCGCGTTTTGAAATCATCCCCTGCAACGCGGGCACTCTCCGTCACGTTGATCCCCCCCACCACCGTCAGGATGCCGAACGGAATTGCGATCGGAAGGTATGTCAGGGCAGGGACGATGCCCCCGATGAACGCCAGCGTCGGGATCGGCAGAGCGAAATGGAAATCGGGGGAAGGAGGGGCGCTGTAGCCGCCTCCGATGATCCCCGAGGGGCCGAGGAGATAGTACAGGCCTGTCCCGAGGGCGACCGCCGCAAAGACGCCGGGTATATGCTTCGGAAGAGGGATCTCCGCTACCAGCGTGTACAGTATGAGCCCGAGCGCGATCAGGCCCACCAGCGGCATCCCGAATATGTCGACAAGGGGGACGAGTCCGATCAGCGCGAGCCCGATCCCCGCGAGCGATCCGAGCAATCCCGCCTGGGGAACGATCTTCTGGATCCACCCGCCGAAGAATGAGAGTATCAATTTCAGAATCCCGATCATGACCATCGTGGCCATGCCGACGTACCAGGTCATCATGGCAGCCTCCCGCTCACCCATCCCCTTCGCCTTCATCGCCAGGAAACAGGGACCGAGAACCACGAGAGCGATCCCTATCGTTGAGGGCGTATCCAGTCCGAGGGGCATCGCAGTCACTTCGCGGTTCCCCGTCTTCTTTGCAAGGCGGAATGCCATCCATGCATAGGCGAGATCCCCGAACAACACGCCGAAGGCGGTCCCGGGAAACATTCGCGTGTAGACGATGTCGGCGGGGAAATTAAACACAAATATCAATATGCCCGCCAGGAACGAGAGAACGGTCAGGTTGTCGAACATGAGGCCGAAAAAGCCGTTCAGGTCGCCCAGGGCGAACCAGCGGTATCCGGAAGAAGAGGGACGGTTATTCATGGGGGAGCCCGGGATCAAGTTGTGGGTCAGTTGACAAAGAGTCCGGCGATGCAGGCGGTCATCCACGTTGCGATTGTGCCCCCGAGAACCGCCGTCAGGCCCAGTCGGGCGATATCGCTGCGGCGGTTTTCAGCAAGGGGGCTGATCCCGCCGATCTGAATCGCGATGGAGGAGAAGTTCGCAAACCCGCAGAGGGCGTATGTGGCTATGACGATCGATTTCTCCGAGAGCTGGTGGGCGGAAATCGCGTCTGCCATCTTGAGGTAGGCGACGAATTCATTCACCACGAGCTTGATCCCCATCAGACTGCCGACGTTGAGGGCATCGCTCCACGGGACGCCGATCCCGTAGGCGACGAACTGGAATATGAGTCCGAAGAGGAGCTCCAGCGAGAGGGGCTTTCCGAACTGCGCCTGGCATGCCCCATTGAGCCCCGTGACGCCCCCCGCCCATCCCAGGAGCGAGTTGAGGAGGGCGATCAGCGCAATGAACGCGAGCAGCATCCCGGCCACATTCAGGGCCAGCCGGAGCCCGTCTCCCGCTCCGGCCGCAGCCGCTTCGATCACGTTCGCATGCTGTCTCTCCACTTCAATCTTGACTTTCCCCATCGTCACAGGGTCACCCTTTTCCGGGCGGAGGATCTTCGCGACAATGATCGTCGCGGGTGCGGCCATGATCACGGCGGCCAGAAGGTGGCCGGTGAAGTATATCTGTGCGGCAGCGGGGGCAATCCCTGTCGAGGCGGCGTATGCGGCTCCGAGAAGCGCCATGTAGGCGGCCATGACCCCCCCCGAGATGTGCGCCATGCCGCTCGTGAGGATCGTGAAGAGCTCGGATTCGGTCAGCGTCGCAAGGTACGGGCGGATCACCAGGGGCGCCTCCGTCTGACCCATAAACGTGTTGGCGGCAACGCAGAGTGATTCGGCCCCGCTCGTGCGGAGCAGGCGCGCCATCACCCACGCCATGCCCCTCACCACCAGTTGCATGATGCCGAGATAATACATGACCGCCATGAACGAGGCGAAGAAAATGATCGTGGGAAGAACCTGGAATGCAAATATGAAGCCGAGGCTCTCTTTCGTCCCGGGCGAAAGAGCGAGCGTGCCAAAGACAAACTTCGCACCGTCGGAGGCAAAACCGAAAAACTGGACAAAGAGCCAGCTGAGGGTACTGAAGACGTCCCTCCCGATGCCGGTGCGGAGGACGAGGAAGGCGAACGCAAACTGGAGGACGAATCCGATCGTCACGAGGCGCCAGTTGATCAGGCGGCGGTCGCTCGAGAAGGCGGCTGCGAGGCCTGTGACAAGGACGAGACCGAACAGGCCGCGGAATATAGACGAGAGGTCCATGGGAGCACCGGAGAGCTCGATGAATGTGAGTGAGTCACGCCTGTGAGCGGCGTGATCGTCGATCACGACTGTGATCAGCGACCGCATCGAAAAAAAAGATGCAGCGGGTGAGGGACTTCGGGGTACGGCTCATTTGGTCCGGGAAAGTACAAATAAAAACCCAGAAATTCAGCGCCACGGCCCGGGAATCCCCTCCCGGGGGAAGGGTTCGAGCGGCGGCGCGGGATTGCACATGAAGCCCCGTTTTCGTATTTTCGACTTGTTAGGTAAAATAGTCGAAGAAAGCGTCCCGACCCCGTCATGCAGCAGGACCAGCCGCAGGCCAAAGAACAGGTCATCCTCGCAGCGGCGCGTAAGCGCTTCGCGTACTACGGTTTTTCCAAGGTGACCATGGATGAGATCGCCTCCGACGTGGGACTCGCCAAGCCCTCCCTGTATTATTACTTTCCCACAAAGGAGAAACTCTTCCGCGCCGTCATAGGACATGAGCAGGAGAAGTTCACCCGGGACATCGAACTCATGCTGAAGAAGGAAGCGCCCGCCGGTCAGAAACTCAGGGAATACGTCGATATGCGGATCAGGCTTTTCAGGGAACTCGTAAACCTGAGCGCGCTCGGCGTACAGTCGTGGGCCGAGGTCTCATCGATTTTCGGGGATCTCTTCACGCGCCTTGAGGAACAGGAATTGAAGCTCCTCCATGCCGTGTTGCTCGCGGGAAAGGGGACCGGTGAACTGGAGCTCGTCAATCCCGCTCAGACCGCGAAACTGATCCTTCACGTGCTCCACGGGCTGAGGGTGAGGACATTTTCCACGGCCCGTCCCCCTCACGTGGAGAACGGCACGTACGCGGACCTGAAGAAAGATTCGGACCACCTGATCGACCTGCTGTTGAAAGGAATGACACGACAATCATCACACTGAGGATAGGCAATGGCAACAACCGGAGAGGTACGTACACCAGCACCAGACGCCCCAACGCCGGGGGTGGCCCCCGGAGGATCAAACGGGGATGAGAGCATCGACCAGGTCCCGATGTACAGGAAACGCCGCGTAATCATTCCACTGGCACTGCTCCTTGCGGCCGCGCTGGGGGGGGGATGGTACTGGTATGTCAACTTCCGGGGATACGTCACGAGCGATGACGCCTACATCGACGCCGACCGTGTCTCCATCAGCTCCAAGATGCTCGGACGGATTGCCAGGCTCACCGTCGACGAAGGTGATACGGTCGTGGCGGGGCAGGTCCTGGTCACCCTCGATGACAGCGACCTGCGGGCCCAGCATGCGCAGGCGACGGCCGCGTTCCACCTGGCGCAGGAAAGCGTCCTGCTCGCCCGGGTGAACCTCGCCCGAGCGCAGGACGACTACCACCGCGCGGACCAGCAGTTCCGGACATCGGTCATCACCAAAGAGCAATACGACCATGCAAAGAGCGCACTCGACGCGGCGGGCGCCGAGGTGGGGATCGCCGTCTCACGCGTCGCAGCCGCACAGGCGCAGGTGGGGGTCGTACAGGCGCAGCTCGACAACACCACGATCATCTCACCCCTCAAGGGGAATGTCGCAAAACGATGGGTACTTCAGGGGGATGTCGTCCAGCCCGGTCAGCCGGTATTCACCGTTTACGACAGGGGGCGGATATGGGTGATCGCCAATCTGGAAGAGACCAATATGGATGTTGTCAGGCTCGGCGAAGATGTGGGGATCTCCGTGGACGGACACCCCGATCGTGTGTTCGGGGGGCTCGTGTTCCAGCTCGGCAGTTCCACGGCGGCCCAGTTCTCGCTTATTCCGCCGAACAACGCCTCGGGAAATTTCACGAAGGTGACGCAGCGGGTTCCCATCAAGATCTCGATCGAAGAGCGGACGCCGGAAAAGCCCGTCCCCGCAATTCTCCTGCCGGGGATGTCGGTGGAAATCCGGATCAGGACACGCTAAGTCATGCCATCGAAAGACAACAGGTTCCGATCGAGGGCCCTCCAGCAGTTCTCTTCCCTGCATCATGAGCACCCGTCGTACCAGTGGTGGGTTCTCGCCAATGTCATGATCGGCACGTTCATGGCGGTGCTGGACGCCACGATTGTCAACGTGGCCCTCCCCAAAATCATGGCGGCGTTCGGAGTGGGGGTCGACAAGGTCGAGTGGGTCCTCACGGCCTACCTGCTTGTCTTCGCCGTCATGCTCCCCAGTTCCGGATGGGTCGCCGATCATTTCGGACATAAGCGGACGTACATGCTGTCCCTGCTCCTGTTCACGCTCGGGTCGTTCCTGTGCGGCATCGCATGGGATGAGAACGCGCTCATCATATTCCGGATCGTTCAGGGGGCCGGGGCCGGATTCATGATGCCCGTCGGGATGGCAATCGTCACCAGGGAATTCCCGCCGAACCGCCGCGGCATCGCCCTCGGGTTCTGGTCGATCGCGGCCGCGGCGTCGGTCTCCCTCGGGCCGCTGGCGGGGGGATACCTGATCGACCATTTCTCGTGGCACATGATATTCGACGTTAACGTTCCAGTGGGACTCATGGGGGTGTTTGCGACATACGTGATACAGCGGGAGTACAAAACCGAGCACGTCCGTTCGTTCGACTTCGGCGGGTTCATCTCCATGACCCTGTTCCTGACCTCCCTCCTCCTGGCGCTCAGCAACGGCAACTCGGCCTGGAACACCGGGGGGTGGTCATCGCCGTTCATCATCGGCTGCTTCATACTGGCAGGGATCAGTTTCACCGCGTTCTTCATCATCGAGTCGATTGTCGAGCATCCCATCATCGACCTCTCGCTTCTCAGGAATTTCAATTTCGGGATCACCAACATCGTCCTGTTCATATTCGGGCTCGGAATGTTCGGGAGCACGTTCCTGCTCCCCCTCTATCTCCAGAACTCCCTCGGCTACACGGCCTTCCAGGCAGGACTCGTCTTTCTGCCGACGGGGATACTCCAGGGTCTGATCTCTCCGGTCGCCGGGATCATTTCCGACCGGGGAAACCCGAAGATCCCCGCAGCAATCGGCATCGTGCTGCTGGCGGTGAGCCTCTACCTCAACTATTTCCTTTCGGTCTACTCGGAACACGCGCAAATCATGATCCCGCTGTACATCCGCGGCATCGCAATGGGGCTTGTTTTCACGCCGTTGAGCACGCTGGCGCTCTCCGAGATCCCGCGCCATAAAATGGCGCAGGCATCGGGCCTCTTCAACGTGATCCGCCAGGTCGGCGGCAGTTTCGGCGTCGCGCTTCTGGGCGCAATGCTTACCCGGAGGATGATCTTCCACATGGCGGCGTACGGACAGGCCACAAACCAGTATTCCGCGCCGTTCAAGGACGCGGTCGCGCGCACGCAGATGTTTGCGCAGCACGTCAGCGGGGGGAACGCCGCACTCTCCGCCACCCGCGCCAGAGCGCTCGTCTTCGGGAACATCTCCGACCAGGCCTTTGTCGCGGCGATCGCTGACGATTTCCTGATCGCAGCTGCAATTACGGCGATCTGCCTGATCCCGATCCTCTTCCTTCGCGTCCATGCGAGAAAGAACGGAAACACGGCCGCCGCGGGCGCCCGGACCGCACCGGCGCTTGAATGATCTTTCATCCTTCAGGGGACAACCCATAATGACATCGCACAGATTCCTCCAGATACTCACCGCCTCCGTGATTGCCCTCCAGGGTTCAGCGGCGCAAACTTCCCCGCACGTCTCTCTGAGTGTGGGGGACGCCGTCGCGCTTGTCCTGTCGCGCAACCCAGCCCTCGTGGAATCCGGACACGACATTGATGCCTCACGCGCACGCGCGGACCAGAGTAGGAGCGGCTACCTCCCGAGCGCGGAGGCCGAGGCCACATACGTGCTTCTCGCCCCCGTGTCGGTGTTCGACCTCCCCGGCGAGTCCATCAAGGTCTTCCCGTACAACAATTACGACGGCCACATCGGCGTGCGGCAGACCATTTACGATTTTCAAAAGACGAGCGCGCAGGTCGGCCTCGCCGATTCGCGCATCGCGCTTGCGGAAGACTCCAGGGAAGCCGTGAAACGCGATCTGGCCGTCCGGGCCGCGGAGACGTTCTATGTCATACTCTTCCTCCGGCGGAGCATCGAGGTCCAGAACGAGCAGGTCCAGACGCTGCAGGAACACCTCGCGATCGCGCGCAGGAAGACCGAGGCGGGGACCGCCACGCAGCTCGACGAGCTCACGACACAGGTGCGTGTCGCCGCGGCACAGAATGTGAAGATCGGACTCGAAAACAACCTCCGGAGCGCCGAGATCACCCTGCGCAGGCTCGCCGTCCTCCCGTCAGACGCACCTCTCGATCTCCGGGGAGAATTCTCGCCGGCAGTGTTTCCCCTCGACAGGGACTCTCTCAAGAAGGCGGCGCTCACAGGGCGGATCGAAGCCCGGAGCGCCGATGACGCGCTCGCATCGGCGCGCGCGCAGCAACGGGCGGCAGGCGCAAACGACGCTCCATCCCTCAACGCCTCCCTCCTGTACGGTGTAAAGAACGGCTACATACCGAATCTCGATGTCCTGCGCGGAAATATCGTGGGTGTGGTGGACCTCCGGATCCCCATATTCGACGGGAACCGGACGCGCTCCATGGAGGAGGAGGCGACGGCGACACTTCATGCCGCCGAGTCCCGCAAGCAGGGGGTCGCGCTCATGATCCAGGCGGAGGGCGATCAGGCGCTCTCCGAGCTCACCGCAGCGGGAGAACGGGTCAGCGTCTCCGAGACAAACATCAATCAGGCGGACCTTGCGGTGAAGAATGCCAGGCTCCGGTACAATGCAGGGAGCCTTTCCAACCTCGACCTGCTTGACGCCGAAACAGCCGTCGCGCAGGCGCGCCTCACAAACCTGCAGGCGCTGTATGACGTCGTCACTGGCACGATACGGCTCCGCCGGGCGACAGGAAGTCCGGTCACCGGAGGATGAGGGACCATCGATCCGGATCCAGCGCCAGATAAAGAGCCGGATCCAGAGCCAGATACAGAGCCAGATCCGGAGAGTAACCGGGGGGATGAAACGGGAACCGGCCTCAGCGCCCGGGGAGACGCCTGAAGATACTGTAAACAAGGGGGAGGCCGAAAAACAAGAGAAGGCTCGACAGGGAGAACCCGCCGATCACGGCGATGGCGAGCGGTTGCTGCATCTGCGCCCCGGCACCTATCCCCAGGGAAAGAGGGAGGAGGGCGAAGACCGCCGCCAGGGCGGTCATGATGATCGGACGGGTGCGCATGCGGGTGGCGCGGACGAGCGCTTCATCGAGGGGGACGCCCCCCGCGGTCAGCTTCCTGACCTGGTGCATGACAAAGATCGCGTTCTCGGCGACGATCCCGATGATCAGTATGATCCCGACGAAACTCGAGATGTTGAATGTCACCCCCGTCAGCCAGAGGGCGCCAAAGACGCCGAGGAGCGAGAGGACGTTGATCACAAGTATGGAGAGGGGAACCGCGAATTCCCCAAATTCAAACAGGAGCACGATGAACACCAGCGCGACTGCCGCCAGAGTGACAAGGAGGAGCCCGCGGAAAGAGTCCTGCTGCGTCTGGTAGACCCCCCCGAACACCACCGCCACATCGGCCGGGACCGTCAGTCCTTTCGCCAGTGTCCCTTTGATGTCATCAACCGTGCGGCCCAGATCGCGATCCTTGATCCTGGCGGTGACCGCGACAAACTGGCGGAGCCCTTCGCGGTGGATCTCCGACTGGCCTCCTGTCATTTCCACCGACGCAACGGCCCGGAGGGGGACGGTGCTCCCCGAGGGAGTCATGAGCCGGATCTCCCTGATCCGGTCCACGTCCCGCCTGTACGGGTCGGGAAACCGGATCCGGATCCCGATGATCTTTTCCCCCTTCTGAACACTGCTTTCCGTGGCACCGTGTATCATTGCCGCGAGCTGTTCCTCCACGTCCGCGACAGTCATCCCGGCCAGCGACGCCCTGAGCGGATCGACACTGACGACCATCGAAGGACCCGAGATCACGATGCCGTTGAACGCATCGACAACACCCGGGACGGTCGCGATGAGGGTTTTCACCTCCTCCGCTTTCGAGTGGATGAGGTTTTGATCACTCCCGAATATTTTTATCTCGATCGGCGAGGGATTGTTCGTCAGGTCGCCGATCACATCCATCATCAGCTGTCCGAAATCGACCCGGAGGGACGGCTCCGTCGCGTTGATCCTTTCCCGTACATCCGCGATGACGTCCGCGATCGGGCGGGTCCGGGCGGCCTTCAGCTTAACAAGGAAATCCCCCGTATTGAGCTCGGTGAGAAAGAAACCCATCTGCGTCCCCGTCCTCCGCGAATACGATTCCACCTCCGGGATGCTCATGAGCATCCGCTCGACCTTCATCAGGATCCTGTCTGTCTCGTCCAGCGACGTCCCCGGGGGGGTGGCATAGTCGAGCACAAACGTCCCCTCGTCCATCTCCGGCATGAAGTCGTTCCCGATATGGCTGTACAGCCAGTACGTGGCCGCGACAATGAGCAGAGAGGCGGGGACGATCACCCACCGGACCGCCAGCAGACGCGCGAGCGTCCGCCCGTACCACTCCCCCAGCCGGGACCGCTCGCCGTGGCGCACGACCTCCCGCGCGACATCGGAATCCCTGATCACGAATGAGGCAAGAAGCGGTGCCAGCGTGATGGAGATCAGGAACGAAATCAGAAGTGCGAACACCATGGTGACCGAGAGAGACGCGAAAAACGCGCCCGTGACCCCCCCGAGAAACGCCAGAGGGATGTGAATCACGATCGTGCTCGCGGTAGACCCCATGATCGCGGGCATGAGCTCCTTCAGCGACCGTCCCGCCAGGGCGAAAAGGGTCTCCGTCGATGCCCCCCCCTCCTTCCGGGCGACGAACTGGGCGAATATGTTCTCGAGTATGACTATCGAATCGTCAATGATAAGACCCACCGCCGCCGCAATCCCCCCCAGCGTCATGATGTTGATTGTCTTTCCGACGACATCAAGGCAGACGATAGTCGAAGCAATCGTGACCGGGACGACAAGTGCGATCACGATCGCCACCCGCCAGCTCCGGAGGAACACCAGGAGGACGACCATCGCGAGCGCAATGCCGATCACGATGCTGTCCCGCGTGCTGTGTATCGAGCTTTCGATAAACCCGCTCTGGTCGTACCAGTTCTCGAAGCGTACGCCGGAAGGAAGCTTCAGCGCCCGGAGGGCGCCGATCACATCATTTCCTATCTGGACGGTGCTGCCGGTCGGCTGCTTCATGATGTTGACAAGGACCGCCTCGCGCCCGCGGGCCGTCGTCCGGATGAACTTGTCCGCGACCGACGGGAGTACCTCCGCCACATCGCTGACGTGAACGGGGACGCCGCCCCGGACGGCAACCACGCAGGCGCCGATGTCCGAAGACGTCCTGTAGAGTCCCGAAACGAGCGAGAGATAGAGCTGGTAGTTGTTCTCCACAAGCCCCGCCGATGCAATGCTGTTTCCCTTACCGATCGCGTCAGAAACCTGGCGGATATCCAGATGGTAGGCAGCGAGTTTCTCGGGAGCGATTGTGACGCGGAACTCGCGTGTCTCCCCCCCCGTGACCTCGACGCGGGCGACCCCCTTGACGCGCATCAGCGCCGGGCGGATCTGATACAGTGCGATGTCGCGGAGATCGACGAGGCTGACGGAATCGGAGGTGAGGCTGTAGCCGAGTATGGGAAAGACCGCCACCTGCATCTGCTCGGTCTGAATCGTCGCCTTCGGGGGGAGCGAAGAGCGGATGTTGGCGATCCTCCCCTGAAGCAGCTGGAGCGTCTGCAGCACGTCCGTCCCCCAGTCGAGGTTGACGGATATCTCGGTGGATCCCCTGCCGGTGATGGAGCGGACGACCCTGACGCCCGGGACAGAGCTTGCCGTCTCTTCCAGCGGCTTCGTCACTTCGATCATCATCCGCTCCGCAGGTTCCTCCCCGTTGTCGGCGAGTATCACGATGCGGGGAAACGTGACGTCCGGAAAGAGGGAAACGGGCATCTGCTGGAGGAGGGCGACGCCGGATGCGGCCAGGACCGCGACGGTGAAGAGGATGGCTCGTGCGTGCCGACGAACGTAGTCAAACAGTGTCATTGGCGGCCTACTCGGCAGGGGCGATGCGTGTGGAATCGGCAAGCGCGTAGTTCCCCTCCACAACGACACGCGTCCCGGGGAGGAGACCCTTCCCCGAGACCTCGGCGGTCGAGTCGGTCCGAGCTCCGACTTCGACAGGCAGGACCCGGGCGAGAGAATCGGCAGTCGCAACGACGATCGTGTAGGCGTCGGTTTCGTCATTGCGCAGGAGCGCGGACTTCGGGACGATGAGGACCCCCGGGTGCATTCCCGTGACAATTCTGGCGACACCGCCCATCTCGCTCATGAGAAACTTTTTCCTCTCTCCCACACCGCCGGTAAACCCGATCCTGACCCTGACCGCCTGACTCTGGGGATCAGAACGGGGATTGACGGCATCGACTTTCGCGCCAAAGAGCTCCCCGGGAATCGCCTGGAAATACACCGCGACCCGTTCGCCCGGGCGCACCTGTGCAACGTCCCGGACCGGCACATCGGCGACGAAGATCAGCGTCGAAAGGTCCACGAGCGTCATCAGCTCGGCGTTCTCGGCGACGAGCTCACCCTCGGTCGCACTCCGCGTCGCGACGATGCCTCCTGCTGCGGACCGCACTGCGCAATTGTTCTGACCCGCAAGAGCCAGCTGCATCGCCCGGGCAGCCTCGGCCCGTTCCCCCTCCGTCCGTGCGGCACGGAGCAGAGTCTCCGCCCCCGTGATCGCGGCACGGGTTTCCTTCGGCTGTATGACAGCGACAACGTCTCCGCGCCGGACAGGGGTCCCCTCGAGAACTTTCAGGGACAGAAGCGTCCCGGCGACGGGCGCAACAATCTTCTCCTTGCGGAGGGCCTCGGTGCTCCCGGTCGCGGTGACGACGGTTTCCAGATCCCCCCTGACAACGGAAACCGTCTTCACGGCCACGACGGCGTTTGCGGGGGAGCTCTCCTCCTCATCGACGGCGCCATGGTGCCGTGTGCATCCGGCAAGGGCTCCACACACGAGGAGGGAGCAGAGTGTACGAACATGAGGGTTCATCGTGTGCCCTCTCCGCGGGTATGCAGGCGTTCAATTCTCGCCGTAAAGGACCGGATGTCGGCAAGAGTCTGAAGCTCCGCCAGCCTCGCATCGGTCAGTGCCTGCTGGGCCGACAGCACTTCCAGCGACAGGGAGGCGCCGGCGGCGAATTTTGATTTCATGAGAATATAGTTGTCGTTCGCCTTCGTGAGATTCCCCCGCAGAACGCGAAGCCGCTCCCTCGCCCCTGCAAGTTGCACACGGAGCCGTACGGCGTCCGTCGCAATGGAGCGACGCAGGAGCTCCATCCGGTTCCGGACATCGTCCGTGGCAATCTCCTTCTGTTCCGTCCTGAGTCCCGTCGCTCCCCAGTTGAGGATCGGGAACTGAATGCCGAGGCCGACTTCGTACCCCAGCCCGTTCACTCTTTCCGAAGAGATAAGCCGAAGATTGTCCCCCGATGTGAGATAACCCGCGTCGGCAAAGAGCGAGATCTCAGGATGCCGTTCGTGCCTTGTGATATCCTCCTCCAGCATGCTGCGCCGGACGAGCATGCCGGCGACCGTCATGTCCAGCGTGCTGGTGGGATCGAATCCTCCTTCTGCCGCGGAATCCGACGGGAGACCGGAGGGCTCCCCGAGCGAATCCGCGAGCGCGAGTGAAGTGTCCGGAGGCACGCCCATCACCTCTTCAAGCGCCAGGATCGCACCGAGCGACACTTCACGGGCCCTCGCGAGCGCAACTCGGGCGGTGGATGTCTGGAGTTCCGATTTCAGCAGGTCCGTCGCGCTTGCGCTCCCGCCGTTGTAGAGCCTCCGGACCAGGCCGAGATACCCCTCAAGCTGATCCACGCTTCCCTGCTGGAGCACGACCTCGGCGCGTGATCTCAGCGATTCATAATACGCCTGTTTCACCGCCAGAGTAAGATCGAACATCGCAAGGCGTTGTTCACTCCCCAGCCGCTCGATGTCGATGGAGGACTGATCCGCTTTCAGACCGCGCAGACCGGCGTCGTAGACCGACTGGCGCAGAGAGATGAGCGCCCTCACCTCTCCCCCGTCGGTAATCGCGGGATCATACCCGTACCTCGGGGGGACAGGAATATAGATTCCATCGATGACCGCCTGGAGCTGCGGGAGCGCCGTCGTGTTGAGCTCGGAACGGGCGAGCCCGGCGGCTCGGACGGCATTGTCCGCACTCCTGAGCTGGGGGCTGTTCCTCCCGGCCAGGACGAGACAACTGTCAAGACTGAGTAATGTCTGCCCGGCCCCGGAGTGCGGCGCACAGAGTGCCAGACAGAGGCTAAACCATTTCAGAGCGTTCATAGCGGATCAATCATCTTCTTCATCCTCTGACCCTTCCTTCTCCGTCTTTTCCTTCTTCACCTTGAGGGGATTCTTTTCCAGGACTTTGCCGGATGGGTCCAGGACAATCGAGCCCCTCTTCGATCCCAGTGAGACATGCACTTCATAGGAGATATCCGTCCCCCTGGTGGACTTTTCCGCCTTCGTGATTTTCGCTTTGGCGAATTCCTTTCCGACGGCCGACGTGACGGCCCCCGGAAGCGCTCCGGCCGGGACGGCTTCCTCCACCTCGGCAACAGTCCCGTCCGCGAGGTAGAGTACGTCACGAGACTGGGTCCCATCCACGCTCTCGAGTTCAAAGTAGGTCTTCCCGCTCTCCACCTCGGTGGATGTCCCCCTGATCTTCGCGTGCGGGTATGCCTTTTCAAATGCGGCAAGAACCGCAGGGGGGACATCCTTCCTGCTGATCTTCTTCTCCTGGGCGGGGAGCCGGGAAGGCGCTACAGCCGCCGCAAGGACGAGCAGTGCCGCGAACAGAACGAATCGTTGATTTCGCATATCGATCCTCCTTCGTACAATGGTCCCCCCCAGACGACAGGAGGATGACACAATTCGCAATGAAGGGGCTGTTTGATTATATTCGCACCACCAACCGGCATTGAGAAGAAACGACTCTCAGAGGCTAAAATCAACACGCAGGCAGATCATACCCGGTCGGGGGAGCTGGCCAGGCTCTTTCTCCGGCTCGGCTTCACCGCATTCGGCGGGCCGGCGGCGCACATCGCGATGATGGAAGAAGAGGTGGTTCTGCGCCGGAGGTGGTTCACGCATGAAGAGTTCCTTGACATGCTCGGCGTTACGAACCTGATACCGGGTCCCAATTCGACCGAAATGGCGATCCACATCGGGTACCGCCGTGGGGGCGTGAAAGGACTCCTGGTCGCGGGTCTGTGCTTCATTGTCCCGGCGATGGCGGTGACCATTGTCTTCGCCCACATCTACATGACCTATGGTACGTTGCCCGAGCTCGGAACGCTCATGGGAGGGATCCGTGCCGCGATTATTGCGGTGATTCTCGGCGCAGTGTATCGACTCGGGAAACCTCTTGGATCCAGGCCGTTCATGCTCGTCACGGGAGCAGTGGCAGCTCTCCTCGGCATATGCCGGTTCGACCCGCTCCTGCTTCTCCTCGCTTCGGGTGCCGCGGGAATTGCATGGAGAAACAGGGAGAGAGTCCGGCATGTGCTCCGGTCGCTTGCAGCCATCCCTCTGGTGACACTCCCCTCCCTCCCGGGTCCGCCGGGCGGGGCACCTGAGGGAGCGACGCTGACCGGACTCGGCCTGTTTTTTCTCAAAACCGGAGCGATACTTTACGGAGGGGGATATGTCCTTGTCGCCTTCCTGCAGGAAGGGCTCGTGGACTCGAGGGGCTGGCTCACGGAGAGCAGGCTTCTTGACGCGATAGCGGTCGGACAATTCACCCCCGGCCCCGTGCTCTCCACGGCAACATTCATCGGCTATCTGCTTTTCGGCATCCCCGGTGCGCTGGTTTCCACCGGGGCGATATTCTTCCCTTCATTCCTCTTCGTGCTTCTGATCGGTCCGTTCGTGCCCCGGCTCCGGAACTCACCTCTCATGCAGGGTTTCCTCGACGGTGTGAATGCGGGAGCCCTGGGACTGATGTTGGGGGTCTGCTTCGTGCTGGGGAAATCGACGCTTCTCAGCATCGGGACAATCGCCATCTTCGCCACGGCGCTTCTCGTCCAACTACGGTGGCGGGTCAATGCGGCATGGCTCGTCGCCGGAGGAGCGCTTGCGGGGTGGATCGCGGGGCGTATCTGAGCAGCTCAGATTCCTTCGTTCGCAAGCACCGTGCAGACATAGTTGATCTGTGACACGAGCTTCGGGTGGGACGCCTCGAACCCTTTCACCGATTCCGCAAGCCCGGCCAGCGACAACCTGAGCAACTCGGGATTTTTCTCCCGGCGCGTGGCCTCATGCGTCGAGCGGTCGATGAAACCGGTGATGCTTTCGGCGTGCTCTGCCCGGGTCTTCGAGAGGTCCGTGATCTCCGACTTCAGCGTCGAGACAAGCGTCAGGAGCTCGCTCTTGTTCTTCCCGGCTATCGCTTCGGCGGACCTGATGCGGGATTCTATCTTTTTGAGTGTCTCTTCGATCACGGATTCACCTTCGCACCGGGTTCCGGTTCACATCCGCACCCCCTGTGCCACCCGGCGTGGAATTTCTCACGCTCCTCCGGCGTCATTGTAGAGAGTTTCTTCTCAAAGTGGCGTCTCCAGCGTTCCCTTCGCCAGCCGTGCCCGTAGCGCCAGGGGGTCCACCCGCGAAGAAGTATGTGCGCAAGAAGCAGGAGCGCGACCGACTGAACGAACGTGATCGACGGGCCGTGAAACAGGTCGGGGACCGTGGCATTCCAGAGAAACATGACGACACCGCCGAACACCACCACCGCCAGTGCCGCAAGACCGACGAAGAGAATCGCTTTTCCCACCCACCATGCTTTCATGTCGCTTCCTTTCCCAGTGTGAATTGTCTTGTCGCGTCATTTCGAAACGTCAGGCCGGAAAGAGCCGGCATGCGAGTTCCGGATCCCTCAATCTGCAATCTCGCGGTAGAGGTCTTCGAGCCGCCTGCGGAGGAATTGCACGGCATAGCGCTTGCGCGAGAGAAGCGTGTTGAGCGGGTCCCCCGTGACCTCACGGATCTCGTTGAAGCTCTTCCCTTCGATCTCGTGCATGATGAAGACCTGCCTCTGCTTCTCGGGGAGCTCTTCCAGAGCTTCCGTAAGCTCCTCTGCAATGACCTCCCTGTCGTACCCTGTGTCAGGTCCTTCCACCGCCGCAGGGAGCGTCTCCGCCAGAGTCACCGGACCGCCGTCGAGCACCTCGTCAAGAGCCCGGTCCCGCGGACGCCGCTTCCTGTACCAGTCGATGATCTTATTGCGGGCGACGGTGAAGAGCCAGCCGGTCATCTGCTCGAGCGGTTCGGTGACGCTGTAGCTCGTCAGGAGCTGGTAGAAGACGTCCTGGAGTATGTCTTCGGCCTGGCTGTCGCTCGCGACGCGCCGCCGGATGAAGGCAAACAGCCTCCCCCTTTCGCCGGCAGCGGCCCGCGCGATCTGCGTGTCCCGTACGAGACCCCCAGCCCTGACTTCCACACTGACTTCCGCTCCAGCCTCCCCAGCTTCCCCAGCTTCCATTGATTGATCCGATTTACACTATGATACGCAGAATGGAGGGGAATATTGTGCTGAAACCGGAATAATCGTAGATTCATTCAAAATGAGGGGATCATGCAGGGGCCGATTTACAGGTATCTCGCCGAAGACCACGACCGTCTGGATGAGTTGTTCAGGAAGGCCGCAGCCGACCGGAACAACATCGACACGATTGCGTACGCGCAGTTCCGGTCAGGACTTCTCCACCATATCCGCATGGAAGAGACCGTCCTCCTCCCGGCGGCGCTCAGACTCCAGGGAGGGAGACCCCTGGCCATCGCGGAACGGATACGCATGGACCACGGCGCGCTCACCGCGCTGATGGTGCCCCCGCCGGACGGATCAGTCATCAACACGGTCAGGGCGATACTCCAGGTCCACAACGCACTGGAAGAACAGGAGGGGGGAATGTACCAGGTCTGCGAGCAACTCGCGGGGGAGGAGGCGGAATCGCTCCTCCGGCAGTTGAAGGATGTTCCGGAAGTCCCCCTCCATCCGCACAACCCGAAACCGGAAATCCTCGAAGCGACCCGGCGTGCAGTGGAGCGGGCCGGGCATACAATGAAGGCCGGCTAGCCACGCTTCAGAGAGGCATAGTAGTTACCCCTCTATGTCCAGAATATTTTCATCCCCCCCGGACCGATCTGAACATTCGGAGGGCGCATCTTCGTCAGAATCCTCACGGCCGTCAATCCACCGGTCAGCACACATACCGCACCGCCGCCGACAAGAAGTCCGAGTTTGCTTGTGGGTTCCGGATCCAGAAATGCGAGAATGACCATGGCGGCCCCGGCTGCGCTCAGGCCCACCGCGACAGTGACCGCCGACCATTCCCTCGGCGTGAGTTTCGCTTTCAGTCCCATCGCGGCGAGAGATTCGACCGCAGGGTCGATCCCCACTTTCGCATCATCGACGAGAAAGACGGGAGTCTTCTGTTTGTAGGCCTGGGCAAGCTGTGTGAACCACCCCTGTTCGCTTGTTCGTATCTGTATTTCTTCCATTCAGTGTCCTTTTTCAGGTGAGCTTTAGACGATCGAACAGACCAGGGGCGACGAGAAGGGCCATGACTACGACAAACCCGATCCAAAGTGCCGCCAGCATAAACGGCGCCGCCCCTGCCGGAATCCGTCTTCGTACGGCGATCCCCGCGGCGACCCCTCCCGCAGCCAGCACCGGGAACATCAGGAAGGGAGAGCCGAACTTCACGACAAGGAACACCGACGTGAGGAGGAACGGGGCGAGGAGGGCAATGCCCGTCCCCCAGGGGGCGCGCACCTGTGACCGGCCAAAGAGGATGCCTCCAGCAAAATAGAGAACCCCCGTGACCAGGACCACAACCGGGATCGCGGATGTAAAAAGCGCGCCGGTGAGGAGGAGGAGGAAGATAATCCCCAGAGCCAGCGGGAAGAGCGATTCGACACCTGAGTTCATGGCCGGACCGATATCAGACGGCCGGCGATTTGAGACGTACCGAAGGGTGTTCCCTGCCGTGAGACACCCGAGAGCCCGGCCGCCGTCATCCATCCCGACACTTCGGCCTCGGTGTACGTATCCCCGGATTCAGTCCCGACGAGCATGTTGAGGGCGAAGAGCGCGCCGTGCGAGGGGGTCAGCCGCTCCTCGTCCATGATGAAGTCCTGAACTACAACGCATCCGCCGGGACGGAGCGCACGCGCGCACTTGAGAATCAGTTCAGAGTTCTCTCCTGGGGAGTTGCTGTGTACGATGGCGGAGAGAAACACGAGGTCGAAGTCCGCTCCGAGACCGTCCTTCAGGTAGTCGCCGGGGACGGTGGTGACGCTTTGCGAAAGGCCTTCATTCTCGATGTACGTCCTCGTCAATGGAACCACTTCCGGGAGATCGAATACCGTCGCGCTGATGCCGGCCCTGGCCCGCACGAACGCCATGGCATAGGCCCCCGAGCCTCCTCCGACGTCGAGAACCCGGGTGACATTCGAGAGGTCGATCTGTCCGACTACCACAGGTGCCTGGCGGACCGCCCGGTCGTGCATTGCGGCGATGAACGCCGAACGCCATTGATCCTCTTTCTGGTCGACGTTGCGAAGGCGGACGCTGGTCCCTCTGCGCACCGCCTCCGTAAGCGTCGTCCATGTGTTCCACAGGTTGACGGTGTGCATCAAGCCGCCGAGGTACCCCGGGCTCTCCCGCACAAGATACTGCGCGGCGGCCGGAGAATTCGAGAACCTGCCGTTTTCTTTTGTAAGAAGGCCCATCGCACAGAGCGCATTCATCAACCGGTCCGTGGCGCGGTGGTCCGTGCCGAGGATGGAGGCAACGGCGGCAGAAGTGTGCCGGCCGTTTCCGAGCGCCGTGAAGAGTCCGAGTTCGTGCGCTGTGAGGAGGATGCGGCTCTCCTGGAACGCGTAGGCAGTGTCGCGGATTTGTTCGCGGGTGAGTGGGGGCATCTCAGGCGGCATGCGGAAACCTGGATATCAGAGTATCACAGTGAGGGGGCTCATACGCAAAATGAATGGACATACGCTTTCAAAATCAACACAGAACTGGTGAGGATGAGATGGCAATGATTGATTCTTTGGCTGATTTCGCGTAACGTGCAGGGCAGAAAGGACTTACCCTATGACCTCAACCCCCCGCGTCCAGCGGCTGCACGGCGGGAACCCGATTCTGAGACGGATCCTGGATCATCCCTGGGAAAACCGGGTCGCATTCAATCCCGCCTGCGCGTTCGTCGATGAGCGCCCCCTGATCAAGGCCATCGTGCCGTCCCTCCCGTTCGATGGACCGGTAAAAAACCTGCTGATGGAGCAGGAAGGACTCTGCTTTCTCCTCTACCGGGCACAGGGCGCCCGGACGGAAGACTACGACCATACCCGGTCGTCGATGGGACTGGCGGTCCTCAGCCCCAGACTCGATCTGCTGGCAAGGCACGACAAGCCTGTCATCCTTCCCGACCAGCCATACGAGGACCTCGGGGTCGAGGACGCCCGGATCACCCGGGCGGGGGATAGATTTTACGCATTCTACACGGCGTATCACTCCGGCAAGCCCAACAACCGCGTCCGGATCGCGGTGGCCAGCACCCGGGATTTCCTCCGGTGGGAAAAGCACGGGCTGCTGAAAGGGGATTTCAACGGCATCGACAACAAGAACGCCATGCTGTTCCCCGGAAAGATCGACGGCAAATTCATAATGTTCCACAGGCCGATGGAAGGGGCGGGCCGGATGTCGATTCACTGGGCGGAAAGCAACGACGTTCTCGGTCCCTGGAAGACACGCGGGCTGCTGATGAAGCCGCTGAGGAACCCGCTTTATGCGGACACATGGACCGGAGGAGGGCCGCCGCCCCTGCTCCTCCCGGACGGCCGCTACCTCATCATCTATCACAACGGGAACAGGAAAGTCGACGGAACGCGTGTGTACGAACTCGCGATCGCGATCGGCGACCCCCGGGTGAAGGGGTTCATTACACGGAGGGACGAGCCTCTGATGAGCCCCGAAACACCGTCGGAGACGCAGGGAGATGCAGACCTCGGCGTGAACAACGTTGTCTTTGGCTGCGGCTGCTATTTCTACAAGAATGACCTGTACCTCCCCTATGCGGGGGCCGACAGCGTGGTCAGCGGCGCGATGATCGCCGCCGATGAGATCGCCCGCTACGCCGGAGAGCGTTGAAGGACGTTCAGCGGAGAGAGCGGACGATCAGTCTTCTCCTCAAGAGCCAGGGGGAAATTTCCGACCTGCAGTAAACGGTCTTCGTCGAGCCGCCGTCGATATCGAACAGATTGTCATCGAACTCCACGTCCGCCCCCTCCACCTCCAGACAGACATCACGCGCAAGCTTCTTCGCCCGGAGCGTGACCGCATACGACATCCCCCCGGTCCGTGCAACCGACCAGGAGAGCCCGGGATCCGGAAGATCAATGTGTTTCGGCTCCACAAAGTAGTGCCTGTTCTCGCTCAGCAACCCGTTCTCCGCCGCGAAACGGACAAGCAGGTAGTACTGCCGCAGGTCATACGCGCGGAGAATCTCCCACTTCACCGTCCGGACCCTGGCAGATGCGTCGGACTTCATACGGAGGAGATCCTTCTCCTTCAGGACAGTCTTTCCCCCGAACGAGACGAGAGAAACCTCGAGCGTTCCCCGGAGGGGGACAGGGAGGTCGCTGGTGACCCAGACTTCCAGGCCGGCAACGGTCCGCCTGATACTCACAAGCACGGGAGAGAAGAACCGGCGCGCGAAATAGTACGCGGCCTTGGGCCGGAGCTGGCTGTCGATCACCGACCAGCTATTGACGGGCCAGCAATCGTTCAACTGCCAGAAGAGGACACCTGCGGTTCCGTATTTCCGCCTTCGCCAGTGCTCGGCTGCACATTTGAGCGCCTCCCCCTGCACCAGTTGCCCCTTCATGACGAAATCCTCAAGCGTCTCCGGCAGACGGTGGTGTGACGCGATAAATCGGATGAGCCTTTCCGTCCCCTCCACCTGCTTGTTGTGGTGTTCGAGCACCTCGCTCTGAGGGTCCCTGTCCCGGGGGAGTGTCACTTCCCGAAGTGTCGCCAGATTGGCCGGCCCCTGAAAACCGAACTCGGTGACAAACCTGGCATTATCCTTTTCGTACTCCGGATAGTCCTTCCAGAGGCTCCAGACATTCCACTGGTGATGGTTCCCGTTTGATTCGTCATTCGGGAATCCCTCGCCGAACGGGGAACTCCTCCAGTAGGGACGCATGCCGTCGAGTTTCCCGACCACGGAGGGGAGGATCTCCCGGAATATCTTCGCACCCATCATATCGTCGGGGGTCTTCCCGGGATTCCCGGTGCAGAAGATCCACTCGCACTCGTTGTTGCCGCACCAGAGGACGATGCTCGGATGATTCCGGAGCCGCGCGACGGCCTTCTCCGCTTCGTCGCGTACCTGGCGGAGGAACCAGGGATCTTCCGGGTACTCACCGCACGCGAACATGAAATCCTGCCATACCATGAGGCCGAGCCGGTCGCACAGGTCATAGAAGATGTCCTGTTCGTAGAACCCTCCCCCCCACACACGGAGCATGTTCATGTGGGCATCCCTCGCCATCCGGAGGAGGCGGTCGTATGTCGACGGCGCGATCCGCGGGATGAAACTGTCGGCGGGTATCCAGTCCGCCCCCTTGCAGAAGATCTTGCGGCCGTTCACTTCCACGATGAACGACTTTCCCCCGGCGTCCCTGTTCTCGAGGAGCCGGACGCTCCGGATGCCGAACCTGACCTGCCGCTCGTCGAGAACTTCCTCCCCCGCAACGAGCGTGAAGACCGCCGTGTAGAGGGGCTGTTCACCTTGACCGCTCGGCCACCAGAGATGGGGATCCGGAACGCGGACCGTGAGTTCTGCTTCTCCCTTGCGCACCTCCTGCGTGTACTCGGCCGCACGGTCGGGGCCGCCGAGGGAGAGGCGAAGCGAGAGGGGACGCCGGCCCGGAGGACGGACACTCGCCGAAAACCGGACGACAGCCCACTCCCCCGTCACGGAGACAATTTTCGCCGACGGATCCACGAGACGGCCTCCGGAATAGGCTTCGAGGGAGATAGCCCGCCAGATCCCCGAAGTTGTGAGCTTCGGCCCCCAGTCCCAGCCAAATGAGTACTGTGCCTTCCGGGCATAGACGCGATGCGGTTCAAGAGCGACGCGGAGCCGGCCGTTTTCCTTTTCGAGTCGTTTCGCGCGGATGACGGGGGAATCGAAGAGCACGCCGAGGACATTCCTTCCCTCACGCAAAAAGCGTTTGAGCGGGAAACGGTGCTCGACGAACATATCCGCGGTCGATCCGACGATGCGGCCGTTGCACCGGATCGTCGCATACGTGTCGAGACCGCCCGCCACAAGGTCGATCGACCGCTCTTCGAGGAAGGCGCGGGAAACGGTGAACTCCTTCCGGTACTCCCATGCCACACCGTCGACCCATTGCACATCGTTTTCCTGCATCCTGTAGAAAGGGTCGGGGATGAGGCCGCATGCCATGAGATCGGTATGGACGGTCCCCGGCACAGACGCATCAAGCCAACGGAGGGCTTTCCTCGGACGGGCGCCCGGCGAGCCGTTCTTCTTAAGTCCCCTGAATTTCCACGCTCCGCCCAGATCAAGTGTTTTCATATGCTTACTTCATCAGAACCATTTTTTGAACGAGGGTCGCCCCTTCGGACTCCAGCCGGCAGATGTACACGCCGCTGGAAAGCGAACCCGCGTTCCAGACCACGGAGAAAAGGCCTCCATGGAACGTCCCGTTCGCCAGTGTTGCCACCTCGCGGCCGAGAAGGTCATAGACGCGGAGCGAGAGGGACCGTGACGCTCTGGAACCGGGGACGGCGAAGGAGATCGTCGTCGAAGGATTAAAGGGGTTGGGATAATTCTGAAAGAGCCTGAACACAGAAGGGAGAGGAGTCGGGCCGAAGGATTCTACGCCGTTCGTGATATCATACAGTGCCGAAATCTGCCCGAGCGTTAAGCCGTAGTTGTAGATGCGGATATCGTCGAGGACGCCGTTGAAGTCATACTGGTTGTCCGACGGGAGGTCCTGCCCCATCGTGAGCGCATAGGAGGTCATGTTGATAAGTCCGGAAAAAGGGGTGAATGAGTCCAGGACACCGTTGATATAGATCTCCATGTCCGTCCCGTCGTACCGGGCGGTCACATCCATCAGGCTGTCCAGGACCAGTGGGGAGGCGGAGTCGAGGTCCTTTGGCTGGCCCGGCGTGCCCGCCGGCTTCACGGTCCAGCGGAGCTTATTGGTCCCCGGGGTGATGGAGAGCTTCCAGCGGTTTTGCCAGTTGCCATGGGAGATGATGTACTGTTCGCGCGCGCCATAGAGCGCTGTGGGCTTCACCCAGACGTTCACCGTGATCGCGTTCTGAAAATTGAGCCCGGTATCGTTCGGCACGACGATGGACGCCGTCGAACCGTCGAATGCGTACGCGCTCGCCGGGTGTCCGAAACGGTCGGCCGTCAGGACGGTCCCGTTGACGGTCCCGTTATGGCCGTGGCCGCCGGCGTCGGTTGCATTCCCGCTGAAGGGATAGAACGCAACGAGGTCGCCTGTCTGCGGAACCGAAAGATCCCGCACTTCGAGTGCCAGGCTGTCCGTGGCGCTCCCTCCTTTCCCGTCATCCACGGTGCACCGGAGGTAGTCATTACCGGCGACAAAGGGGGCATGCCAGGTGACGGCGGAGCCGGTCCCGCTCAGGGACCCCGCAGAGGCGCTCCACGTGTACGTGAGGAGGCTGGTGTCAGGGTTGCTCACCAGGCACGAAAGCGCGGATGTCGCTCCGAGGTCCACCTTCCGGGGAAGCGCCCCAATCTTTTTTATCACGGGGGGATGATTTATGACCGCGACAACCTGGAGTGTATCGGCACTGCTTGTTTTTCCCCCGTGCCCGTCGTCGACAGTGCACGTGACCGTGTACAGACCCGCGGAATCCGGCGCCGCGTACGACACCACCGGACCGCTGCCGGTGACAGACCCGCCTGAGACTTTCCAGGAGTATGTGAGAACATCATTGTCCCTGTCGGCCGCCGTGCAGTAGAAGTTGACGGCAGTGCGAACGAGCACGCGGGAGGAATCGGGGGAGAGGCTCTTGATCCTCGGCGGGTGGTTGGCCGAAGAGCCGTTCCGGTAGTCCACCACGACGCCGTTGATGAGGGTCCTGTCCAGATCAGTCGACATGGTTCCTCCCGCCGGGGCGACGACAACAACGACCGCGGAATTTGCCGGCACGGTGACCGGCACCGTGCCGGTCACACCCTGGGCGAGGAATGTCTTCGTCACGGTGTTGTACAGATCGTGCGCGCCGCTCCCGAGGGTGAGCGTTACAGCGGTATCCGAGGCGAAGGGGTTGAAGTAAAGATACGTGGGATACGCAGCCGCGTGGAAATAATCGGTCCGCAGGAGATCCAGCCGGAGGATCTTGCGCACGTTCGTCGAGTCGACAATCCCCCCGAGTATCCCGACGTGTGCCGCTCCGTAGAGCCCGAGATTCGTCTGGGCCCAACCACCGTTTTTCGCGTCCCCCGTCGCGAAGGGGGAGGTAGTGCCATCGGCAAGGCTGAACTGGTGCATCGATTCGTACGCGATAGAGGAGTTCGGATCAAACTGATGGGCCCAGACCGGGCTGTCCTGGTGATCATCAGGAAGTAAATCCGCATAGAAGAGCCGCGAAGCGTTCGCAACATTCAGCACCCATTTGCCGATGGCGCGGGCAAAACGGTCGTCGTAGCGCACGAGAGGGACGAGAGCGCCCGCCTGCTCCACACCGTTCATGAAGAAAGCGTAATCGTTCCCCGTACCGCTTTCACCGATCAGCCCCGAGCAATCGTCCCCCCCCCAGTTCCCGACGATCGCGCCCCATTGCCGGAGCGTGCCGTTCCCGTCCGGGAAGCACCAGTTCATCAGCTTCGGAATGTCGTACGCCGTCCCGATCTCGGCGTTCATCCTGGCTGCCATGTACGTACCGTACGGGAGCTGGAGCTCATACGAGGGGTTCGCCGGATACGCGAGGAGGGATTCGAGGGCTAGCTCGGCCCCGATACGGAAGTCCTGGTTTCCTGTCGTGACGTACGCCATGTACAGTATCCAGGCAATCGCACCCGCGGCTTCGGGCTCGGGGGGATACGTGTCGTTCGGGTTCATCGTTATAAGATTAAACGCACGATGGTTCACATTCGCAAGGCTCCAGGGCTTCGTGCTTCCTCCCATGGCCATGACCGCCGCGCGCCACCTGCCGGCCACAACGGGGATTCGGTTGCGGAAGTCGCCCGTCGACGGGTAGAGGCTCGCAATCTGGAATGCGAACACGTTCGGCATCGTCTCGTACCACCAGTCATCCCCCGTCCCGGATGAAGGGTAGTTGAGGTACACATTCTGTCCATTCCCGCTGTTGAACCACTCCTCGGCCATCGCGACCCAGTTCGTTCCCGCCTGATTGCTCTTGTCAATGCCGACCAGCTTCGCCCCCACGAGGGCCGGCAGACAGGTGACCGCTTCCCCGCCGCTCGTGGGGGAGCCGACATAGCTCTGTATCCGGAAACTCCCCTGTCCCGGATAATTGACGGTGTTGGAATAGAGCTGGATGAGGGGGAGGTACAGCCCTGTCCTGGACACGTCGAACGCAATGGAATCGAAAGAGGCCGCCACGGCCTTCCAGTTCCTCATCAGGTACGGGACAGGGGCATCCGGCATCTGGTCTATCCTGCCGATGGCAACCTGCTGCGACAGTCCCGCGGATGCGGCAAAGGAAAGGAGGAGGGCGACAGGAATCGCCGCGAGGGCGCGTGACACGACGTTTCTCTTCATGGGATATGTTCCCTCCTGCAGAACGCCCGGCTCCCTTCCCCTTCGTACAGGGAGAGGCGGCCCGTCGCGAGCTCTCTCGCGAGCGTCACTTCGGCGTCCGGCTCTCCGCGGAAGACCGCGTACGAGAATCTCCCGGCCGTCCCCGCAGACACTTTCCTGCACGCGAGCAAACGTGCCGCAGCCGGATAGTGTCCCACCTCGAGGAGAGTAAAGAGCGCTTCGATCGTTGACTCCGCCCCCGAATTCATGTTCACCGCGAGCGAATCCCTGATACCGTCGTAGCACCTCCCGGTGGCCGGGTCATACATCGCCCGTCGCGCGGGATTGTTTCCGGTGAGCCAGGAGGCGGCGAGGCCGGCCATCAGCAGGTAATCGCGGTCTCCCGTCGCTTCATACAGCCTGAGGAGCCCGACAGCCATCGGCCGTACCCCGTAGGCAATCTGCTCGTACTCTAGGGCCGGGGAGGCGCCTGAGACGTCGTATTCCTTGAGGAACCCTTCCATCAACAGGCGGCCGTACCATCCCCTGGCCTCGCGTACCGCGGACGCTATCATTGTGGTGTCGTGAAGCATCAGACCCGCGGTGCTGAGAGCCTGAGTCTGCCCGTTTCCCCACATGTGCCAGATCGTCTCCCAGGACCGGTGGAGTCCGTACGGTGGCGTTTTCCCGTCCCCGTCCTGCATCACGAGGAGCCCATGTGCGAGTTTCCTCATCACCGGAGCGAGCGAGTCATCCCCGCGGGCCTTCTGGTATTCCAGCAGGCCGAGGAGAAGCTCCGATGTCACGTCTGCACCGGATTCGTAGAGGAGCCATCGCGGGATCCTGTACCCTTTGACGTTCCTTGTGCTGCCGAATTCCTTAAGCGATGCGCTGACCAAAGGGACCATGAGTGAGACGCGTCCGAGCAACTCGCGGGCGAACAGGGGATCCCGGTCACTGAATATCCTTCCTCCCATCGCCATCGCCCAGAGCCCACGCACCGCCCACCAGCCGAACGATTTGAAGCTCGTCTTCCCCGAGACATTGACCGTGTGATCGGCCCGCATGAAATTGCAGAACTCCCCGTCCGGGGCCTGCATGTGCATGATAAACTTGAGGAGCCCGCGCGAACGCGCGAGGCTCGCCGTGTCACCCCGGAGTTGAAAGCTCCTCAGGAACAGGACGGCCGCGCGGGCAGCGTCATCCACGCATGCGATCCCTTCGGGGCCGGATTCCGCGGCCGCCACCCAGCGATAGTCCGGATAATTTGCATAGATGTGGACAATGCTCACCGTATCTCCACCGAGCGAAACGCGCTCGGTCAGACGGTCGAGGTGAGCGAAGTTGACCGCAGGGGCCTCCCGGGGGACCGAAGGAATCAGGGCGAGCGCGAGCATGAGTGGAAGAACGAAGGGGTTCATGTGCCGGGCACGATCATGTTTTTGATCGCACGCCCGTCACGGAGAGAGGCAAGGGCCTCGTGCACACCTTCGATCGGGTACGCCCGCACATCCAGGGGCCCCACACGCACTACTCCTCCCCTCAGGAGCGCTATGGCGCGCGGAAACGTGTACGGATTAATGTAGGAACCTGCGATCGTCAGCTCCCTGAAATAGACGGCATTCGGCTCCAGCGGGATCGTTTCGCCCATGGGGCAGACGCCGAAGAACACCACGGTGCCTCCCCTTCGTGCGAGATCGATCGCCGCCCGGGCTGTTGTCGCGGTTCCCGCGCAATCGATCACAACATCGGCGCCGATGCCGCTCATGTCCATGACCGCCTGCCGCAGTGCATCGCCCGCCGGGTCGATGACGAGCGACGCGCCGAGGTCACCGGCAATCTTCCGTTTGTGCGCCAGCGGTTCGCTCACGACCACGGCCGCCGCTCCTCCGTGCCGGACGAGCTGGAGCATCACGAGCCCGATCGTGCCGCCCCCCAGAATGACGACGATATCCCCCGCCCGTATCCCCGCCCTGTCCATGCCATGCACGGCACAGGAGACCGGTTCGATGAACATGCTCTCCTCAGCCGTCATCCCGTGCGGAATCGTGTAGAGCTGTGACGCAGGGACGATACTGTACTCCGCCATCCCTCCGTCGATATCCACGCCGAGCGCGCGGAGACCGGTGCAAAAATGGACGAGACCGCGTCTGCAGTAAGGACAGCGCCCGCATGGAATGTTGGGGTCCACCGCGACATGCGTTCCTTCGGGGACCCCTTTCGGGTTCGTACCCGGATCCGTGACGTACCCCGCATACTCATGTCCGAGGACGACCGGGGGGGTGGACCGGGAGGTCCCTTCGACGATGTGGAGGTCCGTTCCGCACAGACCGCACGATTCGACTTTGACGAGGACCTCATCGGCCCCCAGCGCGCGGAGGGGCTTCGACTTCACGCGGAGGGAACCGGGTTTTTCGAGTTCGGCGACTTTCATTGCAATCGATTGTTGTTATCGGTAGTACCTGACTTCAAGGACCTGCTTCCGCAGCGTGCCGGGGAAGATAAGCGTCGTCGTGACGGCACCATCGGATGATCGTTCGGATTTCATGTCTTCGACTCTCCGGCCGTTGATGAATGCGCCGGCAGGCGTAGATCGCCCCGCGATGCGAGCCGTCACGCGGTGCCCGTCGAACGACGAGAGGACGACCCGCAATCCGCCCCCCTTCGCGGGACGGCAGGAACGGACGATTGCATTCACCTCCGCAAGGTATGCCGCTCCCGGCCCCCCTCTCCTGATGGACCAACCGGAGCTTTTCATACAATCCAGGGGAAAGACGCCGGTGGGTGCATGAAGAGCGCCGGCAATGATGCCGACACTGTGTGCCCCGGTCCCGGACAGACTGACTGATTTCGCGGGACCGAACTCGACCCTGGCGGCGGCCGATTCGAAGACACCGGCGGTTTGTCCGTCGCCGCAGCCGATGTTCCATTCTGTTTCTCTGAACCCCATCAGCGCGTAGAGTGTCCCCAGGTACATCCCCCCCGCCCAAAGGAAAGACGGTTTGTCGATCGCCCCGTAACCGCTGGACGAAGTGTCAGCGTACCGGTATTCATAGAATGCGGGCTGCCCGAGGGGACTGGCCGAGACGCCGTCCAGCGTCATGACTGCCTTGAAGAACCGGAGCGCCTCCGCGGACCTCCCCGTGACGACGAGTCCCTGCGCGTACCACGCGTTCGCATGCGGCCACACGCCGCCGTTCGCATAAAAGTAGGGATCGCCCGCCTCGTTCGTGGGGAAGCGGAAATAGGCCCGGACGAAGTCAGTGTTGAAGTCGGGGGGCATGACGTTCCGCACGCCGAGCCGTTCGTCCACGAGCACCCGACGGGCGGTTGCAAGAAGCACCGAAGCCCTGTCGGCCGGGATTTCGCCGTACACAGCACCCATCAGCGAACCCATGTAGAAGTGAGAGTCCGGGTCGTCCCCATTCGCGTTCATCAGGTATCCGGCCCCGCCCTCCCAGAGCCGCGCGTTGAGCGCCCGTTCCATCCCGTCCGCAAGGAGCTCGTAGCCCGGAAGCCGGGTGAGGTCCCTGTGCATGAAAGAACAAAGGAAGAGATAGTCGCGAAGCGCACGGATCGCCAGGACCGTGATATAGGAACGGGGGCCCTCCCTCCTTCCAATGTCCCACCAATCGGGGCGGAATGCATACATCAGGCTGTCGCTGTGGCACTGCGTAAGGACCTGTTCCAGGCTGGTCTTCACCAGCGGGAGGAGGCGCACAACGGTCGCCGTGTCGCCCGTGTGATGGAGATAGCGCGCGACGGTCTCGATGAACCAGAGGTGGTTCCAGTTGTCGGGCGTGCAGAGTTCCGTCTTGAAGCCGTCGTCCCTCCAGTACCGGGCATGAGGGATGATTCCCCGCTCCGCCCACGATGCGACCGCCCCGAGGTCCCGTTTGACGCGCGCCGCATCGAACCAGACGGCGCTCAGGTCGGTCAGGAGGAGATCATGCGTGAAGAAGAAATTGTACTCGGCGGGGCAGGGCATCGGAACGATCCGTCCCTCGAGCGAATGCGCATTGACGGCAAGGAGCGCACACGCCCAGTCCGCCGTCCGGTCGACCGAAGCGTCCCCCGTCCGGGGAGCAAGGAGGAGCTGCCGCCTGACCAGCGCGTCGTACCCGGCAATGTCTCCTTCCCACCTGGTCCGGAGAGCCTTCGCAACCGGTTTCCACCTTGCAAGGGTTGAGCTGAATATTGCGAGACGCACGGTGAAGCGGCCGGAGGGGGCGATGGTCTTCCTGTAGAGGAACGCCGCGACAGGACTACCCTGTTTTTCCCGTGCGAGCGTGTGCCCTCCGGGATTTCCGCCGGCCGTAAACCAGCGGGGGTTCAGGGAGTCGGGCCCGAGATCGGCGGCATCGGATGTCCATCCTTCAGGAAGGGCCCCCAGGTTCTCGAGGACAACGGTCGCCTGGCGCGAAGCGGGCTGATCAAAATGCACCGCGAGCGAGCCACCCGCGGCGTCGTACTCGGTCCAGGCACTGTCCAGCCAGGCAAACGTCTGGCACGTGCGGAGCACCGTGCGGCACTGCAGGTAGATCTCGAGGCCGACCGGGTCTCCCGTGCGGTTTTCACAGGAAAGCGTCCAGACGAGCCCGGGAAAGGTGTGCAGGAATTCGTACGTGGAAGTCCACCGGAGCGCGGAGTCGTCACTGTGAAACCGGACGCGGTGGGGCGAGAGCGTGTACGCCCATGGTTCAAGGCCGACATGGCGCGCCGGACCGCCGTTGATCCGGACGCCGACAAGGAATGGCGCCGACTCCCCCCTTTTCCAGTAGTCCCTGCTCATGTCGAGGCTGTTCGCGGCCGGCTCATACAGGCTGATTCGCGAGGGGAGGGGACGGCTCCCGTGGAACTCCGCCCCGGCGTACGGACCTCCCACCTCGACCTGACCGTACAGGCCGCCGAACTCGCGCGAGATCCGGTCCTGTCCCGCGACCGGAACGACGAACAGGAGCACGATGCTTGATGCGAGATATTTGTTCATCCTTTCAACCCGCTTGAAGCCATGCTCTCGATGAAATACCGCTGGAAAAAAGCGTAAGCGATGACCACCGGGAGCGAGAGGAGCGTGGCGGCTGCAAGGAGGTATCCCAGCTGGGTCTCCGCCTGTCCGCCGGTCGTGAATATCGTGACGAGCTGCGGCATCGTCATGAGCGACTGCTCGCGGACCACCATCAGGGGCCAGAGGACCTCGTTCCAGTTCGACATGAACGTCAGGAGGGCCACGGTGATGATCACGGGACGCGACAGGGGCCAGATGATCCGGAAGAGGATCATGAGCTCCGAGCACCCGTCGATGCGGGCCGCGTCGATGAGCGCCTGAGGGATGGCCATGAAGAACTGGCGGAACAATATGATGCCGAACGCGCTCATCATCGCGGGGGCAACAAGGGCGAGATAGGTATCCGTCCAGCCGAGCTTCACCATGAGTATGTACTGCGGGATCAGCACAATCTGGAACGGGATCGTCATCGTGAAGAGGATGAGCGTGTACAGCATCTTCTTCCCCAGGAACCGGAGCCTGGCAAGCGCATAGCCGACCATCGAGCCGAAGAAGACCACGGAGGCCGTCGTCACCGCCGAGACGATGATGCTGTTCAGGAACGCCCTGGCGATCGGGATCTTCAGGAGCACCTGTGCGTAGCTCTGAAGGGAGAAGTTCCCCGAAAGGAGATTCAGGCTGGCGATCTCGAGCTCGGGTTTCAGAGAGCCCGCCAGCATCCAGAGAAACGGGTACGCGAAGACGACGGCACCGGCGAGGAGCGCGGCGTATTTCAGTGCGCTCTTCACGATGACACGTCCTGTTCGATCATGCGACGCTGGAGGACGACGACCCCGAGTATGACGAGCGCGTAGACGAATCCGAGCGTCGCGGCGTACCCCATATGCCCGAACGAAAACGCCTGGTTGTAGATGTAGAGCATTCCGGACAGGGTGCTCTGCATCGGCCCGCCCCCCGTGAGGACATACGGCTCGATGAAGAGGGAGAACCCTCCGATCGTCGAGAGCACCACGATGACGACCACCGTGGGGTTCAGCATCGGGAGAGTCACGTAGCGGAACTGCTTGAACGTGCCCGCCCCGTCGAGGTTCGCGGCCTCGTAGAGCTCGCGCGGTATGTTCTGGAGTCCGACCAGGAAGAGGACGATGTAGATCCCCACATTCTTCCATGTGGCCATGATCGCGATCGAGGGCATGGCCACGCGCGGATCGACAAGCCAGGGGACGGAGGGAATGCCCGCCGCGTGAAGAATGTTGTTCAGTATCCCGTAATCGAACGAATAGATCTGCTGCCAGAGGATCGTGACCGCCACGCCGGAGACCACCACGGGGAGAAAATACAGCGCCCTGAACAAACCTCTCCCCCGGACGCCTGAGTTGAGGAGGAGAGCGAGCGCGAGCGCCACGACCACCTGAAGCGGGATGTGTATAATGAGGAATGTCAGCGTATTGAGGACGGAACGGTAGAACAGCGCGTCACCGATCAGCCGGTCGAAATTCTTCAGCCCGATCCACTCCATCGGGGTGACGATATTCCAGCGGTGGAAGACCAGGACAAACGAGAAAATCAGCGGATAGGCGACGAATGCGCAGAAGAATATGACATACGGGAGGATGAACCAGTACGCTCCCCTGTCGCCCGTCCTTCCTCTGCGCAGTATCCGGTTCAATCCGGTCATCTGTTCCACTCGACGATGAGGTTTGTGCGGCCCACCGCTTCACGGATAGCATCTCGAGCGCTGACGCGGCCGTAGACGGCGCATGATTCGTATTCCTGCGCAATCGCGTCAAATATCTCCTTAAGATCCGGGGCGTCATCCATCCCGCGCGTGTAGACCGCCTGGCGGGCGAACCCGGTCATTGCGGGGTTCTCCCGGAAATACGCCGCGAAGAGCGGATTCTCCAGGAGGTCGCCCCTGACAGGAATCTGGTCGCAGATCCTGAGCAGGAGCAGGTCATGTTGGGCGGTAACAAGGAACTTCACGAACTCCCACGCCTCTTTCGGATGCGTCGTCGTGCTGAATATCGAGATGTCTTTGTAGTCCCCGTACGTGTAGACAGGTCCGTGGTGATCGTCGGGAACCGGAACGGGCGCGACACCGAAGTCCATCTGAGGCGCGAATTTGCGGATCGCCGCCACCTCCCAGGGTCCCGAGAAGTGTGTCGCCTTCTTTTCGAGCAGGAACGGGTCTCCCCCCTGGAAATACGTTCGCGGGAAGTATTTCCTCCCGTAACATTGACGGAAGAATTCAAACACCCCGGCGGCGGAGCTGTCGCCGAATGATGGCTGACCGGCGGCGAGAAGCGTCCGGCCCCCGGACGCCGCAATATAGAAAGGATAGAAATCGAAAAGGCGCTGCCACCAGATCGGCCGGACATCCCTGTCTCCCATCCAGACGTCCGGTGTCCCCCCTTCATACCTGTGCGTCACGACTTTCTCCGCCGCCGCGAGGTACCCGCCGTATGTCGAGGGGACGTCCAGGACTCCCGCTTCATGGAAGAGCCGACGGTTGTAGAACATCATGAGCGGGTTGGTTTTCCACGGCACCTCGTAGAAATGCCCGTCGGCCACACGGAACCGCTCAAGAAGCTCCCGCGGGGTACGGAGGCTCATCACCGAATCGAAATCCGGGAAGGCATCGAGCCGCACAAGCCCGCCTGACTGTGTGTAATCATGCAGCGCTCCCGGCCAGATGTTGGAACAGACGTCGGGCGTCGTTTTCCCCGCGATCGCCGCCAGGAGGACTTCCTCGGTCGAAATACTCACCGGTATCGGCTGCATCTCCACGAGGATCTCCGGGTGAAGGCGGTTCCAGACCCGGACGAGCGTATCTGCCAGGAGTATCTCCTGGGGGTTCGGCGCGGGCCAGTACGTGAGAACGACGGGACGCGGAGCCCGGGGGGAAGAACCCTCCCGTTCATTGCACCCCGCGACAAGCGCGGCAGCACAGAGTGCGGCGGGGAGGAAAAGGCGGACACATGAGTTCACATCCATGTCGCCCACTCGAAGTCTATCACAGGGAATGCCGGATGGGGGAATGTCCCCCCCTTCTTTGCCATATAGACGTCTATCGCCTTCGGATTGTCTTCGACGTCAAGGGGAAGGCTCATCAGGACGTCGTTCTTCACGACGACAGGGTATTTTCTTTTCAGGGCTATGATCCTGTGGAGCATGCTCTTCTTCAACTCGAATACGTAGCAGTCCTTGCGCACCTGATCCTTCACCCGTTCGAAGGGTCGGACGGCCCCGCTGTCGGTCCGGTATTCCCGCGCATGTGCATCATAGAAGGCACGGCAGGCGGAATCGCTCAGCGCGATCGAGCGCCCGAGCAGAATCTTCTCTTCGCCGTAAAGTATCTTCTCCTCCCACCACCGGAGCTGCTTCTTCACCGGATCCCTCTCCTGCAGATTCCTCCTGATCGCACGGTCCACGAGGAGCCTGTCCCGCACCATGCGCCAGACGATGTCCTCCACGGATACGAAGAACGACTGCTCATCGGCAATTTCCAGGTGAAAGTATGTGTCGCGCGCCCTGTACCAGGAGAGGAATTGCCCCAGACGCATGCATCCCCCTCTGAGCGCAACAAGCGTATCGTTCACGAACCCGTCGATGCGGGAGACGGCGGCAGAATCTGCAGCGAGGCGGGTCGCCATCTCCCAGTGGGCGAGGAGCCCGGGCTTGACCCAGATTCGTGCAAGCCACGCCTCCAGCTTATCGAACGTATCCCGCATGATAACGGGATTGTTGTCAAGCATCATCCTCCGGACATAGCGGTCAGAGAGGCTGTCGGACTTCTCCTGTGTCAGAGCGCGCCGGGACTCGTCCTCGAGCTTCACGGACTCCGTGACGCTCAATGTGACATCGCGCCAGCCGTTATCGACCCTGATGATGTACCAGCCGTCGGGACCCTTCACGGGCGCTGAATTCCTCTCGGCCCGCAGTGTGTCTGCAGCCGACGCTAGAACAGGGCTTGCCCGCCTGAGCCTGAAGAGAGTCGTTGCCATCGAACGGTCATCCTTCTTCTTCCCCCCGGCAAGTTGCCGCTCGAAGAGCGTGTCGAACGGGACGCCCCGTTTCAGAAGCCCATCGAGCGAGGACGCCTCATCCCGGCCCGGGGCAAAGAGCCACCGGATCGAATAGTGGATCTTCCCTTCCCTCATCCCTTCCGCGACCTCGCCATCGGTCACGGTAACGCGGCTGAGGACGTCATCTTTGAAGAGCTCCTCGGTCGCCATGTCCCCCTCGAGCTCTTCAAGCGACTTCGTGACGCGGGCCGATTTCTGAAGGCCGTGATCCCGCGCGTCGATCGCGAGAAGCTTTTCGTTGATCATGAAGTCCAGATAACGTTTCCGCGAGTCCTTCCCCCGCTTCGTGAACGCGGGGCCGAACTCATAGCTGAGAAGGAATTCCTGGGCCGTGATCGCGACGTCGCCCACGGAGGCCACAACGCGCGTGAAGTTCTTCGGATCGGTGACGGGAAAGTGTCGGGCGACGCCTGGTTTCTCCTGGGGAGAGGCACTGTGGATAAACAGTGCGACGATGAGAGGCAGGGGCAGAAGACGGAGACTGCACGTTTTCCGGCTATGAAGAGGGTCTTGTTTCGACACGGATCAGAACCTCACCGACAACGACATAACGTTGATGTTCGAGAGTCTCCCCATGTCGCGATATGCGTAGTCAAACCTCACCGTGGTGCTGCTGCTCAGGAAACTGTTCGACGAAAGCCCGAACCCGAACGAGGCACCTCCTTCCCGGTCGGGAAGGCCGAGGGCATTGTAGCCGCCCCGCAGGAAGAGGACGTCCTGGAATGCGAACTCCCCTCCCACATTCACGCTCTCATAGTTGTCGTTCGGATGGAGCGCATCCGCCGCGATCGTGAGGCGGTAGTTGTCAGTCTTGAACGGCGTCGTCGACACGCCGATCTGGAAGAGGAGCGGCAGATCCCACGAATCCATCTCGATGTCCTGCGGGATCTGGCTGTTCGTCCCCTGCTTTGTGGGGTCGAGCATCCCGAACTGCCTCGCATCCCGCCCCGTCATCTTCATCGGCGTGCCGAAATTGGTAAGCGTGGCACCGATCGTGAGTCCGCCGATCAGGTCGGTCCGGAATATCGTGCCGACGTCGACTGCGAACGCGTTCGCGCTCTCGTGCCAGATCGTCTGCTGGATGTACTTCACGTTGAACCCGATCGTGAACCGGTCGGTCAGCCTGTGCGCGTACGATACGCCGACGGCAAAATCCCCCGCGCTGAAGTACTCTCCGGTCCCCTCCGGCTTCTCGACAGTCGTCACTTTCATGTCGTCCATGTTCAGCGACGTAAAGTTGACGCCCAGAGTCCCGAAATCTTCCAGGGGGAGGACCAGCGAGGCGTAGTCGAACCGCGTGTCCGCGATCCAGTTCGTATGCATCGCAAGGACCTCGCTCTGGGCAAGCCAGGCGCTCCCTGCCGGGTTCCAGTACAGGGCTGTTGCGTCATTCGCCAGGCTTACGAACGCGCTTCCCATCCCCACTGCGGAGGCGCCCACGGGGATCTCCAGAAACGTCGCCGCAACGGTGCCGGTCTTGGAGACACCCTGCCCGAACAGGGGGGTCTGAGTGGAAAAGGCTGCGACGAGAAAACAGAGCAGGAATGTTTTCATAGGGAAAGCATCCGGGATGTTCTGGGCATCATTTCACGACCGCGAACTTGCCGACGTATGTACCCACCCCCGGGGCGTCCACGTGGAAGACATAGATCCCGAAAGCGATGTTCATGCCGTCCCGGGAGACGAGGTTCCATGGCTCCTGTCCGTCATCGAGCCCGGCGGAATGCTGGATCGTCTGCACCAGATGGCCGCTTATCGTGTAAATCCTTATCGTGCATTCGTGGGGAAGGTGGGTGAAATAGATGAGACGGTCCCCGCGGCCGACACTCAGTGGCTGGGGCTCCCACGACGCCGCACCAACGTAGGGATTGGGAACGACAAGTATTCCGCTGAGATCGGAGCGGGCCTTCATCTGATCGACCACGGGGGACTGCGTCTGGAACCTGACTGTCTCACCCGTGCGGTACGGTTTCGAGGTCGCGATATGGAAAACGTCACCCGGCTTCGGGAGTATCTGCTTTGACGGGAGTATCGTCGTATCCTGAATCAGGCTCACCGACCAGGACTTGTGGGAGGTGGGGAAATCCGCCGCCGGCTGTCCCTCGCTATCGCCGCACACGATGAATATGACGTCCCCTGCGTTGAACAGACCGTCACTGTTATTGTCATAGAAGAGAAACTGCACATGGTTAATCCCCGCGGTAATGTCGCGTATCGTGATGTTCGACTGGATTCCCTGCGTGGCAAATGAATTTGAGGGGAACGAGATATCTCCCTGCCCGGGTTGCGTGAACGTGATGTCGAAATCCGAGGGGAGGTCCACCCGGCGCGACTGAAATGCGTTCGCGTACCTCGAATCGAATCCGACCTGTGTCTTGAGGTTGGAGTTACCCACCGTCCAGCGTGTGCTGTCCGTCCTGACGGCGACAAACTGTGCGTTGTTGATCTGCACGGCGAACCCCTGCATCACCGTGGTCACATCTTGCGCAGTCTTCAGCCTGGTCATTTTGACAAGCGTGTCGCGTGCCGTCAGGTCAACAAGAGTGTACCAGGGATTCGGGTTGGTGTGGAACACCGTGGAATCGACGAATGACACGACAAAGTTGTGGTTATTTCTTATCGAGTCGGGGTCGATGAGCTGCACCTGGACGGTGCCGCTCGCCGGGCCGCTCGCCGCCGCCGTGATCTTGCCCGGAATGTATCCCGCCCCCGGGGCACGGGGGATCACGACCGCCGTGTTCACGTCGGTCTTCTCCAGTCCGTTGATGTCGACCTTGATGATACTCGTGCATTCGGTGGGCGGGATACCGACAAAACTCCCGGTGACCGTTGTCGTGGTGAACCCCTGGTCGTATGAGCAGACAGCATAGTAGTATTTCTGGCCGTTCTGAACGGTCGTGTCGGTGAACGAATGCTGGAGCCCGCTGTCGTCCCCCAGGTTGAACTTCGCGCCGTTGACGTCGATCGGATGAAGTCCCACGATGCCGTCCACGAGGTCGAACTGCACGAGCGGCTGCCTGTAGGTGGGTTTGCCGTAGGCGTCGGTGATGATCTGCTCGGAGAGGAAATTCGCTTCCGTGCTCCTGTAGATCCTGTACCCTTCGAAATTGTACTTCTGGTAAAACGCATCGAACGTCTGCTCAGCCCGGCTGTCCCAGTAGAGCGTCACCCTGCCGTTTCCCGGCACGGCTTTCACCATGGGCTTTTCAGGGGGCTTTGCGAAATGATAATTCGCGTTGTAGATCTGCTGCACCGTCCGCTTTCTGCGGAACAGGTCATCAGTGTCCATCCCGAAAATCAAGGCCATCGAAAAGCGCTCGGTCTCGCCCGTAAGCTGAGCCTGTCCGGTCTTGAGACTGTATGTGTTGCGGCCGTTAAGATGGAATATGAAGCTCGAGAACCAGTTCCCCAGGTTGACATTCTCGAGCGAAGGCTGCTGGTCAGGAGGCGCGGGGAGCGATGTGAATGCCCCCCAGTTCCTTTCGTCGTTATTAAGGTCGTATGTGTGCACCGCTGCAATAAGGAACCCGGTCAGGCCGAGCTGGTCTGATTCGTCCTTGTCCAGTATCCCGAAATTGGGTTCCCCCTGCTCGGGCTTGCCATCTCCTTCGGAGCCGTCCGCGTCTGGGGCTGTATAGCCCGCATCGAGGGGTCCTATACCGTCGCTCCCCACATCGTCGTTCAGGGGTTCACCCTGGTCCCATTTCCCGTTGTGGTTCAGATCGGTGAACGTGCGCCAGTTACAGTTTTCATCCGCGTCCCAGTGAGGTTTCCATGAATAGCCGTAGAACAGCCGGAATTTGGTCGTATCAGATTGAACATCACGCAGGAACGGATCCTTGAGCGGGTCCGTGATGAAGACACTCGCAATGTTGTCGCGACGTTCGTCGGTGAGCCCGTCCTGGTCGTTGTCGATATTGTCGTCTGAGATGCCCGGGCTCTCAAGGAATGCGTACCCCGCATACCCCACCGGGCTCCAGTGTCCCGGGCTCCCGTAGGAGAGCGTCGACCACGCATACGAGATGTTCAATAGCTTGTTGTAGCTCCCCGCGTTGAACGACGAGTTCTCATGTCCTCCTATCCCCCAGTCCACGTACTGTGCAAAAAGGGTGCTGTCGTAATCAGTCGTCCCCATATTCGTGATCTCGTAGTACCAGAATATCACGTCTTCGGCAAGAACCTGTGACCACTGAAAACCGCGGGCATGAACCTGCATCCCGAGTCCGCCGCGAGTGGGGTCGTTCGCATCGGGGTGGAAGAGGTGGGGCGCCTGCAGATACTCCCTGTCCGCGTCGTCGTCATACACGAAATATGTCTCGAGATCGGCATTCAGGATCCCCTTCCCGAAGAACCCGTTCCATGAGCCGTCCCACGAGCTCGGTCTGTCAGGCCAGTGCGAAGGCCAGGTTCCGGGATCCGAACTCTGAGCGGGGGAGGTCTTCTGAGAACTGTTCGCATAACCGGGAAGCGGCTCCCAGCCGTACTTTGCGGTGTTGGCCTGATTCGAGCGGACATATTCGTAATAGTTTGTCTCCAGCGGGTGAATCAGGCTCCCCGCGGCATCCTTCGCCTGAGCCTGCACTATCATCGCGACGCCGTCAAGGTACGTATGGTTCGTTCCCTTCGGCCAGACTCCGCTCACGGTGGAAAAGTTCAGCCAGTCCGCCACCTCGCCGTAATTGTAATAAATGGTCCCCACGAGGTTGCCATCCATCATGCCATTTCTGACTTCGTAAACGCTCCCCTTGTTCTTGTCGACGATCTGCTGAGACATCGACACGGAGGTGATCAACGCAGATATGCCTGCGGCAAGTGCGAAAAGAGTACACATCCTGCTCATAACGTTCCCTGTTGGTTGCACCGGGGTTAGAACGAAAATGAAGCGCCGACGATGATCTGCCTCGGCGCGGAAAAATAATCAGGCCGGGTGTAGTACTCGGCAAGCGTGTTTGCACCGCGCACCGCCGGCAGCTGCTGGGTGAGAGCAAGCGTATATCCGGCTCTCCCTGTATCGGTGAACACGTTCAGCTCGTTTGCAGTATCAAAGAGATTGTAGACCTTGACAAATACTGAAACACGCGCGTTGCCGAAGAGCGTGAAGTACTTGGTCATATAGATGTCCACGTTGTAGTACCCCGGTCTGTTGTCGCTGTTTTCCAATCCGGTCCTCTGATCGCTCAGCGACGGAGTGTAAGGCAGGCCCGACCCGGCCCGGCCTATCGCGCTGGCAATGAAATCATCGGGGGTACCGAATGTCAGCGTCACATTGAGCGAATGGCGCCGGTCCCAGTCGAGCGGGACGAGTTCTTTGTTCGGAGCGATCGGCTGCGCTGCACTCGCTTTGTTGTACGCGTCGTTCGGATCGGATGCATTCCCCTTGGCGACCTGGAAGGTGTAATCCAGGTTGGCCCCGAATCCGTTCGTCAGCCGCTTTTCAAGCGAGAACGTGAACCCCTGCACGGCGCCGTAATCCTGGTTGATGTACTCTCCAAATTTCACGGAATTGTCTTTGAGGTGGATCTGCAGCGCGAGGAGGTTGCGTATGTCCTTGTAGTACCCTGTGACGGTGACTCCCATTGTCGGGGTCAATTCCTGCTGTAGGCCGATTTCATACATCGTCGTGCTCTGAGGCTGGAGGTCGGCGTTGCCGATAACATTCCCCACGAAGTTGGGGTTGTTCCCAAGGGAAGAGATCCGTTCGTTCGGATTCTTATACAGGACGTCATAGTCCGGAATCTGGAAGAAGTGTCCGTACGAGAGGTGAACTGCCCCCCTGTCGGAAATCGGATACGAGATACCCACGCGCGGGCTCACCTGTTGCTTCGCGGTCGCTTTCCTCACAAACTGCCCCGGAAACGGAGGAGCGAGCGTATCGAGCCCGGCGATGTCGTCCGGATTGATAAGCACGAGACCGTCCGGCTGAAAATAGTCGTAGCGCAGACCGACATTGACGACAAGATAGTCCAGCTCAATCTTGTCCTGGATGTAGCCCGACAGCTTGTGCGGATGATTATTGTAGATGTTGAAATCGAAGTCGCCCGGGTTCGGCATGACAGGTTGGAAATTGTTCTGCGGCAGGACAAGTATCTGGTAATCGTCATATTGAAGGTGATCCAGCTTCACTTCCGCTCCAGCCTTGATCTGGTGCACCGGGCTGATCTGCGCGGTGAAGTCGATTTTGCCCGTGAGCGTCGTGCTCGTGTGATTGAAATGCCAGTTCTGCGTCCCCCCCGAGAGAAAAGCATTGGCGCCGACATCCCGCATCCGGGCGGGGTCCACATAGCGCGGATCCACGACCGGATCACCGGGGTCTATCGGGTCGGGGTAGACATACTGTCTGTAGCCCGTCCTGAAAAATGACCCGCTCACCTCCATGAAAGCCGCGTCACTGAACACCGCCGTGTAATTCGCGCTGCCGAGGTAGCTTCTCAGATGATATGTGTAATCGCCGTCAGGATTCAACCGGAACTGGTGGTCGTAGGTCCTGTAATCATGGTTCTGATACATACCGTTCAGCACGAGGTCCTTCCCGCCCCCGACGTCGACGGAGAATTTCCCCTGTATCGTGTATCTTTTGGAATCGTTCATGGGGACGTACTTTCCGTCGCCCGTTGCCCCGATGTACGATTGAGAGGGGTCATTGCCGTTGAAATACGACGAATCCTTCGGGTTGAACACCCTTTTCCCGTAGATATAACCCGCGTCATAAAGGTATTTCCCGGAAACGAAAAACCTGAGAGCGTTCCCCACCAGGGGTCCGCTGAGGCTCCCCTGGAAATTATACAGGCTTGACGGGTCCACGCGATCGATATTCGGGAACAGCGTGCTACGCGAACTGAAATACCCCCCGGTGTATGCGGAAACCTCTCCCGTGTAATGGTCGGACGCAACCTTGGTGATCTGATTCACGACGCCGGAAAGTGCCTCTCCGTACTCGGCGTTGAACGTACCGCTCAGGACCTGAATCTCCGCTATGCTGTTGATCTCGGCCTCCATCGATGACTCGCCGGAGAAAACGTCGTTGACCGATACGCCGTCGACGAGGTATTTCACCTCACCGCTCCGTCCTCCCCTGAAATGCCCTTCGACGACGCCTGCCTGGAGGTTGACTACCGCCGACACGTCCTCAAGGGGAAGCTTGGAGAGCTGGTCGCTCCCGACGCTCGCGACAGTCGATGTGAGATCCTTCTGGACGATCGGGCGCGTCGCAGTCACGGCAACCTCGCCAATCTCCACCGACTGCGGTTGAAGCGTAAACTGCACGCGGGTTGTCTGATCGGCGGTCACGCTCACCGCGGCGATGACAACGGGAGAATATCCGATCGCAGACGCCTTCAACTGGTAGGTCCCCGGCGGGATATTCAGTATGAAGTATTCGCCGTCAATATCCGACGCGCCTCCCATCGTCGTCCCGCCAATGATAATATTCACGCTCGGGATCGCTTCTTTCGACTGCGCATCGGTAACTTTGCCGGCGATCTTACCTGTTGTTCCTGAGTGCGCAGCAAAGAAGGGAAGAGAAAGGAACAGGGCAATGAACGCAAGGCGCCACATCGTTGACATGCCGGTTCTTCTTGAGGTTGATCGAGTGGAATATACCGAAGGGGTGCCGGCAAACCCGGCACCCCTTCGGGGGATTCTTACTTCAGCATAAGCATCTTTTTCACAATTGCACCCTGTCCTGACTCCAGGCGATAGAAATACATCCCGGAACCGACAGAATTCCCGCCCGCATCCCTTCCGTCCCAGCTCACGTCGTAAATTCCAGCAGCACGGACATTATCGACGAGCGTCCGCACCTTCTGGCCGAGGACGTTGTAGATGATCAGCGTGACATACGATTCACGCGGGAGCGCGAACCGGATGTTTGTGGTCGGGTTGAACGGGTTCGGATAGTTCTGCAGGAGCGCATACTGCTTCGGCACGTTATCCTTGTTCAGTGCGACGCCAGTCGTCACCCCGCCGAGATCGGTAACCGTCACGTCGTCGAAGTACACCGTTCCGATGAACCGGTTGAAAACATGCAGTCCGATTTGCATTGCCTTGGCACCCTTACCGGACGGCACCCGGGCACCGATATTAAACTGTTGCCAGTCGAATTGCGTTGCGCTGGGGAGAGTGAACGTATAGTCGGTATTCCCACTCGCAATCGCGTTGTACCCCGAGTGATTGTCGTTCGACGTATAGAAGGTGCGCGACATGCCTACCGCCCAGTCCCCGTACTTGGCAGCCGAATCCGGCCA
>Ga0182011_10000213_pt1 | contig 49154 bp, 42 predicted proteins | sample 711E1DmetaG_FD_120481 | JGI IMG/M metagenome (GOLD analysis project Ga0182011, IMG submission 120481) | Permafrost microbial communities from Stordalen Mire, Sweden - 711E1D metaG | ecosystem: Environmental > Terrestrial > Soil > Wetlands > Permafrost | place: Sweden: Stordalen | collected...
CGCTCTTGCGCTCCCGGTCATTGTGCAGTAACTTGCGCCTTGCTAGTTACTATGGAACCACAGGACGGGTGCCCGGCCAGATCCGGGACGCCGGGAGTAATCGATGAGCGCACTGGATGAGCTTCAGCAGTCAGTGGCCAAAGTAGCCGCGAAGGCAGCTCCGGCTGTGGTGGGTATCGGAGGGCACTGGCATCGGGGCAGCGGCGTGATCGTGGCCAAGGACCGGGTGCTGACGAATGCCCACAACGTCCACGGCGACGGCGCCACCTGCGTCTTCGCCGACGGCCGGCGGGAGAGAGGCAAACTGCTCGGTGAAGACATGGACGGCGACCTGGCCGTGCTCGAGGTGGACACGGGCGCCGCGGCGCCGCTGACCTGGACAGCCGGTGGACTACCCGGCGTCGGGGCGGTGGTATTCGCGGTCGCCAGCGCGGGCGGCGGCGGAATCCGCACCACGGCCGGGCAGGTGTCCGGCGTCGCTCGGTCCTTCCGGGGACCCGGCGGAAGGCTGATCGGCGGCAGCATCGAACACACGGCACCGCTTGCGTCGGGGTCGTCGGGCAGCCCCATCCTCGACGCGGACGGCAAGTTGCTGGGCCTGAACACCCAGCGTCTGGGCGATGGCTTCTATCTTGCGCTGCCGGCCGACGCGGACCTGAAGGCGCGCATCGACACTCTGGCACGCGGCGAGTCGACGGTCCGGCCGACGCTAGGCGTCGCGGTTGCCCCCGGCCACGTGGCGCGGCACCTGCGTCGCGCGGTGGGCCTTCCGGACCGCGACGGCATTCTGGTTCGCGGTGTCGAAGAAGGCAGCCCGGCCGAGAAGGCCGGCATCCACGAAGGCGATCTGATCGTCTCGGCAGCGGGCTCGGCGGTCACGGATCCCGACGAATTGCATGCGGCCCTGGCGAAGACCGGGACCGGCACGCTCGAAGTCGAGCTCGTGCGCGGAGTCGAGGAGCTGGCTGTCAAGGTCGACCTGGCGGCTGCGAACACGTCCGGGCCGGCCAACAAGGCTAACTAGCAGAACGGCGCCGCCGGCAGACACGGTCGCGATCGTCAGGCTCGAACCTCAGGCGGCCCTTTCGGGTCAGGGCGTCGAGTTCAAGGCGTCCCGGCGGTCGGCCCCTGCATCAAGATCCACCCGGAACAGGGGACCGGCAGCGTGTGACCTGCAGCCGCGCTCGGGTCGAGCGTGGGCACCCGGATCCAGATAGCCGGAGGCACCGTGACCAACCCGACCCCGCCACTCGGGCCGACCGGAGGCATTGTCATCCAGCCGACCGCGGCGCTCGGGTCGAACTGAAATCCGCCGCTCAGGGACCCTCCGCCCGGTCCGATCGGAGCCTCTGTTGTCGTGGTGCTGACGCAGACCCAGGTCAGCGGGCCGGCGCCTGGACCGAAGGTGATCTCGGGGCCATCCAGGGGATCCGGGAGATCCGTGACAATGGAGTCGGGCGTTCCCTGAGCGGCAGCTTCCTCCGATGGCGGCTGCTGGGACGGGGCAGATCTCCGGGGCCCCGGGGCCGATCCGCCCCAGGGTTTGGCTACCGAGATCGCGACGAAGACGACCGCGGCTCCCAACAGGAGAGCGAGCAGTCGCGACTCGCGGCGCCGGCTCACGCGCGTGAGTTGCGTGTCTTCGGTCGGAATGACCCGCCCCTCGGTCTCTGCCGGTCCCTCCAAGAGCCCCTTCATGACCACAGGATAGGCTGGCACCGACCTGCGTCAAGCGCCCACAGGGCGCCATGCGGCGGGACGGGCGCGACTCGGCCCGACCGTGCCGAAGTGCCGCGGCGCGGCCCACGATCCCTTCCGGCTGCGCCATGATTGGCGAATGCCTGCGCAACGAGCCGCTGCCGTCCGCACCCTCCTCGGGGTCGACGTCGGGTCGACCAACATCAAGGCCGCGCTCGTGGCGCCGGGGAGTGGCGTTCTCCACGTCGCTCGACGTACCACCGGAACCTACCCGGTACGCGGCGGCGGCGCGTATCACCGACCGGCGGAGCTGCTCGCGGCGGTCGGCTCGGCCATCGTCGAATGCGTTGCCGCGGCGGGGGCGAGGCGCAAGCCCGAGGCGATAGGCATCGCCAGCATGGCCGAGGCCGGCGTCCCCATCGATCGCCGAAGCCTGCCCGTCGGCGACATCCTGGCCTGGTTCGATCCGCGGCCGGAGCGCCAGGCCGCGTGGCTCGAACGCCGGATCGGCGCCGCGCCTCTCTTCGCTCGGACGGGGCTCCGGCCGGAGCCCAAGTGCACGCTCTCGAAGCTGCTGTGGCTGCGCGAGCACAGGGCCGCTGACTTCACGCGGCTCCGGCGTTGGGCAGGCGTGGCCGAGCTCGTTGCCCTCGACCTGACCGGCAACCTGGCGACGAACGCCTCGCTGGCCTGCCGGACCCTTGCCTTCGACGTCACGGCGCGCGCCTGGGACGCCGATTTGCTCGGCCTGGCCAGCCTCGTGCCCGACGAGATGCCCATCGTCCTGCCTCTCGGGCAGGCGGCCGGCGGCCTGACCGCGGCGGCGGCGAGCCGGCTGGGATTGCCGAGCGGGACGCCCGCGGCCATCGCCGGCCACGATCACCTGGCCGCCGCAATCGGTGCTGGCGTGACGGCGCCGGGCGACGCGCTCGATTCCATGGGCAGCGCCGAGGCCGCCCTGCTCGTGACCGAGCAGCCGGTGCTCCTCGATGAGATTCGGCGCGGCGGTTTCTCGACTGGTTGCCACGCCCTGGACGGGCTCGCCTATGTGGTCGGCGGGCTGCAATCGTCAGGGGCGCTGGTCGAGTGGTTCCTCGATACGTTCATGCCGGCGCCGCCGATCCCGGCGAGCGCCACCGGCTCTGCGTCACGCCGCCGGGTGCCGGGCAAGGCCCCGGCCGCGCAGGTCGACCGCTACGCTCGCTTCATCGAGCTCCTGGGGGAGGTCAGTCCGGGTCCGGTCGAGCCGATCGTTCGACCGTACCTGCGCGGCCGAACCGCACCCCATCGAGATCCGTCGGCCACGCTGGAGCTGGAGGGCCTGCGCGAGACGCACACTCTTGGGGACGTGGCCGCGGCGATGGTGGATGGGGCCGCATATCACGTCCGCTGGATGTTCGACGAGATCGCCCGCATCACCGATACGCCCCTTGACAGGATCAGGCTCACGGGCGGCGGTGCGCGCAACCGACGTTGGGTGGCCGCCAAAGCGGCCCTCGGTCCAGGCCAGCTGGAGGTGGTCCGGACCGACGAGGCGGCAGCGCTCGGCGCCGCGCTGGTTGCGGGTGTCGCCTGTGGTGTCTACGCGTCCGTTGGGGATGCGCTGGCCGACGCCTCGCCCTTCGATCGGGTGACTGCCCCCGCGACGATCCGTACTCGCTACGACACCGCGTACATGGATCGCTGGCTGCCCGCCGTGGTCGCGCGTCTCCGCCAGGACGGGCTCGGCTAGCGACGGCTCGCCCGTTACCCGCCCGGCGAGCGCGTCAGGCGGGGGGCGCATCCAATCGAAGCCGCGGTCGGTCGGGATCCTCGTTTTCTACGACTACGTCCGCTTTCTCCTGCGGATGGGCTTCCTCGAAGTAGAGCTGCTGGCCGGGCACGTAGCGGACGCCGTAATGATGCAGCACTTCCCCGGCGGAGCCGAGTAGCTCCACGTCCCGCGCCGCGGCTCGGCGCTGCGTCTCGGCGAACGGTACGGCCACGAAGACGCTGAAGTCCCACAGGTCGACCAGTTCGCGGCGCAGCAGAAAGACCCCGTCGAAGACGAGCACGGCGTCCGCCGGCGCAATCTCGATCGGCGCCGCCACGGGCACATCGGCCCGGAAGTCGAAGACGCGGCGCCGGAACTCGCGATTGCCGCCGGGACCCAGCGGGTCGAGCAGCACGGCCCACAGGGCAGGGTAGTCGAACGAGTCGCGGAAGTAACCTTCCGGCGATTCGGGGCCGCGGGCAATCCGGGCTTGTCGGGGCCGGTGGAACCCGTCGATCGAGGCCCGAATGACGGGCCGGCCGGATCGCGCGATGAGAGGAGCCAGCTCGTCGGCGAGGGTCGTCTTGCCGGCCGCGTCCGGGCCGTCGATCGCCACCCGCACCGGATGCGGGCGCTCCACCCTGAGGACAAGCTCCGCGAGCGATTCGAGGCAGCGCATGCGTTCGGGAGTCATCGAGGGGAGTGTAGGTCCGGCCGTCGCCGTTACGCCCTGCGGCCCGCCAGGACCGGCAGCGGACGGGCGTAAGGAGCCGGCGTAGACTCGGTCTCATGAGTTGGTTCGTCGATTCTTCCAAGCTCCGAATGCCCAAGCCAGACGAGACGCTTCCTGGTCGCTCCGAGTCCATGCCCGTCCCCGAACACCACGCCGTCAACGGCGCTCCACTTCGGCCGCCCTATCCCGCCGGCACCGAGATCGCCGAATTCGGCATGGGCTGCTTCTGGGGGGCCGAGAAGCTCTTCTGGCAGACCCCCGGAGTCGTTTCGACCGCGGTCGGGTATTCCGGCGGCCCCACACCCAACCCGACCTATGAAGAGGTGTGCACCGGCCGGACCGGGCACATCGAGACCGTCCGTGTCGTCTTCGACCCCGAGCGAATCTCCTACGGAAACTTGCTGAAGCTCTTCTGGGAGGAGCACGACCCAACGCAGGGAATGCGCCAGGGCGGCGACCAGGGCACGCAATACCGCTCCGCGATCCTGACTCACGGCGAGGCTCAGCAGCGTGAGGCCGAGGCGTCGCGCCACGCCTTCCAGGCCCGCCTCTCGGCGGCCGGCAAAGGCACGATCACGACCCAGATCCACCCCGCGCCCGAGTTCTACTTCGCCGAGGCCCACCACCAGCAGTACTTGAAGAAGGTTCCAAACGGTTACTGCCCGAACCACGCCACCGGGGTGACCCTGCCCGCCGACTTCTTCAGGTCCGAAACGGCGGCGCAGCGGGCAGCCGACGCGGCTGCGGCGATCCAGAAGGCCCGCTGACCAGGCGACTTCAGACCAAAGCGGCTGGCGGCCTTCCTCGACGATCTGGAAAGCAAGTTCCTGGAGGGACCCGCAAATGGTGTCAGCTTCTTCTGCCGACCCCATCGACGAATACATAGCCGGATTCCCGCCCGCGACTCAGAAGGTGTTGAATGAGTTGCGAGCGCTCATCAAGGCGGCGGCGCCCGGTGCAACCGAGAAGATCAGCTACCGGATGCCCACCTTCGTTCTGAACCGGCATCTGGTGTATTTCGCCGGTTACGACAGGCACGTCGGGTTCTACCCAACGGGGAGCGGAATCGAGGCGTTCAAGGAAGAGCTCAAGCCCTACAAGAGTGGCAAGGGCTCGGTGCAGTTCCCCCTCGACCGGCCACTTCCCAAGGACCTGATTCGCCGGATGGTCGAATTCAGGGTCGCGGAGAACACCCGCAAAGCCGGCAGGTAGCGAGGGCACGAACTCAAGGCGTGAGGCAATACTCACGCTGCGGGGTAGGTTGCGCTGTCGACGGGGAAGCAAGTCCAGCGCGTTGCCGCGCCAGTTGCATAGTCGGTGGAATTGCCAGGTCGGTGGAATTGCCGCCCAACCTGCTGCTAGCCTTGTCCCATGAGTCGCCGCCAGGTCGTTGGCATCGGGTTGGGCGCGCTGGCCGGAGCCAGCTACGGCATCGGACCATTCCTGTTCAAGGCGTCAGTCCATCCCGCCGGCGTCGACTGGATCGCCATGCTGATGTGGCGCTTCGGTCTGGCCGCGCTCGTCAGCTGGGCCTGGCTGCTCGTACAGCCGTGGGCGCGAGCGGTCCTTCGGGGCCTCGATCGCCGCACCATTGCCCGATTGCTTCTGACCGGCGCGGTCTTCGTGGTCGACGCGAGCCTGTACTTCGCGGCCGTCGAACGAATCGACATCTCGCTGGTGGCCCTCATCGCCAGCTCCTACCCGGCCCTCGTCGCGGTCGTGTCTCTCCGCCTCGGCTACAAGTTCTCGGGCGTGCGGGCATGGGGATCGCTGGCCCTGGTGATATCCGGGACGGCCCTGACCATCGGCGCCATCAATCCCAACACGAACCAGGCTGGGATCATCTTTGCCCTGCTGGCTCCGGTCGCCTACACGGCCTACATCATCCTGGCGGCCTGGATGGCCGGGGAAAGGCCGGGCCAGACGGCGGACATGCGGTCCGGGGGCAGGGGAGCCGACGTGGCACCAGCGGTTGCCGGAGCGGTGATGGCTACCGGGTCCTGGATCGGCGCACTGGCGGTCGCGATCCTGGCCGGCGAGCCGTTGCTGCCAACGCAGGTCCCCTCGGCCGCGTGGCCCGGCTTGATCGGCATCGGGGTCTTCTCAGCCGCCATCGCCATCCAGGCGTTCTATGCGTCTGCCGCGAGAATCGGGGCCGCTCGCGCCGCCCTGATGACGACAGTCCAGCCTGTTGTGGTGATACTCCTCGGGGTCCTCTTCCTGAACGAGGCCTTCACTCCGGTTCGTGCGGCAGGGGCAGCGATCGTGCTGGCGGGGGTTGTGCTGGCCCAGTTCGCCAGGTCGCCTGACGCCTCCGAAGGCCCCGAGTCCCGATCGGCGGCGATCGAGGAACCGTAGGCCAATGCCCGGTGCTTCAGGTCGTGGACGCCGCCCCGATGGCCCTGTCGACGGCCTCCAGCAGGGCGGCGGCGGTAAACGGCTTGGCCAGGAAGTCGATGTCCGGCTCCAGGACACCGTCGCGGACGATGCCCTTGTCGGTGTGGCCCGACATGTACAGGACCCGGATGCCGGGCTGAGTGGCGGCAAGCTTCAGAGCCACGTCTCGCCCGTTCATGCCGGGCATGACCATGTCGGTGAGGAGCAGCTGTACGGGCGCGGCCCTTGACGCTTCGATGGCCGAAGCGCCGTCCGATGAAGTCAGGACGCGGTAGCCGGCCGACTCCAGGACTCGGCTCGCGAACCGCCGGACGCCGGCGTCGTCTTCCACGACGAGGATCGTGCCCGTCCTGACGCTGCCCGTCGCCGTCTCGTGCCGGGGCTCGGAACTGGTCTGACGGGCTGCCTCCACGAGTGGCAGATACACGGTGACGGTCGAGCCCCGGTCGACGTCGCTGCGCACCGTGATCGTCCCGCCGGACATCCGCACGATGCCGTAGACCGTAGCCAGACCCAGGCCCGTGCCCTTGCCGGGGCCCTTGGTCGTGAAGAACGGCTCGAAGAGGTGCTCGAGGGTCTCGTCGCTCATGCCCACCCCGGTGTCGGTCACCGACAGGCTGGTCATCGGCCCCACCGGAAGGGCCTGACCCGGCGATTCGGCCGCTATGGTAGGCTCGATGTCCCCGACCTCGATGGTCAACCTGCCGCCGTCGGGCATGGCATCGCTGGCGTTCACGGCCAGATTGAGGATCACCTGCTCGATCTGACCGGGGTCCGCGAGGATGCACCGGGAGCCGCCGGGGACGACCGTCGTTAGCGATACGTCTTCACCGATCAGCCGACTCAGCATCGGCTCCAGGCGACCGACGATCTCGCCCAGATCGACGACCTCGGGCTGGAGGACGGTCCGTCGAGCGAAGGCCAGCAGCTGGCGCGTCAGGCCGGCGGCTCGATCGGCGGCCTGTTCGATCTGCTCCAGGTCTTCACGGGGACCCTCGCCGGGTGGCAGCTCGGCCAGGGCCAGGCTGGCGCTGCCGCGGATGGCTGTCAGGAGGTTGTTGAAGTCGTGGGCGATGCCGCCGGCGAGACGGCCGATACTCTCCATCTTCTGGGACTCGCGCAGCTGCTCCTCCAGGGCCATTCGTTCGGCCTCGGCACGTTTCCACTCCGAGATGTCTCGGGCGATGCTGAGGATGGCCTTCCGGCCGCCTAATTCGATGATCGTGGCGCTGACCTGAACCGGGACGACCGTTCCGTCCTTTCGCACGTGGGCGGTCTCGAAGAAGGTGGGGTTCTGAGTGGCGAGAGCCTGTTCGCGCTCCGAGACCAGGGCCGCGTACTCCGGCGCATCGATATCCACCGGCGACATTGCCAGCAGCTCGTCCCGGCTGTAGCCCAGTCGCTCGCACGCCGTGCGATTGACCTCCACGAACCTGCCGCCAACGTCGTGAATGAAGATGGCGTCACTGGCGAAGTCGAACAGAGTCCGGAATCGTTCCTCGGACTGCCGTGAGGCTTGCTCCGCCGCGCGTATCTCCGTGATGTCCTGATCGGCCGTGACGGTTCCGGTGATCTCTCCGTTCTTCGAGCGAAGGGGGGCCTTGGTGACGATATGGCGCCGTGTCGTGCCGTCCGCCAGGAATCTGTCCGCCTCGTAGATCTCGAGCGCACCCCTCTCGATGGCGTTGCGGTCGTGCTCGGCGTGGAGGGCGGCTTCGGGCTGGCCCAGCTCTCGGTTCGTCTTGCCGATGACCTCCTCGGGTTGAAGGCCGAAGTTGCCGACGGCGTAGGCGGTGTTGCACAACGTCACGCGACCTTCCCTGTCCTTCGCGACGATCGGACTGGGGATTGCCTCGAGGAGCTCCTGCACGAAGCGGGCTTGCTCGCGGAGGAACTCCTCACCCTCGTGCTTGCTGGTGATGTCACGGATGGAAGCGACTATTCCGACGATCTGCCCGCTTGTGTCGCGATGCGGCCGGTACAGGGCCCGCGCCCAGCCACGTAGGCCGCTCCGAGCGTTCGTCAGCTCGAACTCGCGCCATTGCGACTCGCCTGTTTCCATGACAGCGGCGAGCACCTCCTCGAGGCCGGTGGCCACCGCCTCCGGATACGCCTCGCTCGGCCGCCGGCCGAGAACCTGATCCGCCGTCAGGCCAAGCGCCTCCTCCATGGCCGGGTTCCAGACCGTGACGCGCAGATCACGGCCGTAGACCACCACTCCGTCGCCCGAGCTGGCGATGATCGTCTCTACAAAGGCGTTCCGCTCGCGGAGCGCAGCTTCGGCGCTGCGTGCGTTGGTGACGTCCTCGATCATCGCCATCAGCCTGGTGGGACCGACGCGCGAGATGCGGATGTGCACATAGCGGTCGGTCGCCGCGTCGTGCCCTTCGAAATCCTCGGGCTGACCGCTCGAAGCGACCCGGCCCAACCGCTCGATCAGCCCCTGCCTCAGCGCCGGCAGGACCTTTGAGGCACGCCTGCCGACCACCTGGTCGGCCCTTTGGCCCGTGAGTCGAACGAATGCCGGATTGACGTCGACGATGCGGTAGTCGACCAGCTTGCCGGCCGCATCGCAGACGGTCTCGCCGACGACGACGGCGCTCGATGTCTGTTCGAACAGCAGCCGGTGGAGGTCCTCCGTGCCCTGGGCCTGGTTGTCCGACTTGGGGGCGCTGCCCGCTTCCCGATCGGACCTCGCGTGATCCGTGTCTGCGCCCGGGCCTCGGGTCGTGACTGTCGCGTGTTCGTCAGCCACGACGGCGGTCGCCGGCGTCACGCGATTCGACCGGCCTCTGTCCGGTTTCGCCACGCTCAGCCAATCCTCCGACTCAATTGACGCCGTGGCCCCCCGCCAGCGTCGATGCCGGATCCAGCCACTCGCGCCTCCAAAGCGTGACCCTCCGGTGCCGCCCGGCGCGGTCGACATACGACATTATGTTCCCACCCAGCCATAAGTGAGTCCATGCGGAATTCGGATGAAGTGGCTGATCCGGCGGGATGTGGTCCGACGAACGACTTCGACTGACTGACGGGACGGCCATGGGCCGGGCCCGCTCTCGATCAGCTGGGCGTTGCTGTTGGCGTTGGGCTCGGCGTGGGCGTTGGGCTCGGCCTGGACGTTGCGGAGGGCGCCGGCGACGGGCGTAGCGACGGGCGCGGCACCGTGGAGCCCGATCCCGAGGCTCTCGCGGATGCGCTTGCGGAGGCAGAAGCCGATGCGCTCGCAGATGCCGCCGCGGATGGGCTCTCGGACGGACCGGGTGCAACTCCGAGGGCCGAATCCAGTGCGGCGGATACCGTCGTGTAGTCGTAGTTCCACAGAGGCGCGCCGCCGTCGATGATGACTGTTGGCGTTCCCGGCAAGGTGAGAGGGATCAGGAGTTGCGCGGACTTGATTTCGGCATTGTGCGTGCCGTTGTCGGTCGGGGCCGCGGGTGCCGGGGTCGCCCCCTCGGGGGAAGTCCATGCGGGCGTCTGCGCCTTGCTCATGGCGTTGGCGCATCGCGGACAGAACCTGGCGATGGCGGGGGCCTGGAGGCCACAGTTGAGGCACGTGACGGTACCCTGGCTCGGGTTCTCGTTCATCATCCGCTCGCTCCATGGCGGGGCCCCGGTTACGTGACGCAGCAATGGATCCGTGGCATTCGGGGACCCCGGCCCGCCGTCGAGTCTAGTCATCCCGGACCGCGGCGATGCGTCGAAGTTGCGTGCGCTCGCGCCGCCTCCGCGACCTTGCGGCCCGGTGGCCCGCGGCTCAGCGGCCCCGCGACGCTAGACGATGCCCAGGGGACGCTCGATGGCGGCGTCGGGGCGGAAGCGTATGTCGACAAGCACGCGAATGATGTAGTCGATCTCCAGACCCGCCCCGTCGAACGACGGCGCGCAGCCAGGAGGCACGAGGAGTCGGGCCTCAGCCGCGCCACTGACCAGGTCCTCGGGCGCGACCGGCGCGGAGGCGATGATGCCCTCCTCGCCGTTTGGGGCATTCGTCCGGCGGTGCAATTCGATGCGGGCACCCTGGCCCTTCGGAGCGGACGGCCAGCTGACCTTGACCAGCACTTCCTGCCCGGATGGGGCCGGGAGTGGCGACTCCACGTTGATCGATCCGTCGCCGGCGGCGATGCTGGCCATCAGGCTGTCGCCACCCTGTTTGCCGACGCCGGCCCGCATCAGGTCCGGGTCCTGGGCAAGTGGAAGGTAGACCGCGGCCCAGTGATCGGAGCCCATCGCCACGTCCCAGCGGACCTCGATGGCCCAGGCGATGATCGATTCGCCAAGGTGCGCGGTGGGCGGTCCGAGAGGCGGTGCCGGAATGGCGAAGGTGGACTCCCAAACCTGGCCGGGCGCCAGTTCCGTGGGAATCGGCGGCTCCAGGAAGGCGTCGTGGGAGAAGAGATTGCCGCTGGTCTCGACCCAGCGTTCGGTATAGGTGACTTCGCCCTTCGAGTTGTGATGGTCTTCCGAGCGTCGAACCTCGTCGAGCCTGAGCCCGACCAGGCGCAGATACGCCTTCCGCGCCGAGATCGCCTTGCCAGCCGTCAGCCGGATGTGCCCGGTGATGCCGTCACCGACGCGAGCCGGTTGGTCTAGGCTGAACTCGCCCGTGACCGCGCCGTCGGTCGGTCGCAGGAGCTCCTCGGCAGCGACCGAGTGGAGCGGATGGCTTCCCTCCGGCCCTGCCAGTCGCGGGCCGTTGAGCGCATCGAAGGGAGAAGGGGCAGACCCGCTGTGGCCCCCCACGAACCCGAGACCGAAGCTGCCCACCATCGTTGAACCTCCGGCGAGACGGGGTCGAAGCCAGGCGTCGAACGCACGCCTGCGGATCGAATACTAGGCGTACGGACGCCCGCCGGAGATTCGATTGTCCGGACGGCCTGAAGCCGCCGGCCTGACTGAGCCGGCGGGCTCCTAGCGCAGCGTTCGGGCCGCGTAGGTCTCCAGGCGTTCGAGAGCCTGGGGCATGTTCGTTCGGCCGAAGCCGAGACGGAAATGGTTGCCCGCATCGGCGAAGACCGTTCCCGGCAGGATGAGCACGCCCGTATCCCGGACGAGGTCCTCGGCGAATCGATCGACCCGCACGTCGGCAGCCAAGCGCGGAAAGCCGATGCTCCCGCCGCGCGGCCGGACCCACTCGAACGTGCCGGCCCAGCGGCCGAAGAACCCATCCAGAAGCGCAAGGTTGGTTTCGACGATAGCCCGGCACCGCGCCAGAACACGTTCGCGGGCTCTCAGAGCGATCAGCGCCAGCACTTCGGCCGGTGCCGAGCTGCAGATCGTGGTGTAGTCCTTGAACCTCGCCAGCCGGGCCAGCAGATCGCGGTCGCGCGTCGCCACCCAGCCGATGCGCAGACCGGCCAGGCCGAACGACTTCGACATCACGCCGATGCTGACCCCCGTCTCCAGCGCGTCGGCGCCGGCCGGCAGTCGGTCGGCCGGATCGAACTCCAGGAAGCGATAGACCTCGTCGACGATGAGCCGCGCCCCAGACTCGGATGCCAGCTCCGCCAGTCGGTCGAACGTGGCCTGATCGGCCAGCGAACCCGTCGGGTTGTGCGGCTCGTTGACCAGGATCATCCGGGTGTTGGGTCGTAACGTGGCCCTCACCGCGTCAGCGTCCAGGCGCCAGCCGTCGGTCTCGCTCAGATCGACACGACTGACCTCGGCTCCGGCCGCCAGAGCCACCTCGGCCAGAGACTGATATGCCGGCCGGACCACGACAGCGTGGTCTCCGGGTTCGAGCAGGACATTGTGGAGGGCGAAGATCGCCTCCTCGGCGCCCGAGAAGACGAGGATGTCTTCCGCAGAGACCCGCTCGTAGAGCCCCGCAATCGCGGCTCTCAGCGCCGGATCTCCGGGCGATTCGGTGTAGCCCAGCCGGAGGTCGCCCCAGCGTCGTCGGGCGTCATCATCGGCCAGCTCGAGCAGGTCCCGCATCGGCCAGCCCTCTATGTCGGAGGCGCACAGCAGCAACTCGGCGGTGAATTCCCACCGGGCGAAGAACCGTTCCAGGGTGAAATCCCGCAGGCGCACGGAGCCTCCAAGTTCAGTGGTACTACGGTACCGAATCCGCGGCCGTTACGAACTTCGTCCGACTGCGGCTCCGACACCGTCTGCCGATATCTCTAGGGGGGTCTGAGCATCTCCGCCGGCCGCACGCACCTCGTTCGCGGCCCGGCACAGATCCAGCGGTTGGGCCGCTCGACCGGCTGGCACAGATCGATGGAGCAGACGACGCACTCTCACGCCGCCACGATCCGGTTCGCCTGTGGAGGCACCGCCGCGTGAACCTGCCCGCCGCGAGGTCGCTGGCCGTGCGCAGTTGGACGGGCGGAGACGAATCGCGCCAGCGCAACGTTGAAGCGAGTCCGGCCGCCGGCCAGTCGAGGCCCGTTCGGACGCTCGTCCTCGTCGCGATCGCCGTGACGGCGATCAGTTCCGTCCTGGAGCTTGTGAATCCCGCCAACTCCTGGGTCTTCTTCGAAGACCTGGCAGGCTGCGTCGCTCCCGCTGTTGGGGCCGTGGCCGTCGCGGTTGCAGCGCGGACGGGTGAGCCCGAGAGCCGGCAGTTCCGGCGCGCGCTCACCCTGGCACTGGGACTCACCGCGATCGGCCAGGTCGCCTCGGACGTCCCCGACGTGTTCCAGAGCGCGCTGACTCCGGCGTTTGACGTCGCCGCGCAGGTCTTCAACGTGGGCGGGGCAGTCGTCGTCATCGCCGCCCTTCGGCGCTCCGTGTATGAGCGCCTGGAGGCAGGGACGAGTCTGCAGTCCTTCCTCGACGGCCTGATCATCATGGCGGCCTCCCTGACCTTCCTGATCGCCGGCTGGCTGAACCAGAGCTTCAATCAGAGCGGCCAGCCGGCCGTTCTCTTCGAAGACGCGGCACCCAGACTCCTCGGGTTGTGCGCTTCCGCGACCCTGGTCTCCACCTGCGCCGCCGTCGTACTTGGCGCGCTGGCATTGCGGGTGGAGCCCAGTTTGCATGGCATATGGGCGGTCGTTGCCGGCATGTTGCTGGTGGACCTGGCCTGGAGCCTATGGTTGGTCTCGGTCCTTTCCGGCGGCAACGATGGCGTCAGTCCGTCAGGCCTGATCTTCCCGGTTGCGGCATTGTTGACCGCCTATGGGGCGGTCACATGGACCCTGAAACCAGGCGGCGGCCGCCACTACGATTTCGTGGCCGGGGCAGTCTCCGACTGGCTCCCGATCGCGGCCATCGTCGGCTGCGCGATTCTGGTCGTGATGCCGCACCCACGACCGCTCGACGTCGACCCGATCGCGGTCGGGACGGGCGTCGTGGTCCTGCTGGCCGTTGCCCGGCAGCGAATGCTCCAGAGCCGCGAGCGGGCGGCGTCCGGGCGGCTGACAGGGGAGATAAGCGAGCGTGCGGCCGCGACCGTGGCTCTCGCCCGCCTCGAGGTTGCGCCGACGATTGAGGAGACCGCGAACCGAATCTGCACCGAAGCCCTGCGTCTCGCCGGGATCGACACGGTGGCGCTATTTGCCTTCGATTCGGTCGGCGTTGTGGCCATCGCCCAGGCCGGTCCCCAGACGCGTCCCGTGGTCGCTGGTGATCGCCTGCCGGCAGAGTGCGGCCGCGAGCTTGTCGAGCGCTCCGGTAGCGGGCTGTGGCTGGAGCCCTGGACGAGCCGCATACCGCGAGACGAATTCGACCGGGCCACGATCGCCTCCGGGCTGCAGGCGGAGGCTCTTGCGCCGCTCATCTGGAACGACCAGCCAATCGGTCTGCTGTCGATGGGCACGACATCGGCGACTCATTCGGGTCGCCTGTCCGACCGGCTCGCGACGGTGACCGAGTTCGGCGTGATGTCGGCCGCGATCCTCGGGCCGATGCTGTCCGAGCGCCGGCACCACGAGCAGGTGCGGGCCGAGGTTCGGGGCGTCATCGCCGAGAGGTCGTTCACGCCGGTCTTCCAACCGATCGTCCGGCTGGCGACGGGCAGGTTCGTAGGCTTCGAGGCCTTGACCCGCTTCTCCGATGGGACGCGGCCCGACCTGCGCTTCCTTGCGGCCGACAAGGTCGGGATGATGGTCCAGCTCGAGATGGCCACTCTCAACATGCAGATCGAGCAAGCTCGGTTCCTGCCAGCCCGCAGCTTCGTGAGCCTCAACATCTCGCCTGCCCTGGCCGGCTGCGTCATCCCGCTCCTCGATGTGCTGGCGGAGGCCGATCGGGAGGTCGTGCTGGAAATCACCGAGCATGCCGAGATCGGGGACTACGGTCGCCTCGTGGAGGCCCTCGATCAGGTCCGACCGCATGCCATGCTGGCGGTCGACGATGCCGGCGCCGGCTACGCGGGCCTCCACCACATCCTCGAGCTGCGGCCGCAGTACGTGAAGCTCGACATCTCCCTGGTCCGCAACATCGACAGCGACCCCGCCCGACAGGCCATGGTCAACAGCATGACCCGCTTTGCCGAGAGCGTGGGGTGCGCTCTCATCGCCGAGGGCATCGAGACGGAGAACGAGCTTATCGCCCTCAAGTTGCTGAACGTCGAGTTCGGGCAGGGCTACTTCCTGTGCAGGCCGGCTCCAATCGCCGCCTTCGCCCAGGCAGAGGTCGCGGCCGGCCAGGGGGACCTCACTGCGATCAAGCCGAAGCGGCGGCGCAAGGCCGCGTAGACCCGTTCCGTCGCAGCGACGGCGGCCGAGCGACTGCCCCGGCCGAGCGACGGCGGCCGAGCGACTGCCCCGGCGGCCGAGGCGAGGCCGAGGCCGAAGCCGAGGCGGCGACGGACTCACGGCGGCGGGACTCCAGCCGGCTTCGGGCCCTCCCCATCCGGTCGTCCTACGGTACTGAATCGGAGGCGCATGAGGGCATTGGCGGGATGAGATCGGCGCTTCTCAGCCGATACCTATCGGGCAGGCTGCCGAGCTGTTATGGCGGCCTGTGCACCCCGGGGGTCCGCGCGCCGGCACCGAGAACCTGCAAGCGGCCGCTGCCCCAGTAGCGAGTCGACATGGATAGAGCCGATGACGCCATCTTGAGCCGCCACGACCGGGCCGGTTGGGGAGGAACAACCGCGTGAGTCTTAGAGCCGCGGGCTTGCTGGCACCGCGCTGGCGTCACCCGGGTGTTCGCCACGGGGTTCGGGGCCGTGCGTCCTTGCTGGCCGCCGGCTACGTTCGCCGGCCCGGCCTGGTCACGATCACTATCGGACTGGCCATCGCGGGGACAGCAGCCGCGCTCGAGTTCCTGAATCCGTACAACTACTGGCTTCTCTTCGAGGACATCTCCTGCGGAGCGGCGCCGACGATCGCGGCCATCGCCGTGGCCATCGCCGCGGAGCGGGGCGAGCCGGAGCATCGACCGGTCCGTCGTGCGCTGGCCTTCTCGCTTGGCCTGACGGCCGCCGGCCAGCTCATCGCCGACATCCCGGACCTGATCCACCGGACGTTCGCCGCGCTGGGCGCCGTCTCGAACCTGTTCTACGTGGCGGGCGCGGTTCTGAGTGTCGCGACCCTGATGGTCGTCCTGTACCGCCAGCTCGAGGGCGAGGCCCGGCGGACCTCGATTCTCGATGGCCTGGTGATCGTGGCCGCCGCGGCGACGTTCGTTCTTGCGGACTGGCTGCACCAGAGCTTCCTCCCGGGCAGCCAGGTGGCGGTGCTGTTCGCCGACCCAACGGCCGGCCTCTTCGTGCCCCTGGTCTCGGCGCTGTTCCTGGCGAGCGCGGCGGCCACCATCGTTGCCGCTCTCTCGCTTCGAGTCGAGCCGTCGCGGCACGGCGTCTGGGCCGTGAGCCTGGGGATCGTCCTGCTCGCGCTGGCATGGGACGGCTGGATCGGTCGCTTCCTGTCGAACCGGCCCGACGGAATCGAACCCATGGACTTCATCTTCCCTGCGGGTGCGCTTCTGGCGGCATACGGCGGCGTCACCTGGAATATGGAGCGGGGCGGCAGTGCCCGCTACGAGCGCCTTGCCCGCGCGACCCTGGATTGGCTGCCGATGGTAGCCATCGCGGGTTGTGCCCTGATGGACGTCATGCCACGCTCGCGGCCGCTCGAGGTGGACCCGATCGCCGCGGGGACGTGCGCCGTCGTTCTGCTGGCCGTCGTCCGACAGCGGATGCTTCAAGGGAGGGAGCGCACAGCGTCTGAGCGACTGACCACGGAGATGAACGAGCGGGCAGCTGCGACGGTTTCGCTGGCCCGGCTCGAGGCTGCGCCGACCATCGAAGGTACGGCCGAGCGCATCTGCAGCGAGGCCATGCAAATCGACGGCATCGACTCGGTGGTGCTGTTTGCCTTCAGCCCGGCCGGGGTGGTGCCTCTGGCCCGAGCGGGCCTGGAATGCCGGCCGGTGGATGTCGGTGAGACGATCCCCGACGAATATGCCCGTGAACTCATGGAACACGCGGAATTCGGGCTCTGGCTGGAGTCGTGGACCGGCCGGGCACCGCGCGACGACTTCGAGAGGGCCACCATGGCAGCGGGGCTGCAGGCAGAAGCCCTCGCCCCGCTGATCTGGAACGATGAGCCGATCGGCCTGCTTTCGGTGGGAGCGGCGTCGGCCGTCAACGCGCGCCGTCTGGGCGACCGGCTGGCGACTCTGACCGAGTTCAGCGTCATGTCGGCCGCGGTTCTGGGGCCGATGCTGTCCGAGCGCTGGCAGCGTGACAGGCTGCGGGCGGAAGTCGCCGCTGTCATAGCCGCGCGGTCATTCACGCCGGTCTTCCAGCCGATCGTCGACCTCGCGACCCGGCGGACCGTCGGTTATGAAGCCCTGACCCGATTCTCCGACGGGACACGGCCCGACCTGCGATTCCTCGCCGCCGACAAGGTCGGGATGATGGTTCAGCTCGAGACCGCAACTCTCTACGTCCAGGTCGAGCAGGCCAGGCGGCTGCCGGCGGGCAGCTTCCTCAGCCTCAACGTCTCGCCTGCCCTCGCCACCTGCCTGACGCCGCTGCTGGATGTCGTGTCGGGCGTCGATCGCGCCGTCGTCCTGGAGATCACCGAGCACGTCGAGATCGAGGACTACCCGCGCCTGATGGGCGCCCTGGACCAGGTTCGAGGCCACGCCATGCTGGCGGTCGACGACGCCGGCGCCGGCTACGCGGGCCTCCACCACATCCTCGAGCTGCGGCCGCAGTACGTGAAGCTGGACATCTCGCTCGTGCGCAACATCGACAGTGACCCGGCTCGACAGGCGATGGTCACGGGCATGACCCGCTTCGCCGAAAGCGTCGGCTGTGCGCTCATTGCCGAGGGCATCGAGACGGAGAACGAGCTCACCACTCTCAAACTGCTGAAGGTCGAGTACGGTCAGGGCTTCTATCTGGCCCGCCCGGCGCCGATCGCCGCCTGGGCCGTGGCGCCGGCCGTGCCCGAACGAGTGGCCAGGAGGGCGATGAAGCCCCGACCCCGGCGCGAGGCGGTCTGATCCGATAGCCGCAGGACCGTGATCGAGATGCTATGAGGCTCAACTGGCGCCAGCGGCTACCGATTCCTAAGCTGCGCCCTTTCGACAGTGGGCGAGAATTGTGCTTCCCGGGGGGAGCAATGGGCGTTGTAGGTCGAGCATCGGGTCACCCGCAATCGGCTCGATCTGCTGGCTCGCTTCTCTCGCTCCCCGCATCCGTGGACGCGGCTACGAGCCCGTAGATGGCCATCGACCCGAAAGACCTATCGATTCATGACGAGATCGTCGTCGAGACCGAGATCGACGGCGCCGTTGTCAGGCTGTCGGCCTTCGTTACGAACGTCCTGGCCGACGAACTCTGGTTGGCGACCCGCCTGCCCGAGCCGAGGCTCCTGAACCTCGAGGAAGGCCTGCCGATCCACCTGACCTTCGACCGCGACGGCGCCGTGATCGTCGAGAGCGTGTTCCTGCGACGACTTGGCGCCGGCGGACGTCTGGGAATGGAGAAGTCCCGGGTCTTCGCGGTCCGGCGGCCGGGGGGGGTCGAGACGGTCCAGCGTCGAGCGCACGTTCGAGTCGACCTGGAGCGGGCGGTTCGTATTCGCGCTCTCGGCAGCCTGGGGGTCGAGAAGATCGGCGCGGGCAGGACGGTCAACATCGGCGCGGGAGGCGTGCAATTCCTGACCGACATGCCGCTTCTCTTCGGCGAGCAGCTACGGCTGGCGCTGGCGCTGACGTCCCGAGAGATCGTGGTCGCCGGCGGAACCATCGTCCGAATCGAGGACGGCGAAGCGCCGGCCGCCGATGCCGCCGGGTTGGGCCGGGCAACGCCCGCGGCTCGCGCGGCCTGCTCGAAGGTGGCGGTCCGATTCGACAAGATCAGCGAGGTCGACCAGGAACGCATCACCTGCCACATCCTGGCGGCTCACCGGCGGCGCGCGCAGGCCCCCGCTATCCCGGCGGCTGAATCGCCGATGAAGCCCGACCAGCCGGCCTCGGTCGAGGAGACGGCCGCGACACCCCAGGAAGCGGCTTCGGCGGCGGCACCCGACGATCCATCGAAGAAGAGCGTGCCGGCGCTGCCAGAGGAGGGGCCGCCGGCTGCGCCAGAAACCGCACAGCCGCCGATCTAGCCGAGCTCGGCCGTCTCCTTGCCCGGCCCGTCGGCCCGGTCCGGGTCGCTGCGCTCCGCTGGGGCGCCGTTCGGCACGGCGGCCGCGGCGCGGCGACGCAATCCGAAGGCCGTGCTAGGGTCGAAGAATGCATGGGCGTTCACCACCCTTGCCACCGACCCGAGCCCAGGAGCTACTGCGGAATGCGACCCTTCTTCGGCTACCACATGCCCAGCTTCACCTTCACGGGCGTTGCCGATACGGACCTCTTCGGCCGAGTCGTCGAGCTTGCCCAGGCAGCCGAGAAGGCCGGGTTCGACCTCGTCACAGTCATGGACCACTTCTATCAGATCGGGGCAATCGGCTCGGAAGAAGAGCCGATGCTCGAGGGCTACACGACTCTCGGCGCCCTGGCCATGAAGACGGAGCGAGTGCTGCTCGGGACGATGGTCACTGGCGTCACTTACCGCAACCCGGCGATGCTCGCGAAGATCGTTACCACGCTGGACGTAGTCTCCCGGGGCCGCGCCGTGCTGGGCATCGGAGCGGCCTGGAACGAGTCGGAGCACCAGGGCTACGGGTTCGAGTTCCCGCCCATCGGCCAGCGCGAAGACCGCCTCGAAGAGGCGCTGACCATCGCCCGGGCCATGTTCACTGAGGAGCGGCCGAGCTTCGCGGGCACGTACTACCGAATCGACCGGGCCCGCAACCAGCCGCGCCCAATCCGGCCCGGCGGCCCCAGGATCCTCGTCGGCGGCGGTGGGGAGAAGCGGACGCTGAAGCTCGCGGCCCAATTCGCGGACATCACCAACTGGTTCGGCGACCTCGAGGAAGCGGCCGCCAAGCTGGCGGTGCTGGACCGACACTGCGAAGCGGTCGGTCGCGATCCCGCGAAGATCCTGCGAACCGTCTCGGTTCCGTTCTTGCTCGTGGACGCCGAAAGCGACAAGGCCGCTGCGCTGGCTCGAATCCCCGCGGAAAGGCGCGGTATGTTGGTCCCGGCGACGGTACCTGAGGGCGCCGACATACTGCGCCGCTACATCGACGCGGGCTTCGGCGGCTTCATCTTCCGGAACGTGACCATACGGACACCGGAGGCGGTGGCACGGGCGGGGGAGCTGATCAAGTTGCTGCGCTGAGACGAGGTGCCGGCATGAAGGCCCAATTCGACATCGATGAGCTGCGCCGCCGGCTCAGCCCACTCCAGTTCGCGGTCACGCAGGAAGCCGCCACCGAGCGGCCCTTCACCGGCGCCTACTGGGACAGCCATGATGCCGGCGCGTACAAATGCGTCGTCTGCGGAGAGGCCCTGTTCGAGTCGACGGAGAAGTACGACTCGGACTGCGGCTGGCCGAGCTTCTACGACGTCGTCGACCGGTCCAGGGTGGTCACGCGGCCGGACCGGAGCCTGGGCATGGTCCGGACCGAGGTCCTGTGCGCGAACTGCGGCGCGCATCTCGGCCATCTCTTCGACGACGGTCCGCGGCCCACTGGCCTGCGCTACTGCATCAACTCAGCCTCGCTCGATTTCCAGAAGCCGGCAGGGGAGTAGCACCGGTCTCAGGCCGTCGCGAGGCTGCCGCCGGTCTAATACGTGGAAATGGAAATCTTGCTCGCGCCGCCCGAGACCTCGATCTCATAGCGATCCGCGGTCGAGGCGGCGCCCGGAGTCTGAAGCGAGATCTGGCCGTGGCCCTTGTAAGCCTCCCCGTCGACGTCGACCTCGCTGACTCCGCCGCGTACTTCGAGCCCGGCGGCAACTCCTGTGGGCCGCCGGATGGAGACCCGGCTCATGCCGCCGGAGATTCGTATCGGCACGACGCCCGATGGCGCCGGCAGCACAAGCTCGATCTTGCTCGCGCCACCCCTCAGCTCGAAAGATTCCAGCCGCAACGAGCGCATGTCGGCCGTCCACTGCGAGACGCCGCCGCGCAGTTCGATCGCCCAGGGGATCGCGCTGTTGAGGACGATCTCCCCGGCATCCTTGCGCCAGTGGGCCGATGCGTCGATGTGCTGCCCGGCCACCTGGGTGCGCCAGTCGAACCACCCGAACCTCGGATAGGTGACCGTGACGACTCCGCCCCGGACGCGCATGCGGGGCACCGGTCCGGCGAATTCGGCCCGGTAGAGCTCGGTCAACGTGGCGTCCCCGCGAACGGTGATCCGCGGCGCCCCCGAGAGGAAGACGAGCCGTCCGGCCGTCACGCCTCCGATGGGTGCGGCAAAGCTGCCGCCCGATTGCGCCTCGGTGGCCGCGGGCTCGCGAAGCCTGGTCGCCTCCTCGCGCAAGACGTCGACGCTGGCCTCCAGGTAACTCGCGATGGCCGCCAGCTGATCATCGTCGTACGCCGCCACGGCCTCGCGCTGAGCGGCGCGGAGCGAATCGTGCAGAGCCGAGAGGCCGGGGAGTCGTTCCGGGACCGGCGCGACCAGAACGCGGCGACGATCCGCAGGGTCCGGGCTGCGGCTGACGTAGCCGGCCTGCTCGAGGCGATCGACCATTCGCGTGGCCGAGCCGGTCGTGAGGCCGGTCAGCTCCGCCAGCCTGCCGACGGTCAGCCGGCCTTCCTCGATCAGGATGTCGAGGCACTCGATGTCGCTGCCGGCAAGCCCCAGGCGGTCGGCCACGGCCTGGCTGAAGAGGGTTGCCTGCGCCGCCACTTTCCGACCGCTGCGCATGACGGCCGCCGTCAGCTCGTCTCTCGATGCACCGCTTGACATCTCTCACCGGCTCTGGCTAATCTCTGCACTGCGCAGATAGAGCATAGCGCAGAAACTGGGCGGAGCAATAGGCGGGCGTCGCGCCAATCGTTCGGCCGAGCCAACCTGCGGCTGACAGCCCAGCCCGGCGAATCCGACAGGAGACAATCCGGCGGCTCACGCGCTGCACCAGCAATGAGAAGGAAGATCGATGGAGCTCATGACAAACAAGTTTGACATCGGGGGATCGGGCGCGCGCGCCGTTGCCGCGCCACTCCTGGGAGGGGTGCGATGAACGCGCAGTCGTCAGCCGCCCCGGTCATCGAGACGGCAGGTTTGCGCCGGATCTTCAAGGGTCACGGCGGGGCAGTCGAGGCCGTCGCGGGAGTGGACCTCAGCGTCGCTGCCGGCGACATCTTCGGATTCCTCGGTCCCAACGGAGCGGGCAAGACGACGACCCTGCGGATCCTCGCCACGCTGCTGCCGCCAACCGCCGGGACCGCACGCGTTGCCGGCTTCGATGTGGCGCGTCAGGCGCGAGAGGTCCGAACGCGGATCGGATACGTGGCTCAGTCCGGCGGCTCCTATCGCGAATCCACGGGCCGCGAGGAACTGGTCATCCAGGGTCGCCTGTTCGGCATGGGCAAGGCCGAGGCCGGCCGCCGCGCCGTCGAGATCCTCGCCACCCTCGATCTGTCCGAGGCCGCGGATCGCACCTGCAAGACATACTCGGGCGGCATGCGGCGCCGTCTGAACATCGGCATCGGCATGGTTCACCGCCCGTCGGTGTTGTTCCTTGACGAACCTACGACGGGCCTCGATCCGCAGGCACGGGCGCGGCTGTGGGAGGAGATCCGCAAGCTGCGCGAGACGGGCACGACGGTCTTCCTCACGACGCACTACCTGGAGGAGGCCGACGCGCTGTGCGACCGGCTGGCCATCATCGATCACGGCAAGATCGTGGCCGAAGGCTCGCCCGACGAGCTGAAGCGCGAGATCGCCGGCGACGTCCTGACCGTCGGAGTGAACGGCCACGGCGAACGGGTCGTGAAGCTGCTGGAGGCGCAGTCGTACGTGCGAGAGGCGTGCCTTGAGGACGGTCTGGTTCGGCTGTATGTCGACCGTGGCGAGGAGGCGGTTCCGGCTGTGTTGCGGCTGCTCGATGGCAACGGGCTGGCTCCCACGACCATGGACCTGCATCGACCCAGCCTGGACGACGTCTTCCTCAAGAAGACCGGCCGCTCGCTTCGCGAGACGGCGGCGTAGGAGTAGACCGATGCGAGTATTCAGCGACACCTGGCTCATCTTCGAGCGATCCCTCGTGCTGAGCCTTCGAAACCCGGTCTGGGTCATCATGGGCATCCTCCAGCCGATCCTGTACCTGCTCCTGTTCGGGCCGCTGCTGACGAACATCGCCAGGATGCCGGGCTTCCCGCCCGGCGGCGCTTTCAACGTCTTCGTACCGGGGCTCCTGGTCATGACCGCGCTGTTCGGCTCCGCGTACGTGGGCTTCGGCCTGTGCGACGAGATGCGCGAGGGCGTCGTCGAGCGCATGACCGTGACCCCGATGAGCCGAGTGGCGATGCTCGTCGGCCGCTCTCTGCGGGACGTCGTGCTCCTGCTCGGACAGGGTCTGATCCTGGTTCTGCTGGCGATCCCGTTCGGGCTCGAAATCAATCTCGGCGGCGTAGCGGTCGCGTTTCTGATGTTGATCCTGATCGGCATCATGATGTCGCCGGTGTCCTATACGCTCGCGCTGCTTCTCAAGAGTGAGGACGCGCTGGCTCCGGTGGTCAACGGCATGGCCCTGCCGCTCTTGCTTCTCTCCGGAGTGATGCTCCCCATGTCGCTGGCGCCCGACTGGCTGCAGACCGTGGCCAAGCTCAACCCGCTGTTCCATGCCGTGTCGGCGATCCGGGCTCTCTTCAACGCCAGATACGGCGACGGCGAGATAGTCATCGGATTGGTCGTGCTCGTCGTCCTGGCGGTCGTGACGATTACGTTGGGATCTCGATCCTTCGGTCGCGCCACGTCGTAGGCTGTCAGGCAGCGAGAGGTCGCCGATTCCCGGCGCCCCGGCCGACCTGGCGAGCCGGCGCGGCCGAGGGCTAAGATGATGCCGGCGGCGGTCGTCGTCGCGTGCCGAAGGAGGCCGGATCATATGGTTCCGACGGTCCCCGTTGCCGGCTCCAGGACCGAGGACGTGGCCTCTCCGCCCCGATCCAAGTGGCCCGCCACCGATGGGACGCCGCTGCACGTGCGCGCCTGGTCGCCGTCCGGCAATCCGTGGGCGCGAGTGCTGATCGTTCACGGAATCGGTGAACACAGCGGCCGATACGAGCGCACCGGCCGGCTCATGGCCGAAGCCGGCCTGGACGTCCAGGCGTTCGATCTTCGCGGCCACGGTCTGTCGGGCGGTCGGCGGGTGTACGTGCGGCGGTGGGACGACTACCTGGACGACGTGGAGGTGCGGCTGGCGGCGCTGCGCGAACCCGGTCTGCCGCTGGTCCTCTTCGGGCATTCGATGGGAGCGCTCATCGCCCTGACCTATGTGTGCTCCGGCCGCCCCGCTCCGGATCTGCTCGTGTTGAGCGCTCCCCCGCTCGACGCCAAGGTCCCCCCATGGCAGCGGCTTCTCGCACCGATCCTTGGGGTCGTGGCTCCGACCGTGGTCCTGGCCAACCCGATCAGCGGCGAACAGCTGGCGCACGACCCGGCTGTTGGGATCGCATACTTCGCCGATCCGCTGGTGCAGCCCCGCTCCACGACGCGCCTGGGCGCGCAACTCCTCTCGGCCGCCAAGCGGGCCCGGTCGGAGCTTGGCCGGCTCAACGTTCCGACTCTCGTGATCCACGGCGGCGCGGACACCCTCGTCCCGACCGCCGTGAGCGAGCCGCTCGGGGCGCTGCCGGGCGTCGAGCGGCGGGTACTGCCCGACCTGCGGCACGAGACGCTCAACGAGCCGGAGGGCCCGGACGTGGTTGCGGGCGTCGTGGCCTGGCTGCGTGCCCATGTCCAGGGCGCCGCCGCGCAGCGCTAGCGACGAAGAGGCGACGGCAAGCGGGGAGAGGCATCGGTAGAGCGGCGTTGCCGCCCGTCGCGCCATCCGGTCGCCATCGCTCGCCGACTCTGGCACCATTGAGCCATGAGCATCGAGATTCGAGTTTGCCCTCCGGAGCGGTTCGTCGAACTGCTCAAGACAGGCGAGATCGGCTTCAGCGAGGACCTTGCTGACGACAAGATCGGCCGGGTCGAGGCTGTCGCCGACAAGGAACGATGGTTCGCGTCGTTCGACGGCGACCGAATCGTCGGCACCAGCGGCGTCCTCTCGCTGAGCCTGCGCGTGCCCGGAGGTCAGCTGCCGACCGGTGGCATCACGTGGGTCACGGTCCTGCCATCGCACCGCCGTCGCGGCCTGATGAGCGGGATGATGCGGCGCATGATCGACGACTGCCATCGGCGCGGCGAGCCGCTCGCGGCGCTGTGGGCTTCCCAGGCGACCATCTACCAGCGCTTCGGGTTTGGACTGGCGACGGTGTGCGCCAACGTCGTGGCGGAGAACATCGCAATCGGCTTTACCCGACAGTGGCCGCGCGAGGGCTCGTGCCGTTTGTTGCCCGCCGGCGAGGGCCTCGATCTGGTGGCGCCGGTCTACGAGGCGGCGCAGGCCGGGCGAGCCGGTTTCCTGGGTCGTACCCCCGACTGGTGGGTCGGTGTCCTGCCGCTCGTCGAGAAGGACGCAAGGGGCGGCGATGCCCGCCGCCTCGTGGTCTACGAGACGGCTGAAGGGCCGGAGGCCTATGCGACCTACAGGATCAAGGCGGACTGGACCGTGGGTGGCCCCGCCGCGACGCTCATCGTCGGCGAGGCGATCGGCTCGACGCCGCGAGGAACGCGGGAGATCTGGCGCTACCTGCTGGAGGTCGACCTGGTTCGGACATTGAAGGCGGAGCGGTTGCCGGTCGACCACCCGCTCTTCGCGCTCGTGAACGAGCCGCGCCGTCTGGGCGCGACCATCGGCGACGGCTTGTGGGTCCGCGTCGTAGACGCCGCCGCCGCCCTCCAGGGTCGGACCTACGGCATCGACGGCCTCGGCAGCGGCCGCCTGACGTTCGATCTTCGAGACGATTACTGCCCCTGGAACGCGGGCCGCTGGCGCCTCGAGGCTTCCGACGGGCATGCCCGTGCCGTCCGAACCGACGAAGAAGCCGACATCGCCCTGGACGCGAATGACCTTGGATCGCTGTACCTGGGAGGTTTCACCGCGACGGCCCTGGCCGGCGCCGGTCGGGTGGTCGAACTGCGGCCGGGAGGCCTGGCCGCAGCGGATGCCCTCTTCCCGACGGCAACAAGGCCCTGGTGCCCAATGGAGTTCTAGCGAAGCAGCGCCAAGGCACCCGGTTCGTTCAGTCCACCGGCCTGCTCCGTCCAACATGACGGCCACGCATCCCGGTCGCCGTCCGGCGCGCCGAGGCCGAGGCGACAACGGAGACCTGCGCCGTCCTACCGCCAGAAACTGTCGGCCAGGTCCGACGAGGAGCCAGGCAAGCCTGGCTTTTGGACTAGGCGCCGTCGAGCACCGGAGCGAGCGGACTTTGACGTCCGCGAGCGAGGAGCGCAGCCGGCAACGTGCCAGCCTTGCTGGCCCACGGCATGCGCCGTCCTACCGCCAGGAACCGTCCGCTCGGTCCGACGGCGCAGGCCAAGGCGGCGTCCGAGCACGAGCCAGGCCAGCCTGGCTTTGGCGAGCGCACTTGAAGGTGCGTGAGCGAAGCGCGAAAGCCAGGCGAAGCCTGGCTCGGCGCCAACGCAGGAATGTGCCGGCTGACCGAGCGGACCTATCGTTCGAAGCGGACTGGTTGGTGGTTGCCCGCCGGCGCACACACGTCGCACAGCGTCAGCCCATCTTCGATAAGAGCGGCCCGTCGGCGTCCCTGGCCGCCGTGCAATGCGACCGGGTGCTTGCATACAGAGCAGCGAAGCAGTTTCGCGTCCATGCGATCGCCTCTCGTCGGCATCCACATCACCCATCGGCGCGGTTCGAGCAACTCTGCGTTGCCTGGTGGCCGGGGCGTTCGGGTGGGAGCGCGCAACCGCTCTACACCGGGAGTCGGCCAACTGCCCGACGCCGCACATGCGACGTGTGCAGCAAGCCGAGGAGGACGTTCCTCCACAGACGCCCCGATCCATACGGATGGCCTCGACTACGCCGTCTGTACCTGTGCCTTTGGATGGGCCTCGTCTACGCCATTCTCCGTATGCGCCGATTGTAGGCGTCGCGGAGCGGCGATTTTCGGTCGCTGCGTCAATACCGGCAAGATCGCACGGTGTGGGGCGGCGATTCCAGCTGGTGGACCGAGTTTCGACTGGACTCGCCGGCAAGCGAAGGTCGGTAGATTCGACAGACTGGGAACCGACTCCCCTGCGCCGGCGTCTTTGGGGCGTTCGATGGTGAGATTCGAAACCGAGTCGGTCGAACCTGAGGAGACGACAGATGAATTTGAGCACAACGCTTGTCCGGCCGACGAAGGCGGTCCTTGCCAGCCTTTCCCTGGTCGCGATCGCTTCGTTGATGATTGGCTGGACTGCCGGAACGGTCGCTGCGTCGAGTGGATCGCGAGCCCCCTCCGCGACCGCGACGCCGCATGGTGCCAGCTTGCTCTACGCCCCCAGCGGCCAGACAACCACCACGCAATCGGGAGCCGACGGTGCGACGACCACCGAGGGCGGTCCGAGCAGCTCGGTCATGTACCCCGTGTCCGGCTACAACTCGCTCGGTGTGGCGCCCCAGGGGACGATCCTGGCCGAGGGCACGGGCACGGCCGACATGAAGGCAAATGGCTCCGACGAAGCCGCCGCGCTCAAGAAGGCGACGGACGCGGCCCTGGCCGACGCCCACACTCAGGCTCTGGCGGCTGCGACGGCGATGGGCGTCACGCTCAAGGACGTCTACTCGACCAGCATCCAGACCTCGACCAACTACACGTATCCGACATCCGACTGCGTCGGCATTCCGGTCACGCCCGACAACCAGAAGGGCGCCACCGCGTCGTCCGGAGGAGGGGTGATCAGCCCGCAGATCGAATGCACTGCGCCGGCCACAACTGCGGCGACCTCCGCCCAGATGGTGGTAACGCTGATCGTGGCCTACACGTACGCGTAGACCGAGGCCCACAGCGAAAGAGATCCTCGCAATCGCGAGTCGAGAGCGGCCCGCCGGCCCTGCCGGCGGGCCGCTTCGCGCACGGCGGGAATCGGGCCACTCGATGCTGCCGGAGCCTTTGCAGGCCGGACAGACCCACTGCCGCCGTTGCCGGCCTGGCGCGCCGCTACACTTCGCGGCGGATCACGTCGCCGGGCTGGGAGGGAATCGTCGGGTGCCAATGTCCGTGAGCCGACAGCCTGGTCGGACGCGGTCGCCTAGCATTGGCGCCGGGAACTGTTGAGGCGGCGTGCCGTCGGTTGCCGTCACGGGCTGGAGGGTCAATTCGTGGACGACGCGAAGCGTGGAGAGCGACAGGCCGGACTGACTAAGCGAGTCCTGGCGCTCGAGAAGCGTGTCTCCGAGCTCGAGGCGGCGATCAAGGAGCAGGCGCCTGTGACGGCATCGATGGCGCAGTCGGCGCCGGACCAGGGCACCGGGCCCGTTGCCGATCCCCGCATGCAGGCGCCCTGGCCGACGTACCCGCTGCTGAACCCCCGGCCATCGCCCCAGGCCTGGGCGGCAGCGCGGGTGCCTCCGCTACAGGGACCGGCCGGCCAGGGTCCCGTTCCCGGGCTCGGCGGCCGGCAGATGCCCGGTCAGGGCCCGGCCGGATCCGCTTACCGCCCGCCGGCCCTGTGGGGCCCTAATGCCGGCTGGCCGCCCGCCTCCGCGCCCCGTGTCTCCACCCCGGGCCCGTCGCTCGCCGATGAGCTGGGGATCTCGATCGGCTCGTTGCGCGACCTCGAGTCGAGGCTGACCGGGAGGTTGCTGGCGTGGGTCGGAGCAGCGGCCGTGGTGTTGGGTGCCGTCTTCTTCCTCAGCCTCGCATTCAGCCGCGGTTGGATCGGGCCGGAAGCGCGAGTCGCCGTCGGGCTGATCGGCGGCGCGGTCTTCATCGGCCTGGGCGCGTGGCTCCTCGAGCGGCGCCAGGATCAACTGGGCCATGTCGTCGTGGCCGTAGGCCTGGGGGTCGTTTCTCTGGCGCTGTTCGCCGGCACGCGGCTGTATGGGCTGTTCCCGCCCGAGACGGCCCTGGCCGGGTCGTTCGCGGCGGCCCTCGTGGCGGCGGCAATCGCCGTGCGCCACGATTCGGAGGCCGTTGCCATCTTTGGGCTCGTGGCGGTGGTCGCTGCGCCGCCCGTCCTCGGCGCGGGAGCCAATCTGACCACCGTCCTGTTCCTCGGCCTGACGCTGGTCGGGACCACGTCCATCGCCCTGCTGCGTTCGTGGCGCTGGCTGCCGCCGGCAGCGTTCGTCATTACTGCGCCCCAGGTCGTGGCCTGGCTTGCGGCCGGGCCGCAGGCGGGCCTCGCCGTGGCCGTCCTGGGCGGCTACTGGATGCTCCACGCCCTTGCGGCTGCAGCCGACGAGCTTCGGGCCGCGCAGTCGCGCGTCGAAGGCAGGGCGGAAACGCTCTTCGTCGCAAACTCGGCGCTTGCCGTCGGCGGCGGGCTGTACGTTCTCTCGGGCAATCTGGCGCCCTGGCAGGGCGCGTTCGTCGCCGCTGCCGCGCTGGCCCAATTCGCATTCGGCGCCTACTTCGTCTGGCGGCGCGGCGATCGCTACCCGTTTGGGATGCTGGTCAACGGCATCGGCATCGCGCTGGTAGCGCTGGCCATCGAGCGCCAGTTCGACGGTCCGGCCGTCGCGCTCGCGTGGGCGCTCGAGGCGCTGGTTCTGGTTGCCGTCTACCGCGTCCGCCATCACGAGTACGCCGGAGGGGCCGCGGTTCTGCTGGCCGGCCTTCCGGTCGCTCACCTGTGCTGGTACGAATACCCGGTCAGGCACTGGATCCTGAGCGGAGCTTCACACGCGAGCTCGATCCCGTTCGCGAACCCGGCCGGACTGACCCTGGGCTGTCTGCTGGCGGCGGGGCTGGCCGCGGCCTGGCTGTCGCGCCATCACGACGCTCGCTGCGCGCTGGTGACGGCATGTCTCCTGCTCGTTGCCTACTCCCTGCCGTTCGAACTGTCGGGCCTCGCGCTGCTGGCGGCATGGTCGATCCTGGTGCCCGCCGCGGTGGCGGCCGAAGGCCTGCTCGATCGGCTGCCGGGTGTCCCGCCCTCCAGGTCGGCGCTTCGAACCAAGCCGATCTCCCAGATGATGGAGGCCGGCTGGCCGGATGCCCCGCTCCTTGCCACGGCGACTGCGGCGTTCCTCGCCGTCGCGCACCTGCTGGCCTTCGATGTGCCGATCGCGCCATCCGTTGCGATCGTCCTCCCGGCGGTGCCGTTCACTGATCTCCACACGGTATCCGCCGCCGTCGGCATCGCGGCGTTCCTCGTCGCCGGCGGTTTGACCGCCCGACCGGACCTGCGCGCCGGCGGGATCCTGGTGGCGGCGGCTCTCGCCGCTTTCGCCACGATCTTCGAACTGGCCATGCCGTTCGCGGTCGTGGTCTGGTGCGGTCTCGCGGTGGCGGTCGCGTCGTGCTCGCTCTGGGACGCGTACGGCAGGCCGGCATTCCTGAGCGGTGGGGCGCCGCTGGTCGGGGTGGCGCTCCTGGCCACGCTCGGGCAGGTGGTTCCGGTAGAACGGCTCGGCGTGCAGGCGAGCGTCCCCACGACGGGGTTCTGGTTCGCCGTCTATGCGATCTGCTCCATGGGCGCAATCGCCGCGGCCCTGGCCGCGGCGGCCGGGTTCCTGCGGCTCGAGGGGTGGGTCCGTCAGGTTCTCGCGCTCGCCGCCGCGACCGCGGTCGTCTATCTCCTGTCCGCGCTGCTGGTGGACCTGTTCCAGGGTCGGGTCGGCGGCACGACTCAGGTCGAGGAGCTTCAGAAGCAGGCGCAGGTCGCGGTTTCGATTATGTGGGCAGCGATCGGCATGGTCGTGTTCGTGGTTGGCATAGTTCGCTGGCGCCAGCTCGTCCGCGAAGCCGGGCTCTCGCTGCTTGCCCTGGCCACGGGCAAGGTCTTCCTCTTCGACCTCAGCTACCTGGACGTCGCCTATCGGGTTCTATCGCTGATGGGCCTCGGGCTGCTGCTTCTAGCGGGCGCCTATGTCTACCAGCTGCTGCGCCCGCGCCGTCCCGGCTCGCAGGGCGATGCCGGCGCGGACTGACCGGAGGGTTGCGGCTCTCAAACTGCCTTCGGTGCGCCCAGGAAGCAACGCTATCGCGGCATCGTCAGGAGCGCCTGATCACGACCTCGACCTCATGCCAGAGAGGCATGCGCCTGATCGTCGGGCCGCCTTTGGCCGAAGTGTCTGTTAGTTTGGATGGGTGACTGTGTGTGCACTAGCCCTCCGCCCCTCCACGCGATAGCATGTGGGTCAGCGGGAAGTGCCCTTGGATCGGTGGACAAGTGGTTCCCCCTGGGCGCGCCACGCTAGAGGTTGGGGTATGCAACTCGAGGGGAAGGCTGTCGCGGCGGCGACGGCCCTCGTTCTGACCATCGGTTTGATGGGGATTGCCCCGACCGCGGCCGGGGCGGCGGCTCCATTGGCAGCCGCGGCCCCCCCGGCAGCGACAGCTCCCGCTGCGGCTGCGGCGACGCCGCAAGCTTCCGCTTCACCAGCCGCCGCTCCCGCCTTCGGCTCGACGAATCTCGGCAAGTACGCCTTCAACGGCATCGTCCGCGCCGCCACGACGGATCCGGCCACGGGCGTTGTCTACGTGGGTGGCGATTTCACGCAGGTCGGCGTCAGGACCGGTTCGGTCGCGATGGTCAACCCGCCCGGGAGCGGCAGCGACCAGCTGATGGCCGCCAGTCCTGAGGTCATCGGCCAGCAGTTCTCGGTCTTCGCGGACGACTCGAGTCACTATTTCCTCGCCGGCCGCGTGGCCTCGATCAACGGCGACGGAGTGCAGCGGACACCGCTGGTCAGGATGACCTCGAGCGGGCAGGTGGACACGTCGTGGCAGCTCCACGGCCTCTGTAACAAATGGCAGACCATTGGGTGGGATATCGGTAAATGGCTGGTCTCGGACCTCGCCGTCTCCACTGACACCTCTGGCCTCTCGACCGTTGGCCTGCAACTCATCGACAAGGCCACGGGAAATGCCTATGTGCTCGGAGCGGGCAGTTCATCAGGTTGCCCGGCCGCGTCGCGAATGTGGTCTTCCACCGGGGTCTTTCCGCCGCTGAGTGACTGCGCGGGATGGTATGTCTGCGACGGTTATGTGGAGGGCGTCGTCTTCGACCCCGCGTCCAACGTGCTATTGGTTGAGACATCTGTGCTCGCCTACAAGACGGTGGCGGACGCATCGGCCTCGGCAGGGCGCGACGAGCTCGTGGCCTACGACATGTCGACCGGCAATCGGCTTTGGTGGACCGGGCTCACTGCAAACCCTCCCTCCGACTGGCCGACCTCTGCCGGATATGGCTCTCAGGTCTACGCGATGGCTGCGTTCAACGGCGTCATCCTGGCCGAGGGGCTATTCGAACTGGGGCCTACAGACCCAGATCCTTCGGCCACAGCGTCCACGATGATTCTGATTGACGAACATACAGGCACGATCCTCCAGCGCTGGAACGATTCTGGCGAGCAGGACATGGCGGATCCCACCCAGACAACGACGCCGCCGACCGACTGCACGCCGGGCTACAACACCGGCTACAACCCCTTGGCGGATCTCCTCATCCGTCGAAGCGCGACCTCGGTGATCGGCTATGCCGCCCCGGTAGCAATCGACGGTGGCAATCGACTCAACGTCTGCTCATACGGCATCACCGGGTCTGGCACGTCTGCTCGGCTGACATCGTCGAAGCTCGGCACCCTCGACTCGCCCGGGGTCGTCGGATCGGGCGTCACTATGAACGTGCCGAGTGTCATCTATGGTGATCGGTACCTCACCGGGGGAGACGGCGCGTTCGACCTGTCCGCTGGCCAGCAGGTTGCCGACTGGGACCCGAAGCCGTCGAATGGTGCGGCGGCCATCGTGGTGGGTTCGTCCATTGTGCTCGGTGGTGACTTCACCTTCATTCACGGAACGGCCGCGAACCATGTAGATGCCCTGGACGCCAACCTCGCGCCGCTGCCCGGATTCGTGGCCGGCATCCCAGATCCGCCGAGCGGCGTCTCGTCGATCCGCGACATCGCCGTGGCTGGAAGCGACGTCGTCGTGACGGGCCGGATCTACGGAACCTTCGGGACGGTGGCCGCCGTCGCGCTGAATGTCACAACTGGCAGCCTGGATTGGACTACCACGCCCTCGGCCTACCCGAATGGCTATTCGCTGGCGGCCGATCCGCAGACCGGCGGCTTCTATCTCGGGCAGGGCGGGGCCGGCGTGCCCGTGCTGAGCAGGTACAAACCCGCAGCCGGCGGCTTCGCGCTCGACACGTCGTTTAGCCACACCTTCGGCGCCGAAGGCAGCGTCAGCCCGTGGATCAGCAATATGGCCCTGATCGGTGGCCGCTTGTACATCGGCGGGGTTTTCAGCTCCGTCGATGGAGTGGCGCGTCAGGGGCTGGCCAGGCTGACTGCCCAGAGGACGCTCGACTCTTGGGCCCCGCCGGTCTTCGACGAGATGCAGTTGCCGGCCAACGCGACGGTCACGATGCAGACCCATGGGTTTGCCGAGTTGAACGGTGATGTGGTGGTTTCCGGGGAGTTCACCTATGAGACCCCGGTCACCGGGGGTTCGACGCAGGGCGGTATCGCGCCAGTCGAGGTCTACTCGGCGTCGACCGGGGCGCAGGTCCATCCGCCGGGCCCAAGTTGGCCCTGGATCAACGGCGACGTCCTCTGGGGGTATGGCCTGGCCGTCTCAGACGACACTATCTACGTCGCCATGGGCTTCACCGGACTTGCCGCTTTTGACGCCAGGACCTTCGCGTACCTTCCGGACAAGTCCGACCGATCGCCGGGGGACTACGGCGACAACGAGGTCTACGCGATCACGAGCCGCACGTCGCAGACGACGACGTCGGCCAAGTCGGCCGGTGCGTCGCCGTCGGCCGCCGCCGTCCCCGCCAAACCTAAACCGACAGTGGTGATCGGCGGGTCGCTCTCGCGCTGGTCCAACCGGTCTGCCGGGAACGTGGTTGAGCTGGCGCCTTATGTCCCCCCCACGCCCGCCACATACCACGCCATCACTCCGGTCCGCCTGCTCGATACCCGCAACGGCACAGGCCTATCCGGCAAGCTGACGGCCGGGAAGCCGCGCACGTTCAAGATCGCAGGCGTAAAGGGCATCCCATCCGGCGCACTGGCGATCACCGGCAACGCCACCGTGGTCAACTCGACCGCGGCGTCCTCGATCTACCTCGGACCGATAGCCATAGCCAAGCCCTCGACCTACGCCATGAGCTTCAACAAGGGCCAGATAGCCAACAGAGGCATAACTGTGGCCCTCTCACCTACCGGCACGCTATCGCTGACCTACAGGGCATCCAGCGGGACCGCCGATCTGGTTCTCGACGTCAGTGGCTACTTCAGCACCGCCAGCGGTGGCGATACCTACCATCCCATGACCCCGGCACGGCTTCTCGACACCAGGGTCAACAACGGCCTGTCGGGCAAGCTCAAAGCCAACACACCACGCACCTTCAAGATCTGGGGTCGTGGCGGCGTACCCAAGACCGCCAGGGCAGTCACAGGCAACGTGACGGTGGTCAACTCCACCAACGCCTGGGCCATCTACCTTGGCCCAGCCCCGATCTCGAAGCCCAAAGCCTCGACCATCAACTTCCTCAAAGGCCAGATAGCGGGCAACAGCCTGACCGTGGCTCTCAGCTCCAGCGGCACCCTGTCGGCCACGTTCATGTCCGGGGCCGGAGCCACCACCGATCTCGTGTTCGATGTGACCGGCTACTACACCGCCGATGCCACGGGCTTGCGCTATGTACCCCTGACCCCGGCATCGCTGCTCGATACCAGGTCCGGAATAGGTATGACCGGCAAGTTCAGCGCCAACACCCCACGCACCTTCGCCGTCCGCGGCCATGCCGGCGTCCCGGCCAACGCTGCCGGCATCACCGGCGTCGTGAGCGTCGTGAACCAGACGGCTTCCTGGGCTCTGGGCGTCGGTCCTGTGCCTGCCACCAAGCCCACCACCTCGGCCCTCAACTTCCTGAAAGGTGATGTCTGCTCCAACGGTGTCACCGTCGCCCTCAGCTCTACCGGCACTCTGAGCCTCACCTACATGTCCGGAAAGGGCAACACCACCAACGTCGTGCTGTTCGTGACGGGCTACTTCGTGAAGTAGCGGGGGCCGCGGCGGGCTGCGGAGGACCACGCGTCCGATACGATCACGTCAGCCCTCGGCGGAAACGCGCTCCAGGTCGATGACGCGAACACGTCTCGTCTTGCCCGCCTCGGTGCGCACCAGCGCGGCGGGGATGATGCCGCTCACGAGCGACTCCACCACTGCCAGCTCGCCGGCATAGAGGCCTTCTCCGCCGATCTTGACGCGCTGGCCCACTCTGAGATCGTCTCGACCGTCGAGGGCCGCCAGATTGATGGTGGCGACGGTCGATCTGACGTAGCCCGGGTCTCCCGGCAGGCCGGCGACTCGGGGCTGCTTGGTGGCGGTTCGAGCCACCGGATAGGTCACTTTGCGTTTTCGCATCGCAATCAGCGGCTCCCTGCTGCGGCGGATAGTCGGGTCTGGCTGTATGAATGTGGTGTCGCGGAGACTCTACCGGGCCGCGACCACGACCGCGCGGAACTCTGAGCGCGACCGCCCCTCGACGATCCCGCCAATGCGGGCTCGCGGCTTGAATCGGGCAGGTACTCCTCGACGACTGCGCACGGAATCGACTTTCGCAGCAGCCGCTGGACGGCTCGCAGCTCGTCCACCTCTTCGGGTGAGACGAGCGATATGGCCGTCCCGCTGGCGCCGGCTCTGCCGGTCCGGCCGATTCGGTGGATGTAGTCCTGCGCCTCGTACGGAAGCTCGAAGTTGACCACGTACGGCAGGTCCGCGATGTCCAGACCGCGCGAGGCGACGTCGGTGGCGACCAGGACCTTGACGAACCGGCCCCGGAAAGCCTCCAGGGCACGGGTCCGCTCCTGCTGGCTGCGGTCGCCGTGGATCGCCGAGCAGCTGACGCCGCGCCGATCCAGGTACGAAGCCAGCCGGCTGGCCCCGAGCTTGCTGCGGGTGAAGACCAGGACCTGCTCCATCGCGTCGCGCTGGATCAGGTGGATGAGCAGGTCGGCCTTGCGATCCTGATCGACCGGGTAGAGGACCTGGGTCAGGTTGTCGGCGATGCTGTTGCGGGGCGCAACCTCGACCGTCTCTGGATTGTGCAGGAACTCCCCGGAGAGGCGGCGGATCTCGGTCGAGAACGTCGCCGAGAACATGAGCGTCTGACGCTGAGCGGGCAGGAGGGCGATGATCTTGCGGACGTCCGGGATGAACCCCATGTCGAGCATCCGATCGGCCTCGTCCAGGACGAGGATCTCAACCTGCGACAGGTTCACGGTGCGCTGCCCGATGTGGTCGAGCAGACGGCCGGGCGTGGCGACGAGGATCTCGACGCCCTTCCACAGGATCTTGATCTCCGGGTCGATGCGGGTGCCTCCGTACACGACCGTGGAGCGGAAGGCGATGCCCCGGCTGTAGGTCTTCACTGCCTCGCTGACCTGGACCGCGAGCTCTCGAGTCGGGGTCAGGATGAGGATGCGCACGGGATGTCGCGCCGGCGAGAAGCCGCTGTTGGCGTGCCCTCGAAGGCGCTCCAGGGCGGGCAGAACGAACGCGGCGGTCTTGCCGGTGCCGGTCTGGGCGGCGGCGAGAACATCGCGGCCGGCGAGGATGAGTGGAATTGCCGCGCTCTGAACGGGCGTCGGCTCCGTGTAGCCCTCCCGCGCAACCGTGGCGAGAAGGTCGGCCGACAGGCCGAGGTTGTCGAAAGTCAAACGATTACTCCTGAGTGCGTCCTTGGACGCGGGTCCGAGACGCGAGTCCGACCGGCTCGGGCGGGACGGTTTGGGTCCTGCGCCCACGGCGCGATCGGGGATGAGAGGTCGGCACCCACGTGGCATGCCGAGTGCAGGCGCTGCTGCGTTTCCGAAAGGGCAATTGACCGATTCATGGTATCACCCGGCCAGACCACGCCCCCTGGACGCGGCATCGGGTACCTATGCAATGACGGCCGCGAGCTTGTGAGAAGGTCGAACCAGCGTGGAACTGAACCCGCTGGTGGCCTGATCGAATATGCGCCGATACTGGCTCCCGACCTCCCACCACACCATTCCGCGGCTGCGCTCGTAGGCCAGTCGGCCCATAGAGGCTCGAAGCTCCGGATCGCCCAGCAGCTCGATGAACACGTCCGCTAGCGCATCCGGGGAGTCTGGTGGGACGAGCCGGCCGGCGTCGATCGCGAGCATCTCGAGAGCGTATGCGTATGGGGTCGAGACGATCGGCTTACCGGCGGCCATGGCGTAGCAGAGGGTGGCGGCGACAGTCCGGTCGAGATCCGTGTAGGGCGTGGCAATCACGTCCGCCGCCTCGAGCCAGTTGCCCAGCTCAACGCGACCCACGAATCTGTCCACGAACTTGACGTTCGGTGCGATCCCCAGGGCGGCGGCTCGTGCCTCGAGGCCGGCCCGGTACTTCTCGCCGTCGCGAGCCAGGAGGTTCGGTTCGGTCGCGCCCATGATCACGTAGAGGGCATTTGGCACTGCCTCGACCACGGCGGGCATAGCGTCGATGACCGACTCACAGCCCTTGCTCGGCTCCAACAGCCCGAAGCTCAGGATCACCGTGCGGCCCTGCAGGCCCAGGCGGGGTTTGATCGCGTCCGCGGCCACCTGCGGCAGATGCGGCACGCCGTGCGGAACGATCTCGAGGCGGTCGGCCGTCACGCCGTAAGACCGAGCCATCTCGGAGACCGCCGAATGCGACATGACGATCGTCGCCTCCGCGCTGTCGACGAGCTCGTTGAGGATCGACTTCTGGGCGGGAGACGGGTTCGTGGGGACGTCGTGCAGAGTTGCGACCATCGGCACGCGGAGAGCGCGAATGAAATCGAGGACGAAGATGCCGTCCTCGCCGCCCCAGATGCCGTTGCCGTGCTGAACGCTGACCACGTTCACGCCGCAGTCGTTGAGGGCCTGCGCCACGTACGGATAGTCGGCGTGGATGTCGCGCCGGATTCGATGCCGAACCTCGGCCGGGTAGGGCCCGACTTCGCCGACCGGATGGAGGGCTACGATCTCCCGCTCGCCGACCGTGGTGGCCAGGTCGTATGTGAAGGTCGCGATGCCACACTGGCGCGGGGAGTAGGTGGATACGAAAGCCGTCCTCGAGATGAGGTAACTCCTGTCGGGTTGGCCGACCGCGTGTGTTTCTTGCGCGTCTAGCGCGCAAGAAACACTACGGAGTTGCCCGCGGTGCGGGCAACTCCGTTGGTGGTCGCGAGGGTTAGGCGGCGCTCACCTGAGTGGCGCGCGGGCCCTTGGGGCTCGTCTCGATTTCGAACGAGACGCGCTCTCCGCCGGTAAGGCGGTCGAAATCGAGGGGGGCCTGAAGGCCGCCGCGATGGAAGAAGTATTCCTTCCCGTCCTCGGCGGCGATGAAGCCGAAGCCGCGATCGGCCACGACCTTCTTGATGGTGCCGGTGGTCATGTGTGACCCCATTATTCTCTTCCCGAACAGATGGCAGACGCACGGTCCGTTCGAGAAGGGTGACCACGCGGAGCGTCGCAGCAAGTTGCAGCAACGCACTCACAGTACTCGCTTTTGACCGATCACACAACGACTCGTTCCGGCCGGCGCCGCTGAAGCAGCCTCTTTGCCGATTTGACCAAACGTCCTTGCGGGCGCACCGTGGGAGGAGCCGACTGCGCCGGGTCCCGATTTCGTCGCCCGCAGCGCCCGGCAGATTGGATCTCCCGTGGCTCGCAGAAGCTTCCGCACCCCCGATGCGCTGATCGTCGTCAGCACCGACGGCTACTTCGACGTCTTCCCGCCCATCAATCGGTCGCCGAACGACAAACCCAACTACCGCGGCGTTCTGGCCGAGTTGGGACCATCCGTGCGACGCCAGGACGACAGACTGTCCGTTCGTCCCGAATCGGTCGCGCTCGCTGCTGCAGTTTCGACATGGTCCCGCAGCCATGGGGCCGCGGCGGTGCGGGGCGAGATGGGCTTCGGCCGCAACGACAGCAAGAACTAGCTCGTCCCGGATTACCGTGTATCTGAGCCTGGGTGGCTCTTCGCTTCTGCTTGCCCCCGCGGCGCATGCCTTCCTCCGCCGCACTCTTCTCCCTGAAAGGATCGTCAGATGACCGACGAAACCACGCCTGCCCCGCAACGTCCCGAATCCGACAAGACCGGCCGGTCCGGCTTCCGTTCCACTTCCGCGGCCACGGTCGACAGTCGCCTGAACGGCGGCGCCGGCGTGCAGCGGAGCCACCTGCGCAACCGCAAGGCCTGGCTCAAGAGCCGCAGCCGCGCCGGGCAAACATGGTCCCAGCGCAAGGTCGCGAGCCTGACCTACTGTCCGGCCAAGGCGCGATCGAGCTGAGCGGCAGCTCGCTGCCCGCGAGCACGCCCACGAACAGGTTCAGCCGGCTGGGACGCCCTCTGCCGGCCTGCTAGCGGCCGTCCCGCTCTCGGGCCAGCTCTTCGAGTCGGGCGTCGGAGATGCCGAAGTGATGCGCGACTTCGTGGCGGACGGTCTCGGCGACGCCGAGCGCCAGGGAGTCCGGGTCACGGAACTGCCGCAGGTGCGGGCCGCGGAATATCGTGATCTTGCTGGCCACCGCAGCGCTGTCGGCGCCCCACGCGGTGCGTGGGACGCCGGTGTACAGCCCGAGCAGGCCCCACGCACCCACAGACGCGAGCTGGTGGGGCGTCGGCTCGTCCTCTACGACGATGGCCACGCTGCCCAGCCGGTCGCGGAAGACGTCGGGCAACGAGTCGAGCGCCGCGACGACGAGCCCGTCGAAAGGATCGGCGGGATCGTCGGCGGGATCGTCGGCGGGATTGTCGGGCTCGCCGGGCCAGCCTGTATCGGGGCGGGGCTGTGCGGGCGGAACCTCGGCAGCCGGATCCTGCTCAGATGACACGGGCCGGGCTCATTCGCACACTCAACTCTTCGCGGACGGATCGTCGATCCGGCCCATGAACAGAATGGTGCCGGTGGAGTTGTCCCGGATGAAGTAGAGGAACGGCTGGTTGATGTGGAACTGCACGTGCGGCGGCGGTTCCCCGGCGCCGCCTCTTCCCTCAACGACGGTAGCCGCCGAGGCCGTCACGCCGTCTTCGGTCACGTCGATGTTGGCCTCGTGGATCACCTTGTCCAGGTACAGCTTCTGGTCGGTGGTGATACCCGAAAGGTCGGCCGAGTCCGGATTGAACGCGGTCGTCATGCCCATTGCCTTCAGGACGGTCGCCAGGTCGGTCCGTGAGTCGGTCGAGAACCGGGGCAGAGTCAGATCCACTATGTACGTGGCGGCCGAGCTGTCGATCTTCGCGAGCCCGGCTGCCGTGAGGCCGCTGACGAACGAGCTCATGTTGTCGGGAACGACGATCGTCATCGAGAGCCAGTTCTCGAATGGGATGTCTACCGCGCGATATCCCTTTCCGGCGGTGTACTGGAATTCCAGCTCTGTGGCCATAGTCGGAACCGAGACCTTGGACCCGTCGGCGCGAGTGAAGGGCAACGACCTGGTGAGAGTTGGGTCGAACCGATCCACCCAGCCGGCCTTGAGGTAGATGGCGTTGGCCAGGGCGATGCGAGTCGCCGAGTCGATGTCGCCGGGCTGCAGGATCTCCGGGATGCGTTTCCTGGTCGCATCGCTGGCCCATTTGTCGATCATGAGGCGCGCTGCCTCGGTGTCGTTCTGGTAGTCGACAAGACCGACGCCGGCCCCGAATCCCGAGCTCAGGGCGTTGAGGTAGGCCTGCTCGAGGTTCATGCCCTGTTGCGAGAAGACGGCATTGGAGACGTTGAGCACGTCCACAGGCGTCATCTTGGAGTGGTCGGGCGTGGCATCGGGATGGGCCGAGTACCAGGCGTCATCGTCGTAGGCGTTGTCGTTGCGAAGTGCCGCCATCAAAGCCACGACTTCGCTGGCCTGGGCGGTCGAACCGAAGCTGTGCAGGACCTTGTCCATCTCCGTTGCCGTCGTCCCGCGCGCCCCGGGCCGGACCATGGCCAGGGCCAGAGCGATGCTGGCCGGCGAGGCACACAGGTTGCCGGTCGCGTCGAGTCGACGGAGCAGGTCGAGCCCAAAGTCGTTGATCTCGCTCCCGGCCAGGGCGCCGCCGTCGGCGGCCGGAGCCAGCAGCCTGGCCCTGCCCATCGCGACGGGGAATCCTTCAGGGGCGGTGGTCATGAGCGGCGAAGGCCCCACCGTCGGCCTCTTTGTCGGAGACGCGGTCGGGGATGCCGTCGGCGACGCGGTCGGGGATGCCGTCGGCAACGCTGTCGGCCAGGTCGAATTCGCCGGCCACGGCGTGGGGCTGCTCCCCGCGGTTGCCGTCGGGGTCGCGGCCGCCGAGCCGCACGCCCCAACTGTGATGAGCACGGCCAGGGCCGCCCCGACCCCGCGGAGTCTCGCCCTCGATGGTCGCGTCGGATACATTCGCGAGTCCCTTTCCCCGTTCCGTCCGGCCAACATGCTCTCCCCTTTTCGTTGGTGGCCTCGCAAGCCGAGGCTGCGCGACTTGGGACGAGTTGCCGCCCCGCTTTGCCGCGGGGAGACGCCCGCCACATTAGCCCTCGCGTCAGACGATGTACACCGTTGCGGAGGAGGATCGGACGGCGCGGTGACGCCGTCATCCATGCGGCCGGCGCATGCGGTGGCGGCGCCGGGGCGATATGCTCGGCCGATGGAGCGATTCATCGATGTTCCCGGCGGTCGACTGTTCGCGGCAGCTGAAGGAACCGGCCCGCCGGTCGTGCTGATCCATGCCGCCGTGGTCGATAGCCGGTCCTGGGAGGCGATGGTTCCCGGGCTCCTGGCCGCCGGCTTCCGAGTCGTCCGCTACGACTACCGCGCGTTCGGCCGGTCGACCACCGACGACGTCGCCTTCAGCGACCAGGCCGACCTGGTGGCGGTGCTGGTCGCCTTCGGCATCGACCGAGCGGCGCTGGTGGGCAACAGCCGCGGCGGGAGCATCGCCATCAACGCGGCCATCGAGTTTCCGGAACGGGTTGTTGCCGTCGTTGGACTGGGTGCCGGGCTGGGCGGTTTCGAAGGCGATCTGACTGCGGCGGAGCTGACCCTCTTCGAGGAGGGGGAGCGCCTGGAGGCGGCCGCCGACCGTGACGTCGAGGCGATCGTCGACCTCGACGTGCGGGTCTGGGTGGATGGTCCGGGTCAGCCGCCCGATCGGGTCGACCCCTCGATTCGCGAGGCCGTGCGGACGATGGCTCGACCGCTCTACGCGCCGGGGCTGGTGACGGGCCGGCGGATCCGCCTCGACCCGCCCGCCAACGACCGGCTCGACGATCTGCGCTGCCCCGTCCTGGCGGTCGCCGGCGAGCTCGACGTGTCCGACATGATGCAGACCGCCCGCCGTCTCGAGGCCGCCGCTCCGAACGCGCGGGCCGTGATATGGCCGGACGTCGCCCACATGATCGGCATGGAAGTGCCCGACCGCCTCAACGCCCTGATCGTCGACTTCCTGGAGCCGCTTCGTCCCTGGGAGTAGGGGAGCGGGTCAGGGCCGATCCGCGAGTCCCTGCGAGTCCCGACGCCGACCTGTCCGCGGAAGGCTGCGGCTCTGCAGCAAGCTGCGGCAGGCGGCTAGCGAACGAGCGCGCTCCTGCTTACCTCGATGGCACGAAGTCCCTGGCTCTGGGTCTCGATCTCAAAGGAGACGCGCTCGCCGCCGAAGAGGTCGTCGAACTCGAGGGGCCTCTTGATGCCGCCGCGGTGGAAGTAGTACTCGTTTCCGTCTTCGGCGGCGATGAGGCCGGAGCCGCTGTCTGCCTCGACCCGCTTGACAGTACCGCTGGTCACTTGAGCGACCCTTTCGTCTTCCCGATCCGAACAGCAGACGCACGGTCTCTCGGAAAGGGGGGTCGACCACGCGAAGCGTCGCCGCGAGTGGCGGCAGCAGCCCCACGGTACTCCGTTCGGCGTAGAACACAATGGCTAACGCGGGTGCCGTGCGCCCGATCGGGCCGCATCTTCGCGCGCCCCTCGGGCCGCGTCCGAATCGCGCCGGGCGGGTACGATCACGCGACCGGTTCGGGCCCGAAGCCGTCTCCCGCGGCGTTGCCCGCCGGCCGCACCGTGAGGCCACATGGCGACTCAGATCACGGCCGTCGCGTTCGACCTGGGTGGCGTGCTGATCGACTGGAACCCGCGCCACCTGTATCGCAAGCTCTTCGACGGCGAAGAAGAGGCAATGGAGCGGTTCCTGGCCGAGGTCTGCACGCCCGATTGGAATGCCCGCCTCGACGCCGGCCGTCCATTCGCGGAGGCCGTCGCGGAGCTCGTCGCGGCCCACCCGGACCAGGCCGAGCTGATATCCGCATACCAGCTGCGCTGGGCGGAGATGCTGGGCGAGGCTTTCGACGGGACGGTCGCGATCCTGCGTGAACTGCGCAGCGCCGGGTTGCGAACCTACGCCCTCAGCAACTGGTCGGCCGAGACGTTCCCCGTCACGGGGGCGCGCTATCCATTCCTGCGGGAGATGGACGGCATCCTCATCTCGGGCGATGCCCGGGTCAGCAAGCCCGACCCGGCGATCTTTCGCGAGTTCCTCGCCCGCTTCGGCCTGACGCCCGCTCAAACGGTCTTCGTCGACGACTGGGATCGAAACGTGGCCACGGCCACTGCGCTCGGGATGATCGCCGTCAGATTCGTGGGCCCGATTCCGCTGCGATCTGACCTCCGCCGCCTGGGGCTGCCGCTCGCCCCCGAGGCGCCCGAGACCGCTTCGTAGCCACTCGGGGCCGACGCGACGACTGTCGGGAAGTTGACTACCCGGCCCGGCACGCCTGCCCCATACTCAACCGGCGTCCTTGTCGACGCGCGAGCCAGGGGAGAGGCCATGTCGATGAAGTCCGGCGCGCCGCTTCGGCGGCCCCATGCGTTCGGGGCGTGGAGCGCCGTCGCCGCCGTTGCGCTGCTGGTCTCAGCCTGCGTCGCCGCGACGGCAAGTCCCAGCGGGTCCGCCGGTTCGTCGCTCGAATCGCCGTCCGAATCGCCGGCTGAGCCCGTCGTGAGCCCGTCGGCGACGGCGACGTTCATCGGGGACTGCTGCGCTCCCCCGAGCACGCAACCGATCGAGATGGCGACGCCCCGGCCATCGCGGGATACCGGCTCCGCCCCGCCCGCGTCGACAAGCCCGACGGCTTCGTCGGCGGCGGCCGACTCGCCGGGGGAGGACAGCACCGACGTCTTCGACAAGACCGTTCCGGCCAGAGGATCGATCTCGGTGCCGATCGACTTCGAAGGTTCGTCCTGGGGGACGGTCGCCGCGTACACGAAGTCGAACGGGGTGACCGTCACGTTCCACGGGAAGGCCCTGAAGTCGCAAGAGATGTCGGTGCAGCCGTGGCCGGACTGGGCGTTCGGGGTCTCGATGGACAACCCGGCCAACGGCGACCTGACAATCAAGAACACCACCGGGTCACCGGTCGAAGTGGCCGGCTACGTGATGATCTACACCACCCGACACCTGACCATCGAGCCTTCCAACCGGTTTCCGCACAAGGGCCAGGCGATCTCGATCGACGTGAGCCTGACCCAGGCCACCGCGGCCGACACCGTGACGGTGGCGGTGGCCGACACCAAAGGGCACGTGACTCCGTTCAAAGTGACCAAGGTGGGGACCGGCCACTGGGCCGGCCAGGCCACGTTCTCGACGGTCGGGGGCTACGTCATCAGGGCCTCCACCTCGGGGAGCCGGATGCGGACCGCCATGTCCGAAATACAGGTGTGGGCCGGGGACGTGACCGTGAGTTCCACCTTTGCCGAGCAGCTTGTGGATTCCGATCACGACGGTCTGGCCAACAAGCTCGTGCTGACGCCCACGATCACCGTGCCGGCGGCCGACAAGTACATGGCGAACGCCCAGCTCGTCGACCAGACCGGGTTCGTCGTGGCGACTGCCGGGACCGGCGAGATCCAGCTGGTCGCCGGTACACAGCCGCTGCCCCTCGAGTTCGACGGAAATCTGATCTACAAGTCCGGGCGATGGGGGCCGTACACGCTCCGGGTGACCATTGTCCATGACGCTACGACAGGATCCACGATCGAGCTCGATGACGTGCAACTCGGCCAGACCGCGGCCTACGACTACATGCAGTTCCAGCACGACCGCATCGCCGTCGACCCAGCGTCGATCTCGAGCAAGGCAGTCGACACCAACGGCGATGGCCTCTTCGACGAGCTGGACCTCAGCGGCACCGTGACCGTTGAGACGCCCGGCCTGTACGCCATCAACTCAGGCCTTTCAAGCCTTCACGGGAACAACCCGTCCGACGAGGTTGCCAGCGAGTACATGACGTTCCAGCTGGCGGCGGGCGCCAACTCGTTCACGATCGTCTACAAGGGTTCCGACATCGCCGCGTCCGGCGTGGATGGGCCGTACACGCTGCTCGTTATGGACGTGTACCTCAGCGCGGACCCGATGAGCGACAACGGAGGGATCTGGCTGAGCTACACCACCGCGGCGTACCAGGCCAGCCAGTTCAGCCGCTAGCCGCTAGCCGCGGGCCGGCGGGCGGGGGCGGCGGGGGCGGCGGGGGTCCTCGCCGATGGGCGCGCGGCCGGGACCTCTCGCACGCCACGCGGAACGGTGCTTCGCGCGACAGCGCCGGCGCAGCCGCGGACGTAAGCTCGGCTCGATTCAGGATCGGTCGAGAAGCGGACCAACGCAGGAGAGCCGAGATGTCGAAGATCACCCCGTGTCTTTGGTTCGACGGCAACGCGGAGGAAGCGGCGAACTTCTACGTCTCGTTGCTGCCCGATAGCCGCGTCGAAAGCGTGTCCCGCTCCCTCGCGGACAATCCGAGCACCCGGGCCGGAGCGGTGCTCGTGGTCGACTTCACGCTCGCCGGTCAGCCGTTCAGGGGCCTGAACGGCGGTCCAGGGTTCCCGTTCACCGAGGCGGTCTCATTCGTCATCGATTGCGAGGACCAGGCGGAGGTCGACCGTTTCTGGAACGCCCTGATCGGCGGCGGCGGATCGCCGGGGCAGTGCGGCTGGCTGAAGGACCGCTTCGGTGTGTCGTGGCAGATCGTCCCTCGCCAGCTCGGCGAGATACTCGGCGATCCGGACCGAGTGCGCGCCGGCCGCGCCATGGAGGCGATGCTGCGCATGAGCAAGATCGACGTCGCCGCGCTTCGCCGGGCGTTCGAGGGCGACTCGGCCGCCTGAGGCGCCTTGCGCCAGCCCGGCCCGATTCAGGCCTCGGCAGGCGCGCCCTTCGGGCGAGCGGCCTCCCGAGCGCTCGCGTCGTCCAGTCGAAGTCTGGTCCACGAGGCGCCGATCAGCAGGACCTGGAACGCGAGATGCAGCCAGGCCAGGGCCACGAAGACGGCGGCTACTCCGCCGAACACCGACAGGGCGCCGGCGAGGAGCGGTGCGATGTATACCAGCAGCTCGGTCAGGGCGGTCAGCACGAGCCCGGCGACCAGGGCCGGCAGCCAAAGAACCGACACCGGGACGCGGGTGTTCGGAACGACGCGATAGACCACGCCGACGGCGATCACGACGATGACCGCCGTGACCAGCGGGAAGGCGACCACCGACACGTTCCGGACAAAGTCCCCGGCGGAGCCGAGGTTGCCCCCGCCCGTCGCGACGGACTGGATCGCGGAGAGGCCGATGCCCGAGAGAAGCCCACCCACAAGGAGCAGGACCGATACGACCCCGCGGAGGAGCCGGTCGAACGGGCCGCGGGCTGGAGTTCGGGCGAAGACGCTTCCGATCGCCTGGTCGAGCGCACCGTAGAAATGGCTGGCACCCCAGGCCAGCCCTGCCAGACCCACGATCGAGAAGGCGCCGGCGTGCGCCGCCACGCTGTTCAACCCATCCCTGGCGATCGGCGCAAACGGGGCGAGCTGGCCGGTGAAGCCATCGATGAGCCGCTGCCGGTCCGGCGCCGACGGCACCAGGTAGCCGAAGAGGCCGACCCCGAAGAGCAGCCCGGTCAGCCCCGCGAACAGAGCGCTGTACGCCAGGCCCTCGGCCATGAGGCTCCCGCCTGCCTGGCCGTATATGTCGAAGACGGCGCGGGGACGGCGCACTGGCGGCAGGTCGAGGGCCCAGCCGAACAAGCGGCCCATGAGCGTCGTGTGCTGTTCAGGCTCGACCATTCGTTGCTCCTCCGATGTTCCGCGTCCCTGTTCTCGGGTTGGCGCAATTGTCGTGCCCGCGGCCGCCGGATGTCGACCGTGCGAGCAGGATCGACCGCCCGATCGCGTCGGCCAACCCGGCCAACGCGAACGGCGACCGCGTCGCCGTCGCCCTGACGGCGGACGGAGTCCGACGCGCCCGCCGCCACTACAAACCGGTCCGCGTCGATGCTATTCTCGGCGGGAAAAGGAGGGGCCTCAGATGAACTTCCGCGTCGTCGTTCTGATGGTGGCAGCGCTGGCGGTGGCGGCTTGCGGTCTGACCTCGCAGCCTTCGCCGAGCCCGACCAAACCGCTGTATGCGGGCGTCGGACGAATCTGCTTTTCCACGCAGGCCGACCTGACCTCGTGCGCCGGGCAAAGCGAGAACCCATCGTTCTCGGCCGGCCAGACGGTCTATCTCTTCGCGGACATCGACTTCTATCCCGGCAACTTCATCTACGTGGGAACGCAAGCGGTCAACGCATCGAGCGTTTGGGGCGGCTTCTGGGGTCCGGTTCCTGCAGGGCACGGCTGGTCGTACAAGCTGGGCATCGCGTCAGATCAGCCCGATCTTGAGCCCGGCAAGGCGACGACCGAGCAGATAAGCATCTGGCTCAGGGACGATTCCTCACCGGACCTGACGATTCTGATCGCCCAGGGCACCTTCACCGCCCTGCCGTAGGCCTTCCGGCCCAACGAATCGGCGCGGGCTGCTCGGCGTGGGCGATACAGGCGATCGACCGAAGGACGGCTGCGCGGGAGCCACGGCTCTCGCGGTGATCGGCCGATGAGGGGCGGGGCGTAGGCTCTCGTGGTCGGCGTGCTTGACGTGCGCCACAACGCACCTGATACTGCGCTGTAACGCACTACCCCGGAACGGATGCATGCAGACGACGCTGACCAGTCTCATCAAGGAGCGGGGGCAGACCTACGCCTCGGTTGCCCACCGGACGGGGCTCCAGGCCCGGACCGTCCGGATGATCGCCACCGGCGAGACGCCCATGGACCGGGTCTCGGTCGGGACCGTCCGCCAGATCGCGGCCGCCCTGGGAGTGACGGCCGCAGAACTCATCGAGCCCGCGCTACCCCAGCCGGGCGATCCGGCCGTCGCGCGGTCCGATCGACTGGCGCATGCGATTCGGGAAGTGATGTGGGGCGCCGCCTCGCCCGAAGCCTATCCGTCACCGGTCGAGGGGATGGACGATCCGCTTGCGCACGCCGAACCGGACGACTTCTTCGGCGGGACCGGGGCCGTCGATGCCGATCGGACCTGAGGCCTATCGACCGCTCGAGGCCGACGCCGAGCTTTCGTGCGGAGACATCGCATTCCTCACGCTGGCCCGAACCCGTGAGGCAGGCGAGGCTCCGCCCGGCGACGCCTACGATCCGATCGGCCGTGTGCCGGCCTATCCCATGCCCGCGACGCTCCCGCTTGCGCATGGGCGTGAGGTCGCGATCGACACGATCTTCGGCCTGGTGGTCACGCACTCGTGCGAGATCGACCGGCAGCGCAACCGCGGCGCCGACGAGGGCCACTGGGACTGCCGCCTGACCGTTGCGCCCATCGTGCCGGAGCCTCGGGTTCGACTGGGCGGCGGTGTCGCGGCGGAGGCCGCCGCCTGGGATGCGATCGCGGCGAATGTGCCGGTTGCCTCGCTCTATCTGCCCGGCGTGGCCGATCTCTCGGCGATGGATCCCGCTCTGCCGGGGCTGCCCTGGCCGCGCGCCTTCGCCGACCTGCGCGGCCTCTCGACAGTCTCCCGGCGGATGGTTCTTGCGGACCGACTGCTGGGTCTTTCGCCCGACTACCTGGGCGTTCTACAGCGCCAGCTGGTCCGGTTCTTCGTCTGGCGCGAGGTCGCCCGCCACGAGCAGGTGGAGGCGATGGTCGGGCGGCGCATAGTGTCGGCCGTCCCCGCCGGATCCGGGGCGGGTCGCCTGGCCGTCGCCCTGACCGCCGACGACGGCA
>Ga0182011_10000216_pt1 | contig 49007 bp, 36 predicted proteins | sample 711E1DmetaG_FD_120481 | JGI IMG/M metagenome (GOLD analysis project Ga0182011, IMG submission 120481) | Permafrost microbial communities from Stordalen Mire, Sweden - 711E1D metaG | ecosystem: Environmental > Terrestrial > Soil > Wetlands > Permafrost | place: Sweden: Stordalen | collected...
GGGCTAAAGCCCGCGTTCATTTTGCAACAGTTACGGCACGGCTAAAGCCGTGCCTTTCAAAACGGGACTTTCACCACGGGCTGTTAGGACACTAAACTGCTTCTTCGCAATAACTTATCCCCTTCACTGTGCGGGAGGTGGCGGAGGCGGTCCTGCATCGGGGTGCGCGTCCATGTGGTCCGCATCATGATGGTCAGCGTCGGGATGCCCCGGTCTGGGCGGGCGTGGCGGCAGCTTGATGCCGTCGGTCTTGGCGAGCTTGACGATCATCCCCATATGCTCGTGCATCGTCTTCATTGCAGCAGCGGTCGCCGTAGCGAGGCCGGAATCCTCCGCCACCGACGCCTCCATATAGAAGTCGTGCATGTCCTTCATGTGCGCCTTGAAGATAAAGTTGACGTACTCTGTGTCAAAGTCCTTCCCCGAGAGCGCACTCAGCTTGTTGTACTCGGCCTGATCGTCCTTGCTCATCTTCTTCGGCAGCAATACTCCCTGCGAATCGGCAATCGCGGCCATGTCTTTATTGATCGCCGCATGGTCGTCCGCCAACTTCTGCGCAACGACCTTCACGTCGGCTCCGCCCTTCTGCACCGCGAGCTCGCCCAACTTCACCTCGGCGACGCCGCCCTCGACCGCCGCGCGCAGAAACGTCCGGTCCGCCAACTGTTGCCCACGCACTCCGGGAGCACCCAGCGTCTCGCGCATCGAGCCCGCCGCGGTTTGCGAGCCATTCCCCGGATCCACCTGAGCGACAAGCACCGCGGGCAGCAGCACCGCAGCCGCTCCAAAAAACGCAATCCACCGACAACTCAACATGGCAAACTCCTTCATTCGCTTAGGAGCGTTATCCTATCCCTATCCGCTCAGAGGTGGCAACCTCTCATTTACCGTACCATCAACCACGCGCCTCTCAGCCAAGCACACAGGAGCCACCGCCCGAATGTCCACCGCATCGACCCCGCCCGCCGCCCAGCCGCCTGTAGCCCGACGCATCCCCACGCCCACCACACTGCACGGCGTCATGCTGCAAGACGACTTCCGCTGGATGCGCGATAAATCCTCGCCCGAGTTGCTCTCCTATCTCGAATCCGAGAACGCCTACACCGCCGCCGCGATGGCTCCCACCGCCGGGCTACAGAAGCAGCTCTACGCCGAAATGCTCTCGCACATCCAAGAGACCGACGAGAGCGTACCCTACCGCTTGGGCGACTGGTTCTACTCGACGCGCACCGTCGAGGGCAGCCAGTACCCGATCCACTGTCGCCGCCGCGCCACCGACCCCGATCTCAACTCCGCATTCGACCCCACGCAGCCCGAGCAGGTCATTCTCGACGTCAACCAGCTCGCCGCAGGCAAGCCCTTCATGTCCATCGGCGCGATGGCCATCAGCCCCGACGGCAACCTCCTCGCCTACTCCACCGACCAGACCGGATTCCGCCAATACACGCTGCACGTCCGCGACTTGTGCACAGGCACGGACCTCGCAGACACCGCCCAGCGCGTCGGCTCCGTCGTCTGGGCCACAGACTCCCGCATCCTCTTCTACACCACCGAGGACGAGACCACCAAGCGTCAGGACCGGCTCTTCCGCCACGAGCTGGGCGCGACCGTCGCCGAAGACGTGCAGGTCTTTCACGAGGAAGACGAGCGATTCAACATCGGCATCGGGCGCACCCGTGACGACCTCTACCTGCTGCTCGAATCCGGCAGCCACACCACCAACGAGGTCCGCTTCCTCCCCGCCGACAAGCCGCTCGAAGACTTCCGCCTCATCGCCCCGCGTGTGGACGACCAGGAGTATTACCCCGACCATCGCTTCTCGCCAGAGACGGGCAGCCTCTTCTACATCCGCACCAACGACGTGGGCAAGAACTTCCGCGTCGTCACCACGCCGGTCGCCGCGCCCTCGCGCGAGCACTGGCAGGAGCTGATCCCCCTCGACCCCGACCACCCGCTCGAAGACTTCGACCTCTTCCAATCCTTTGCCGTCGCCAGCCGCCGCAAGCTCGGCCTGCCCACCCTAGAAGTCCTCCGCTTCCTCGACGTCTCAGCAAACAAATCAGAGAATGAATCGGGTGCCCCATCCATCGCGGTCTCATCGCGATGGGTGGGATCAGCGTCATCTCCCAGCCCCAATTTGTTGTCATCCCGTAGCAAAGCGGAGGGATCTGCTTCTCCAAATCCCACCCTTGCCGCGCCCGTCACCATCGCCTTCCCCGAGCCGACCTACTCGGCCTCGGCGCACGTCAACCGCGTCTTTACCACCGATGTCTTCCGCTACGGCTACCAATCGCTGGTCTCGCCCGCGTCGGTCTACGAGTACAACATAGCCCGCACCAGCCAGCCCATCGGCGAGTCGCGCCTGCTGAAGCAGCAAGCCGTCCCCGGCGGCTTCGACCCCGCGCGCTACGCCTCTGAGCGCGTCTGGATCACCGTACCCGACGGCGTCAAAGTCCCCACCTCAATCGTCTACCGCCGCGACAGCTTTCATCGCGACGGCACCAATCCGCTCTACGTCTACGGCTACGGATCGTACGGCTACCCGCTGCCGGTCGGCTTCTCGCCGACGCGCCTCTCGCTTCTCGACCGCGGAGTCGTCATGGCCTACGCGCACATTCGCGGCGGTGGCGAGCTGGGCGACGCGTGGCACGACGCGGGCAAGATGTCCGCCAAAATCAACACCTTCACCGACTTCATCGCCGCCACCGAGCAGCTCGTCACGCAACGCTTCGGCGACGCCAGCCGCGTTGCCATCGAGGGCGGCAGCGCCGGCGGCCTGCTGATGGGCGCAGTCGTCAACCTCGCTGCTCAGGCGGGCAAGCCCACACTCTTCCGCGTGGTGCTGTCGCACGTTCCCTTCGTCGATGTGATGAACACCATGCTCGACGCGTCGCTCCCGCTGACCGTCGCTGAGTACGAGGAGTGGGGCAACCCGAACGAGCCCGAGGCCTTCCGCACCATGCTCGCCTACTCGCCCTACGACAATCTGGAGAGCCTCGCCGGCAAGCCCACGCCCGCGATGCTGGTCAAGACCAGCCTGAACGATTCGCAGGTGATGTACTGGGAGCCCGCCAAGTACGTCGCCAAGCTCCGCACACTGAAGCGCGACCAGACGCCGCTGCTCCTCCACATCAACATGGACGCAGGCCACGGCGGCTCGTCAGGCCGCTATGACTACCTCAAGGAGATCGCCTTCGACTACGCCTTTCTGTTACCCCAGCTCGGCGTGGCCAAACTCTGAAGCAGCGTTACCCCAGCTTAGACAGCTCCGCGCTGGCGTCCTTGGCGGTCTTGGTGCCGGGAGCCAGTGCCGCGGCCTTCTTCAGTTGCACCACAGCGTCGGCCTTGTTGTGAAGCCTGCTGTAGACCATTCCCAAATGGTAGTGCATCGACGCATCTTCGGGAGCCGTCTTCAGTGCGCCCTCCAGCAGGTCGCGCGCCGCCCCGTAGCTCCCCTTGTAGTAGTAGACCCACGCCAGCGTGTCGGCGGTCTGCGGCGTATCCGGCATCAGTCGCCGCGCCGTCTGCGCCAAGGTCAGCGCCACGTCCACATTCTGCCCCGCCTCCACCATCAGGTAGGCCAGATTGTTCGTCGCAATGGCGTTGTTCGGGTCGATCTGGATCGCCTTCTTGTAGTCCTCCATTGCCTTGGACAGATCGCCCTTGGCCTCCTCCAGCGAGCCCAGAATCTGCAACCCATGAGCGTCACTGGGGTGCGCGCCCATCCAGTTCTGCCAGATCGAAATTGCCGGGTCGACCTGTCCCAGCCCCACCGCGGCCCGAGCGTATGCCTCGACCCCGCCCGGGCTGTTCGGGTTCAACTGCATCGCCCGTTGCGAACTCGCCAGCGCGCCTTTGTAGTCCTTGATCTGCAATTGTAGCGACGCCAGTTCGATGTAGAGCCCGCCATTCGACGGCGACTTGGCAATCTGCGCCTGCACCCGCCCGAGCGCCTTAGCTGGCTGCTTGTCCTTGAGGTCGTATCCCACTAGAATCGCCAGCGCGCGCATCGAGTTGGGGTCCTTGTCCAGAGCCCGCTGCACCAGCGCCTTGCCCTCGGGAATCTTCCCCTGAATCAGGCGAAGCTGGCCCAGCTCCAGCAGCGCAATCGGGTTGTCCGGACTCTTCTGCAACGCCGTCTGAAAGTCCGCCTCGGCCTTGTCGAACTCCTTGCGACTGATCTCGGTCGTCCCGCGCCACAGGTAGGCATCGGGCAGCTCCGGGTGCGCCTGAATCGTCCTCTCGGCCACCTCGTTCAGCATTCCTCCGTCGTTGCGTCGGATGGCAACCTGAGCCAGCCCGCTGGCCACCTCCATGCTGCCCGGAGCCAGCTTTGCCGCCGCCTGAAAGTTCGTCTCGGCGGTCGCCAGATCGCCCTTGTTCAGCGACACCTGAGCCAACAGCAGATGCGTCGGCGTGTTGTTCGGGCTGTCCTTGACCGCCTTCTGCAACAGCGAGATCGCCTCGTCGGTCTTGCCCGCATTCAGCAGTAGCAGCGCATTGAGCGTCTGCACCTCGGGATTGCCCGAGCTGTTCTTGCTCAACTCCGTCGCCACCGACTGCGCCTTGGCGAAGTTCCTCTTCTCCATCAAAACGCGCGCGTAGGTCATCTTGATGGCAAAGCTCTTGGGAAACTTCGCCGTCAAATCCGCAAACACCGGCTCGGCGCGATCCATCTGCCCGGTCCTGCCGTAGTAATCCTTCAGCAGCGTCGCGGCCTGCTCGTTCTCGGGAAGGTCGACGACCGCCTGACGCAGCGTTTGCTCCGCCATATCCTTGTTCCCCACGCGCAGATAGAGTCCAACCAGAGCGGCGCGAGCCTGTAGATTCTCCGGCGCGATCTGGATCGCCATCCGGTACTGCTGCTCGGCGCCCTTCACGTCGCCCTTCTTGTAGAGCAACTCAGCCAGCACCAGATGCGGCGTTGCGTCCTTACCGTCGAGCGATGCCGCCCGCCCCAGCTCGGCCTCCGACTGCGCCTCGTTGGCAGGGCTGGCCGTCAACAACAACGCCGCCGCCGTATGATACTTCGCCTGATTGGGATCAATTTGCAACGCGCGCTGAATCTGCTGCAACGCCAGTGCGTTGTCGCCTCGCCGCTGGGCCACGCCGGCCAACAACGCGTATGCATCGCCGTAATTGGGGTTGATCGCCAGTGCCGCATTGGCCTGTTCTTCGGCGCGATCCGTGGCCCGCCCGGCCAGAAGCATATTGCCCAGATCAATCCGCGCCGGCAGGTTCGTCGGGCTCAGCGCAACCGTCCGCTGCAACTCCTGATAGGACGCCATCAAGCTGTTCAACTTGGCGTAAGTCTTGGCCATCTCGTAGTGAGCGTCGCCGTAGTTCTTATCCACCTTCAAGGCGTTGGAGAACTGGATGGCGGCCTCCTTGTACTTGCCCGCCGCCTCATACCGCTTGCCGCTCTCCAGATACTTCTGCTTGCGCACGTTCGGATCACGATTGCAGCCCGCCGTAAACGCCAGCGCCACCGACATCAACAACACCGCCGAGATCCCTTGTACCTTACGTAGATTGAACATTGGCCTATTCCTCATCTTCTCTTACCGTTCCCTTGCACCATTCCCATCATTCTTTTCCAGCAATTCGTCCCATGCAAATCCTCACCGCGCGAAAGCAACCACACCCCGCTCAATTCGGAACATACTCCGGCAATAACGGTAAGATTTGCTCGGCGAAGGCGACCGCACGCGCATGTGCCTCTGCGCGCTGCTCACCCGCGACCACTGGCGTTATGATGCGAACTAGAGCCGCGTCCGTCCGTCCGTAGCGAATCGAGTCCGCCAAAGTATACAACTTCGCCGCATAATCTCCCGCAATGCTTCGCCCGTGCATCTGGTACCAGTACAGAACCTCCTGCGTCGAACCGCCATTGACGATCAGGTATTCGCCGACGCGAACCTTCTTCCCTGCCCCATCTTTACCAGCCGGTCCGATCAGCTCCGCCACGCCCGACTCCTGAAAGGTCCATCCCGCTCCCGGCAGGCAGTTCTGCGGCGAGTGGATCGACTGCCCCGTCCGCTGCGTTGCAAAATATCCGATAAACAACCCAATCGGCGCACCATCCCCAGCCTTTTCCGACTCCATCGCAGGCGATTGTGGAGGTGCCGTCGGCACAGAGTACATCCGGTTGAGAAAATCTCCCTTGCCCAGAATCTGCAACGCCTCTGGGTTGATGGCAACGTCAATCGCCACGCGTGTGCCGAAGCTCATTGGCATCTCGCGCAGCGGACGGCTGGGCAGTACCCGATCCACATCGCCGCGCACATACAGCAGCAGAGCCGTCGAGGCCAGCAGCAGCAGCACAACCCAGAACTGCGCCAGCCGAAATCCATTCCCAAGTGCAGTCCTCATGCCGAGCGCCTCCTACCCACCAGATCCATCGCCCGATGCACCAGATAGAGGCACCCCAGCGAGACCAAAAACATCAGCCAGCCGGAGAACTCGTGAAAGAAGCCCATCGCCTTATCGGGATCCCAGTACTGCACGCATAGCCCGGTGCCAAAGATTCGCGCCACATTGGCCGCCACCGCAATCGGCAGCGCCGCCAGCGCCAGCACCACACGCCGCTTGGTTCCCCGCTCCAGAAAGTAGCCGTAGATCACCGCCACGGTAAACAGGCTCATCAGCGAGCGAATCCCACTACAAGCCTCGGCGACCTCCAACTGAATCGCAGGCAGTTGAATAATATTCCCCTCGCGCAGCACAGGAACACCGGCCAGAGGCAGCAGGTCGCTCGCGAAGCGCGAAGCCAGCAGTTGCAGCGGAAACGTAATCTGGTTGAAGAGAATCGTCGGCAGCGGAATCGCCAACAGAAGCACAAACAGCACGAACTTCACCCGCCCCAGCATTGCGCTTCCCAGCAACGTCCAGACCATCCCAGCCACCAGCAGCACGAACGAAGTCCGCTGTAGGAACAGGTCTGCGCCGAAGACGCCCAGCAGCAGCTCGAACAGTCCCAGTGCCACCAACCAAAGCCCGCCCCAGCTCGGCGTCGTCGCCGCCGAGCCCAGTTCCGCTCGCTTGTCCCACAGTACAAACGCCGCAAAAAAAGGAATCAAAAATCCGTGAGAAAAGTCCGGCAGCTCATACCAGTCCGTCACCAGCTTCACCGCAACGCCGTGGTAAAGCACAGCCAGCAGCGCCACCAGCAACAGCGCGGGCCCGCTCGCACTCAGAGTGGACGTCCGCGAAGCCTCGGAGTTCGTCTCGATTGAATCCGCCATCACATGCATTCCCTCAGTAAATCAAAGACCCATCGGACTTGGTCGAAGACGGACATTTCCCTTGGCTCAAAAACGCCGAGTCCGATCCGCTTAGTTTACATATTTATCTTTGGGTTAAGCTTCTATATCTTTCCAAAATAATCGAGCAAGAGGAGCAAGGGGACAGTGCTGAAAATGTCGCAAAGGACTCCCCGCCACAATAATGCATTTGCCAATCTTCTTTGGGTATTACCCGGCCAAATTTCATGTTGTTGTCTCCAACTTGCATCGTAGGACTACTGAGCGCCGCGGCGGCGGAGGATGGTTTTTATGGTTTCGAACATGATGAGCAGGTCCAAGCCTAGCGTCATGTGTTTGATGTAGTAGAGGTCGTATTCCAGCTTCTCTTTGGTTTCAGCAAGTGTCGCACCGTAGCCATAACGGACCTGCGCCCAGCCGGTCAGGCCGGGGCGGACCAGCGTTCGCAGGTAGTAGAAGGGAAGCTCCTCGGTGAGCCAACTGACGAACTCTGGGCGCTCCGGGCGCGGGCCAACGAAACCCATGTCGCCGCGGAGGATGTTCCAAAGTTGCGGCACCTCGTCGAGGCGAGTCTTGCGCATGAACAAGCCGACCCGGGTGATGCGCGGGTCGTTCTTGGTAGCCCAGCGCGCGCCGTGGGCTTCGGCGTCGGTGAACATGGTGCGGAATTTTACGACCTGAAAGATGCGTCCGCCCATGCCGACGCGGTCTTGACGAAAGAAGAGCGGGCCCTTCGACGAGAGCTTAACGGTCAGCGCAACGAAGGGAAAAAACGGCAGAAAAAGAATCAGCCCGACGGCCGCTGCACAGAGACTGACGATCTGTCGCGTGATCTGTTGCGAGGGGCGGATGCGAAATCCTTCGCTGTAGAGAAAGCTGGAGGGGCGCAGGCCGTCTAGCTGGATCTTGCCGTAGAGGCGCTCGCGCAGAGTACTGTCCTCTTCGATGGTGATGCCTTGGAAGCGGAGCATGAGAAGCTCCTGCACGGGGAGCTCGCCGCGACGCAGTTCCATGGCGACAACGATGCGGTGGATGGAGGGATTCGCCTTGGCGATGCGCTCCAGAGCGGCGATCCAGATTTTTTTGCGCTCGGCGGACTCGATCTCCCGCAGGTCCTCCCAGGCAAGAACCTCCATGCCCATGGAGGGATTGGCGCGGATGGCGTTGACGATGGAAAGCGCGTAGTCGCCGGAGCCGAGGACGTAGACCCGCTCGCGGAAGCACCTAAGCCCGCAAGTCCACTCATAGGCGCGCCGCAGAGCAAGCAGCGCGGGCGCGAGAAGGGCGAAGCCGACAACGTAGACGAACGGGCCAATGGCAACTTCTGGATCGAGGAGGAGGAAGGCCGAGAGTAGGAAGCAGTCGAAGCCAAGAACCAGCAGAACGCGGAAGTAGATCTGCATCCGCGCAGAGACAATTCTTGGTTCGTAGAGATCGAAGTAGTAGGAGAGAACCAGGGTGACGATGGTGATGAGGGCAATCTTCAGATAGCCATCCTGAAGCTGTAGAACGAAGATCGTCTGATCGCGCAACATGATCCCTGTGGCGAGCAGGAAGCAGCCGCTAACGACTATCGCCTCGGAGACAAGAAGGGCGACCGTCCGCGTCGGATAGTAGACGTTCAGGAAGCGGATCATTGCTGGCTCGGCTCCCGACTATTCATTTGCCTGATTACTCTGCATCCTTGTCGTATTCATCGTAGCCATAATACCCCTCGGAGGTGGATGCGTCTTCAACGGCATTGAGGACAAAGCCAAGGACCTTGGCGGCCTTCAGCTCGGCAACGGCGCGCTGGGCGACCGGAAACTTGGTGCTGCCGCCGCGCGCGACCAGCAGAACGCCATCGCAGGCCCGCGCCAGATTGACGCCGTCGGAGACCAAGTTGACCGGCGAGGAATCGATAACGATCCAGTCGAAGTAGGGCGAGACGTCGGCGAGGAGCCGCTCAAAACGCCGGTTGCCGGAGAGGTCGGCGGCCCGGTCGGTGGCGTGGCCGCCGGGGATGAAGACCAGAGACGTGAGACCAGGAGGCAGCGGATGACTCTCTTCGCTGGGCTTGGGGCGCTGCATGATTTCAAGCAGCGAGGCCTTGTCGGCGAGATACTCGGTCAGTCCCGGGCTTTCGGGTACGCCGAGCAACTTGTGCAGCGAAGAGCGGCGCATGTCGCCGTCGATCAGAAGAACGCGGCCAGCCTTGTCGCGGGCAAACGAGATGGCGAGATTGGTGGCGATGAAGCTCTTGCCCTCCTGCGGAATGCCGCTGGAGACGAGGATCGACTTGAGCGTGTTGAGGTCGCGGTACTCCTGCATACGCGAACGCAGACTGCGGAACTGCTCGACCGAGGCACCACGCTGATTGAGCGCGGGAAGCTGATCGAGCACGGGAGACCAGGTGACTTCGCGGATGTGGGCGAGGTCGATTGGGCCAGCGTCTTTGGGAGCGGCGTTTATTGAATCGGCGAAGGGCGAAATTTCAGCGGGCGCGACGGGGAGGCCTGTAGCGGTGAGATCCGACGCTCGGGATAAGACGGCGGGCGGAGCAATAACGGGCGGAGCGACGGGCGCGGGGGCGTCGCCAGACGCCTGTGTGGGCGCGACACCTCTGTCGCGGTCGAGCTCGGCTTGCTGTAGGGCTTCGTAGATCTTGCTCATCGCGTGTCCCCTCCTGAGTGCGTTGCCGCAGGTTGTGTGGCGAGGGAGGAGAACCCGCCGCTAGGCGTGGTTGGGGACTCGCTGTGCGTTGCCGAGACTATAAAGGGCTGCGGATCGAGGTCCAAGTCGCGAGCAACGGAGTCGATCATCAGGGCGGGGATCTGGCGTATCTGCTCAACGTAGGCCAAAATCAGCGCGTGTTCGCAGAGCAGGTTGATGACGCGCGGAATGCCTCGGCTGGCGCGGTGGATGGCGGCAACCGCATCGTCGTCGAAGATGCGCTCATTGGAGCCAGCAATCAGCAGGCGCTGGGCGATGTAGGCCGCAGTCTGCTCGGCGGTGATGGCGTGCGTGCGAGCCCACAAAGAGATGCGTTGGCGAAGCTGGCGAAGCTCGGGCGCGCGCAGCTTTTGCTCCAACTCCGGCTGGCCGGAGAGAACGATCTGCACCAGCTTCTCGCTGGCGGTTTCTAGGTTGGTGAGCAGGCGAATCTCTTCCAGCAGATCCCAGTTGAGGTCCTGCGCCTCATCGACCATGATGACGCAGGTCTCTTTGTTGCGGAATCGCTCGACCAGCCAGCGATTGAGCTGGATGAGCATTCCGCTCTTGTTGCGCTGCTTGATGGGGACGCCGAAGTCCGAGAGGATGAATTCGAGAAAGTCCAGAACGTCGAGGCGAGGATTGAAGACAAAGGAGCTGAAGACGCGAGACTGGTCGAGCGAGCTGAGCGCACGGCGCAGCAGAGTGGTCTTGCCGGTGCCAACCTCGCCGGTCAGGACGATGAATCCCTTGTGCGCGCTGATGCCGTACTCCAGCGTGGCCAGAGCCTCGCGTGTGTGCGGCATCATATACAGGAAGCGAGGGTCCGGGCTGCCTGCGAAGGGATTGCTCTGAAGTTTGAAAAAACTTTTATACATGATTTTCCGGAACGTGTCGGCTAACTGACATTGGGGTAAGTTTCGACCAGAGTTTTCTTGCGACTGAAGATCCGCTTCAGGCGGGAGGGCTTGGGAGGCGTGGCGGCTGCCACCTCGCCGGACCAAGCGATGACGGCAAGAGTGGGAAGCTGGGTGAAGACCCAGATGTCGCGTTCGCTGCGTAGAGCCGTGTCGCGGTACTCCAGCAGAGCGACAAGGAGCAGGCCGAGGCCCAGACCAAGGGCGAACCCGCCCATGGCAAAGACACTTCGCTTGGGGAAGGTGGGGCCGTCGGGTAGATTGGCTTCATCCAGCACACGGAAAGTCTCTCCTTCCTGGCGATGTTCTAGGTCGGCAGCCATCTGCGACTGGTTCAACTTGGCCAAAAGACTATCATACTGTTCCTGCAAGGTCTGGGTGTCGCGGGTGAGCTGCTTGAATTGCTCCTCGACCTGCGGAGTGGATTGGACGCGCCCCTGATAGGTGCGAATCTGCCGGTTGAGCTGGGCCTGCTCGGCGCGCTTGGACTGGATGGCGATGTCGCTGCCGCGGATGCGGGCTCGCAGATCCTGAATGGCCGCGTTGTCAACGACTTTGCCGGCTGCTCCGGTTGCTGTGGGCAGCGGCGCGGGAGCCTGCGCCATCTTCTTGCGCAGCTCGGCGATCTTGCGGTTGACGGCGATGACGTCCGGGTAGTCCGCAGTGTAGTGGGAGGAAAGTTCGGCCTGCTGAGTGAGTAGATCCTGCAACTGCTTCTCCTCGGTCTGCGGGGCAAGCATCGTGGCGCTGGCGACGGGAGCGGATTGGGCCTGCTGCACCTGTTGGGAGAGCATCGCCTCCATGTAGCTCTTGTCCTGCTCCATGCGGGCGAGAGCCTGAGTGGCGGCTTCGAGCTGGGTGTTGAGGCTGCCGAGGAGGTTCATGTTGTTGGCCGCGTCTCTGGGCAGCATTCCGAAGTACTGGCGTTGGAAGGCGGCGAGCTTGGCGTCCTGATCGTCGAGGGTGGTCTTGGCGTTGTTGAGTTGCTCTTTGAGGAAGTCGGTGGTTCCCTCGGTGGAGGCTTCGCGGGCGCGTAGATTGGCAGCGGTGAACTGGGAGGTGATCTCGGCGCAGACCATCTGTGCGGTGTGGGCGTCGGGGGCGGTGAAGGTGATCTCAAAGCCGGGAGAGCCGCTGGAGTGAGCGAAGCCGGAGGACGACTCCTTGATCTCGATGTTCTTGCGCACCAGAGCGATGCGGTCGTCCATGGAGAGACGCTTGGTGGAGTAAAGACCAAACTTTTCCACGATGGGCTGTAGGCTCGACCGGCTAAAAATCTGCTCGTTCATGCTGGCGAGGCGACTGTTGATGTCCTCGGTGATGGCGGGCTTGACCAAGTCGCTGGAGACCTTCTGCTGGTCGATCTGCACCGTGGTCTTGGAGACGTACTGCGCCGGGATAAACGACGTGACGACGATGCCAGCGATGAAGAAAACAAACGCGGGAACGACAATAAGCCACCATCGCTTCTTCAGGATGGTGAGGTAATCGTCGGCGTTGAGAGGTCGATGGCCTAGCATTGTGGCTCCTTACTGATGTCCTATGTGGATGGCGGCAGGCGAGTAGGTCAGGCCGAATCCGACCACCTGCGAGAGTCCGCTAAACAAATTGATGGTGGCGGCAGATCCCTGCGTGGACTGGTTCTCTACGGTGTAGCTGAGGTAGGTGGAGAAGTTGCGCCCCAGCGCTCGGGCGACCTGCGCGCCCGCCACTTCGGTGTGGAAGGTGAAGGGCGTGGATGCCGCCGTGGGGAGGTTCTCGGTGCGCGTGTAAGCCGCCGTGGCCGAACAGAGCCAGACCTGGTTGAAGGTGCGTCCGGTGGAGAAGTTGACACTGTCGGAAAGCGACCCACCCACCACGCCAAAGCCGCTGTTGGTGCTGCGCATATACGACAGCGCGGAGTGGGTGAACTCGCCGCTGTAGCTGGCCGAGAGGTCGGCGAAGAGACTCGTCGAGGTCGAGGTGCCCGCAGTGTCCAGAGTCGTCCACTCGGGACCAGCCGAGGCGCTAAAGCCCAGCTTGCGCGTGAATTGATGGGAGAACTGCCCGGTTGCGGTCTGGCTGCTGAAGCCGGATTCGGGGATGCCGTAGTTGTTGCCCGTGTAGTCGCTGCGCGAGTAGACGTAGCCCGCGCCGATGCTGTTGCGCGCGTCGATGCGGTGGTTGAGACCAATGTTTGCCGTCTCGCTTTCGTCGTCCAGGCCTGGGCTGTCGGTCGAGCTGGTTGAATTGCTGAGGAAGCGCGTCAGCGAGTAGGAACCTGCCGCGTAGATCGAGGTCTTGCCAGTGATCTGGCGCTGGATGCTAAGAGAGCTGCTGTTGGAGACCCGCGTGGAGTAGCCGGTAAGAACGCCCTGGCCGGTGTTGGTCGAGATGGAGCCAGCGCCGAGATCGCCTACGCCAGCAATGCCGGAGAGCCCGGAGGCAGCCGTTCCCGGCATATAGCTGACCGCGTCGGAGAGGACAAAGTTCCATCGCCGGACATTAACAACCTGAGACATGGCGAGGTTCAGGAAACCGTAGGACGACTGCCCGGAGGTCGCCCACGAACGCCCACCAGAGAAGACCAGGCTGAAGGGATCGCGCTGACTGTTGGTGATGAAGGCCAGATCGCCCGAGAGGTTGGTGTAGGCTTGGGTGCCGGAGTTGCCGAAATTGTTGCTGGCGATGCTCTCCGACGCGCTGACGGCGTAGCTGAGCGAGCCCGCAGAGTGCGGCAGCGTAAAGCCGGTGGAGATGGGCGAGGCTTCAGCGGCAGGCAGAGCCTGTGCGCGGGCGCGAGGAGCTGCCGCGAGAAGCAGGAGAACGACGGCGAGTGGGAGATTGCGCTGGGCGGTCTTCATCACGGCACCACAATCGTGTCGTTGGGAGTGAGCACGACGCCCTGCATATCTCCCTTTTTGACCGCGCGGGTGTAGTCGAAGGAAATCTTCTGCTGATGGCCGGGGTCGCCGCGCAGGATGTAAATATGCTTCTTGTTGGCGTAGGGAGTCAGTCCGCCAGCCGTTGCAATGGCTTGCAGAATGGTCATTCCGGGAGTGATAGCAAGCGGGCCTATATGCATAATCTCTCCAATCAGGAAGACATGCTTGCTGTTGACGGCCAGCACCGTAACATCAACCACCGGATCGGTGACGAACTGCTTGAGGCGGGTAGTGATGTCAGCGGCCAACTGCATGGGAGTGAAGCCGGAGGCGGGAATGTCTCCGATCAGCGGCAGGGAGATCTTGCCATCGGGGCGGACGGGCAGCGTCGCGGAGAGCGTAAGCTCCTTCCATACCGTGATTTGCAGAGAGTCTTCCGGGCCAATGATGTAGTTGGCCGTGACGGCCGAGGCAGTCGAGACGCCGGTTGCGGGCGGCGCGGCGGGCTCGCTCACGGAAGCGGCTGGCGGGTCAACGGTCAGCACGGGCTTGCCAACCTGCTGGGCAAGGCAGACGGCCAGCGTCGGAAGTAGCCAGATCGAGAGAAGCGTCTTGCGAAGTAGGGTCATCGTTCCTTCTCTTGTTTACGGGTCGCAATCTTCGCGATAGCCGCCAAATTGAGTTTGCTGCCGGGTGCTAGGTGAGGCCGTCTGCGGTTGACTGTGAAATGCCGAGCGCGCGATCAACAAGCGGTTGGCAAAACGAGCGGTTGGCAAGATGCAGTGCAGATTCAATACCAAACGCCGGATTGAGCAAAATTCTGCGCATAGTTCTTCTTGGATGTCCCTCAGGTCTGCGAAGTCGCAGACAAGTAGCAGACAAGGCGATTTTATACCGCCACATGGGGCTCGATTCAGTCTTCGTGCAGCTAAGTATCTCGAAAGACATGGCGAGCAAGGGAAGTAGTTTGCTCCTGTGTGTGCAAAGTTCTTCCACTTATGATGGGAGCAAGGGGTGGGGCGTTGCTTGGGTGGCCCAGATCTGGGAATCAACCACAAAAATCGTGCGCCCCACATCTCGTTTCTGAGCAGCAATTCTAAGTGGGAACAATTCAGGTCTGTATCCAATGAGCACTTCGGAAAATAGCACAAAAAACAGAACCGACCACGGATTAACGCGGATTTAACGGATAAATCAAGACCGTTTTGTCTTTAATCCGTGTCATCCGCGTTAATCCGTGGTCGGTTCTTGTTTCACTTAGAACTGCTGCTATCCCAGAAGCTTGATGCGAAGCTGCAACTGCGTGACAAGGTCTAATCCGAGCCCATCCGTGATGTAGTTCGACATGGACCCATAGCTCGTCGAGACCTGATCGAGAGCGGCATTCAGGAAGCACTCTTCCACCTCCTGCGAGGGGATGTAGATGTCCGCGTAGGCTTGGCCGTATGCAGCCTCCACCGCCTGATAGGACGCCTGAATTGAAGCCGCCGAGTAGGTGTTCGTCAGCATGTAATCCTGCATAACGACATCCTGCGAAACGCCGACCAAGCTCAACAGAACCGCCGTCGCCCAGCCCGTGCGATCCTTGCCGCTGGTGCAGTGATACAGTTGAGCGCCGTCGGTCGTCGCCAGCGCCTGAAAAAGCTGCGCCAGTCGGCTACGCACACCGACGTCGGTAATCATTAGCTGGTACTGCAATTCCATTAGGGCGACCGTCTCCGCCACAGAGGTTGAGGTTGGCGTTGGGATGTTGGCGGACCCTAAAATATTGATGTTGCTGTAGATGGCACCCTGCGGAACAACGTCCGGAGTCTTGGCAATCTCCGTGGGCGTACGCAGGTCATAGTCCGCCACAATGCCCAGCGTATTCAGGATTGCGAGATCGGACGGGGATAAGGTCAGGACGTTCGATCGGTAGATGACCCCACGGCGCAGCTTTTTACCACTCGTCGTGCGATACGCATCCTGGTCATCGGCTCCTGCAACATCTCTAAAATTGTTGACGGACGCCAGTCGCGGCGTAGGCGCTACAACCGCATAGTCACTGCCGCCGCCACAAGCCACAAGCCAAGGGCTAGCCAGCGCAGGCAACAAACAGCAGCGCAGAGCGCCCTTCAAAAATTCGCGGCGAGCCACTAGATTAGGATCTTCCTCGTCGAGCGGGGGTACTACAATTGTTCGTCGCATAGTTGGAACTCCGCTCGCCCCTATAGGACGTTGCACGATAGAACGCCCCCTCGCATGAGCAAACCGGGAAAGGAATGAAACGTTCCGACGCTTCGCTCATCGGCAAAACGGGAGGAGAACATCAATCGCAACGGAAAAATCTGTTAGATGATTATCCCGTTTGCTTAGACACAACTGCAAAAGCGCCAACGGCGCGGCCTATACCAGCATGGGGCGCAGCCCCATGAAGGCTCGGAGTGGATAAACTGAGGGCTGAAAGCCCGACCGATAGAGTCTCGCCCGTGCTTCGACTCAATATTGGCCCTTGCGGTGTGCGTGCCGAGGCAAACCGCATAATCATCATCTGCGATTGCCCCTCTATTGCGCGGGCTTGCGGCGAATCTGCCCGGGATCGACCAAGTCCGGCGAAGAAGGTAGCGCGGGCTGATCCCCCGCCGGCCCCTTACCCGACCGCACCAGAGCCTTGCGCAGGTCCGCCGCCGCGACCGTCACGCTCGGCTGAAACCGCTCGCCGCCCATGTACTCCAGCAGCGACCGCCGCAGCGTTGGCGCACCCGCGCGTTTGGCGCTGAGGTCGATGCTGCAAACCATCAGCCTTCCCGCGCCGACTTTGCACTCGTAGATCAGCCCCAGCTTCCAGTTCCGATTCCAGTCGTCAATCGGCTGCACCACCGGCTCCAACTCTGCGGGCAGCAAGTCGAGGTTCAGCGCCCGCGCGTCGCCTGCCACGTCGATCCACTGCCAATCGCAGTTCGACTCGGTGGGAAAGCCCGCCAGCGCCGGATGCTGCGTGTCGCACAGTAGCCCCAGCATCCACGCCCCGCCCGGATTCATCAGCCGATTCCAGAAGGTCGGCACGGTCGACATCTTAGGATTCGTCGCATCCAGCTCCGCCGCCAGCGGCAGAAACAAAACCTTCCCGCCCGCAGCCAGCTTCGCCTCGGCCTCGTCCCACTTGCTCGTCACCAGAACGTCGGCAGGGGTTGACACATCGACCTTCGCCGGATAGAGCCAGAACTTCCACTCATTGCGAAAGGTTGTCGCGCCGTCAATCTCGACCACCAGCCTGTACTGCGCCGGTGCCGCCAGTTTGGCCAGCTTCGCCGAGACGCTGCCCAGCGCGATTCCCTTCCCCTTGGGAATCTCTCGCGCGGCAAACTCTGCGCCAACCACGGCCTTCCCATCCGCGCCGACAATCCGCCAACTCGACCGCGCCCCACTCAGCGCAGCCGCCCCAAAGTGCGCCCCCTCCACCTCGGCCTTCAGCGTGTCATCCGTCGTGTAGACGCGGTCGCGCAGCCGAGCCAGCGGCACGGTCTCATTGTTGAACTGGCGAAACTCCTCCGCCTCCACATATCCCTTGCGATCCCAGAAGGCGTCGAGCAGGCCGATCAGCGCGCCGCCCTGTCCGAGGTAGTCGTGCAGGTCTAGCATTCCGTATCCGCTGTAGCTGGGTGTGCGCAGATTGGCCTCGATCTCCTCCTTGTAGCACGCCACCTGAAAGCGCCCCGAGGCGTGCGCCAGCGCCTTGTTCTTCGCCAGCAAGTGGTGCGCCTCGGCAGAGTCGCGCCAGATGCGATAGTTCCCCGGAACCATATAGCCGGTAAACTTCGCGATCACGTCGAAGTCGGGATAAGCGCACCACTGCCCGATCTCGTGGCCCACGCAGGGCACGGGAATCTCCCGCATGGCCGGGTACTTCTGCGACTTTCCCTCGTAGTCCGCGCCGAACCACCCCACCGGCCCACGTCCGTTGCGCAGGCTCACGATGTAGTCCGCCGGATAGGGCTGGCCCGGCGCAGGCAGCGACGGCCTACCCGTCCCGTCGGCATAGAGCCTGCGCGGATCGGCCTCGCGCCAGCGCTTGTCCCACGCCGGAAACTGCTCCTGATAGTGCCCCGCAGGCTCGTTGGTCGCGTTCAGCATCACGAACGACGGATGGTTTCCAAACGCCTTCAGCAGCCGCGCCGTCTCGTCCTGCAAGACGGCCAGCATCTTACCCTCGGTGTCGAACGAGTTCCACATGCCGCACTCCGGTTGGAGGTAGAAGCCGAGTTCGTCGGCGGCGACAAAGGCCGCCTCTGGCGGGCACCACGAATGGAACCGAATCCCATTCATCCCCCACTCTTTGCAGGTCCCGATGATGCGCTTCCACGCGTCCACGTCGGTCGCCGGATAGCCGGTCAGCGGAAACCCGCCGCCATCGTGCGTGGCGCGGAAGTTGAACAGCTCGCCGTTGAGCCGAATCCGCTTGCCATCGGCATGAATCTCGCGCAGGCCAAAGGCCACCTCGCGCTGGTCGTCGGAATCCGCGTCGCTCCCCGACAGCTTCACCACCAACCGTTGCAACACCGGGGTAAACTCACTCCACGGCGTAGCGTTGGGCAGCGGCACATCAATCGCCGCCGCGCCGCCCTTCGCGTCCCAGCTCACCGGCACAGACGTCGCCCCGACGCTCAAAGTCCCCGCGCCAGCTTTGCCCGTCGCATTGCCCAAACGGACCTTCACCCGCGCCGACCTCCCCGCCAAGCTGGGAAAGACCTGCGCGTCGTCGATCCACACCGGACTGGTCGCGGTCAGTTCGATCCGCCCCACAATCCCGTTCCACGTGGAACCCTCGCCATCCGACACCGAGTGCCCGTCCGGCCTATACGGCAGAATCATGCGGTTGTCGATGCGGATCGACAGCCTGTGCTTGCCCGTCGCCACCACGCCGAGGTCGTACTCATGCGGAGCGACCAGCGTATGGCAGCTCCCTACCTCCCGCTCGTCGAGATAGACCGTCGTCTGCCAGCGCGTTCTCTCCAGCGTCAGGGCAACACGCTTGCCGCGCCACTCCGCCGGAATCTCAATCTCCCGCTGATACCAAGCCACGCCCAGATAGTGCTTCACCGGCTGCGACAAATACGGCACCTCGACGTGCCCGGGCTTGGTGTAAGCCGCGTACTCCGGCAGCTTGTACCAAGCCATATCCTTGGGCAACGCCGCCACAAACTGCGTCTCAGCGGTAATGTCGTCGCCATAGCCCTGCGTCTGCAAGATCCCGGGCAGCGCGATCTGGTCGGACGTCGGCAGCGCATCACGAAACCACCGCGACTTCGCACCCGCGTCCTCGCGGTCCATCGCGAAGCGCCACTTCCCAGCCAGCGACAGCGCTCCCTCCCGCGCGCGAACCGGCAGCGTCGGTGCTGCATAAAGGGCAACATGAGCAGCCGTAGCGCCGGTCAAAGCAAGAAACGTGCGTCGAGAGAGAGTTTTGATTGACATGAATTTCCTTACCCAGAATTTCGCTGCGAGCCCACAAACCGCAGCACCCCACTATCTCACCGCAAAACCGCCGCGCACAAGCGGCGCACTCAAAGTGCATCGATGGAATTCGCAAAAGCCGCAACCCGCGCGAATGCGATAGGCTTGTAGCAAGAGGACAACGCACATGAAGTTCGAGATGGACAAGACCCCAACGCGTCAGGTCTACAACCTTCTGATCGGCCTGATTGCTCCGCGCCCCATCGCATGGGTTACGACGATGGACGAAAATGGCCGTCTGAACGCCGCTCCCTTCAGCGCATACAACTACCTGTCGACGCATCCGCCGATTGTGGGCCTCGGCGTGGCAGACCGCAGTGGAGCCAATCCCAAGGACACGGCGCGCAACATTCGCCGCACCGGCGAGTTCGTCATTAATGTGGTGACCGAAGACCTGCTGGATAAGATGAACATCTGCGCCACGGACTTTCCTCACGAGATCAACGAGTTGGAAGAGGCAGGACTGACCACTGCGCCTTCGTCGGTCGTGAAGGTGCCACGCATCGCTGAGGCTCACGCCGCTCTCGAATGCACGGAGTTCACCACGCTGGAGGTTGGCCGCTCGCACATCATTCTGGGCCGCGTGGTGGCGATGTACGTCGAAGACCAATTCCTGATCCCGGAGAAGGATGGAGCAGGGCCCTACGTCAAGTCGCAGGAGATGCACGCCATTGGGCGGATGAACGGGCTAGGCAATTATGTGAAGACGCGGGACGCCTTCATTACCGTGCCGCGTATCTCTCTGGAAGACTGGGAGAAGGGCAAAAAGTAGGCGGAAATATTCCACCGAAAGACTGGTTTGCCGCCGGGGCGGCGGGCGAGTTCATCCGCAAGCGGACCAAAATAGAGAACGGAGATTTCTTACTTCTTTATTTTGCTTGCTTCACATTGCCGCTTAATGGATTCCAGTGCTATCCTTTACCAAGACACGAACGACCAAATGGATTAGAGATCAGGAGCATCAACTGCTGTGTTGGAACCGCTAAAAAAGACAGGCATCATTGAGAAGTTTCGCACCCACGACTCGGACACCGGTAGCCCGGAGGTTCAGATCGCGCTGTTGAGCGAGCGCATTACCGAGTTGACCGAGCACTTCAAGACGCATAAGAAGGATCACGGCTCCCGCCGCGGACTTCTGATGCTGGTAAGCAAGCGGCGCGGCCTTCTGGATTATCTGAAGAAGTGCGACGCAGATCGCTACCGCGAAGTCATCGGGAAGCTGGGCATCCGCAAGTAGGCCTCGACTGGGACACCCTCTCATCATGAACGCAAGCAGGATCGGAATCACCTCGGCTGTCAAACTCTCGCAAGGACACGCTGTTCCTTGCCACTGGAGTTGCTGACGATGGAAGACTCCGTTTTGGTACTTGCAGGCATGACTCGGAGAGCGGACCTGTCGCAGCCTTGCCGGTTGCTCGCTGCCGCAGCACTTCGCAGTACCCCATCGACATTCAACATGCACTCCGCTGACGACCAGAAAACTCGTCCCGCCGGAGTGCATCTTTGCGCGCCTAGGCATTGTTGACCAATCCGGTTGCGCAGCCACAAGTTCCATTACGGACAGAAGAAAATAGAGAAGAGGAACATTATGAAACAGGAAGTTACAGTTGAGCTTGCCGGCGGCAAGCGAATTACATTCGAGACCGGACGAGTGGCCAAGCAGGCCTCCGGCGCCGCGTTCACTACCAGCGGAGACAACGTAGTTCTGGCGACGGCCGTGGCTTCGCCCGACCCCAAGGAAGGCATCGACTTCTTCCCCCTGACGGTCGAATACCGCGAGAACACCTACGCGGGCGGGCGCATTCCCGGCGGATTCATCAAGCGCGAAGGCCGCCCCAGTGAAAAAGAGATTCTGACCTGCCGCCAAATCGATCGTCCTATTCGTCCGCTGTTCCCGCCGACCTTCCGCAACGAGACACAGGTCGTCGCGTTCGTCTACTCAGCCGACAAAGAGAACGATCCCGACATCCTCGGCATCAACGCTGCAAGCTGTGCCTTGGCAATCTCTGACATCCCGTTCTTTGGCCCAGTGGGCGCAGTACGCATCGGCCTGATTGATGGCCAGTTCATTGTGAATCCGACCTACGCCGAGCGCGCCAAGAGCCTGCTCAACATCACCGTCGTCGGCACCAAGGACGGCATTGTGATGGTCGAGTCCGGCTCGAAGGAGTGCAGCGAAGTCAACGTGGTTGACGCCATCGAGTTTGCTCACGTCGAGATCAAGAAGATCTGCGCAGCCATCGAAGAACTGGTCAAGCTCGCGGGCAAGACCAAGCGCGTACCAGCGACCGACGAGATTGATCAGGCCTATCTGGACGGGCTGACCGCGAAGATCGGCGACAAGCTGAAGGACGCGCTCGACACCCAGAAGCACCCCAAGTTCGACAGCTACGCGCTGGTCAAGGCGATCAAGGACGAGCTGAAGAAGGAGTTGCCCGAGGGCGACGCCGTCGCAGCCAAGAAGCTCAGCAAGTACTACGAGCTACTGCGCGAGCAGATCTTCCGCAATCAGGTTCTGAACGACCGCATCCGCCCGGATCATCGCGCGTTTGACGAGATTCGTCCCATCACGATTGAGGTAGGCGTACTGCCCCGCGTCCACGGCTCCGCTCTGTTCACGCGAGGCGAGACGCAGGCGTTGGTCTCGGCGACGCTCGGCGTCAACGACGACGCGCAGCGCATGGAGAGCTATGAAGGCGAGCAGAAGCGGCGCTTCATGCTGCACTACAACTTCCCGCCGTTCTCGGTTGGCGAAGTGGGCCGCATGGGCGGCGTCGGTCGTCGCGAGATCGGCCACGGAGCCCTTGCATGGCGCGCCATCGAGGCCGTTCTACCGCCCGAGGACGAGTCACCCTACGTTTTGCGCGTCGTCTCCGACATTCTGGAGTCGAACGGTTCGTCGTCGATGGCGACGGTCTGCGGCGCGTCCCTCGCTCTGATGCACGCTGGCATCAAGCTGAAGAGCTCGGTGGCAGGCGTTGCCATGGGCTTGGTCAAGGAAGGCGAGAAGTACGCCGTCCTCTCCGACATCGCAGGTGCCGAGGATCACTACGGCGACATGGACTTCAAGGTGACCGGAACGCGCAGCGGCATTACCGCCTTGCAGATGGACATCAAGATCATGGGCATCACGCCGCAGATCATGCGCGAGGCGCTGGAGCAGGCCCGTCAAGGCCGTCTGCACCTACTAGACATCATGGACGCCACCATCAGCACGGCGCTCGATGAGAAGTCGCAATTTGCCCCGCGCATTCACACCATCCAGATTCCCACCGACAAGATTCGCGACCTGATTGGAGCCGGCGGCAAGGTGATTCGTGGAATCATCGATGCGACCGGCGTGAAGATCGACGTGGACGACACGGGCCGCGTCAATGTGGCCTCCTCCGACGCAGACGGTCTCGCTGCTGCCATCCAGATGATCTCCGACATCACCGCAGTACCGGAGATCGGCAAGACCTATCTGGGCAAGGTGGTCCGCATCGCCGAGTTCGGCGCATTCGTCGAGATCTTCCCCGGCACCGACGGCCTGCTGCACGTCTCCGAGATCGCAGAGCACCGCGTCAAGGAAGTGAAGGACGAGCTGCGCGAGGGTGATCAGATTCTGGTGAAGGTTCTCTCCATCGAAGGCAACCGCATCAAGCTCTCGCGCAAGGCTGTACTGCGCGAGCAGCGCGCCAAGCTCGGCCTGCCCGAGGTTGGCGAGGGCGGCGAAGGCGGCGTGAGCCAAGTAGCGGCTTCGGCAGCCCCAGTCGACGAGGAGGATGACGACGAGGTGTTAGTCGAGGGCGGCGAGGAGTTCCTCACTGAGGAAGACGAGGATGGCGACGACGAGCCAAACTTCAACCGCGCAGACGGCGCTCCGGCTCCGGCAGGCAATGCGGGCGGACGCGCTCCTGGTAGCTCGCGTGGCCCCGGTGGCCCTGGCGGAGATCATCGTCCCGGCGGACGGCGTCGTCGCAGCGGTCGGCGTCCTGGCGGACCGGCTGGCGCTCCTCCCAGCGGCGGCGGAAATCGCTAACCAACGGATTGCGGAATAGAACAACGGCGAAGCTCGGTTGGCTACGAGCTTCGCCGTTTTATTTGTGGCGGCACACGCGACGAGGAATCGAAGCTGGTGCGCGAAGACGATTTACCTCGCGAATCCACGGCGCGGCGAAGTACACTTCAGTAAATGGCAGCTTCAATGTACATCGTGGTTGAGGGCGAAGACCCAGGGTACGACATCTTCGTCAACGGTCGGGCGCTGGCGCGACACGAAGACGCTTTGGAGCGGCTTGCACTGAAGCTCGGCGTCCGACCGCTGATCGAGGTCTTCTCAGCCGACGAGAACTCGATGGCGCTGCTAATCGAAGAGGGCGCGGGCAATCCTGAGCTGATGCGCCGCCTGCCTCCGCCGCAGTGGTACACCGCAGGCGATGGGCTGGCGACGGTGAGCGCGCTGCTTGCGGTCCTGCGCGACGATCCACAGCTACTGGGCACCGAAGGCCCGCAGGTTCTGGCCGAACTCGACGAGTTCGCGCGCGTACTGGAACGAACCGTGCAGGCCGGGCTCAGATGGCATCTCGCCGTTAGCTGGCGCTGAAGGTTAGAGCGGTTCTCTTCTCGATTTACTCCGTTGCTACTGCGAACGAAATGCGGGGATTCTTCCCCTTCACTTCGTTCGTGGGTCAGAATGACAAACGAATTTGGGGTACATCAATTAGAGAACTGCTTCAGAGTTCTGGCTTTCTATGGCGCGGGAGCGGGAATCACTCCACAGGCGATGCGGTTGCCGGCGTTGCCCGCCGGATCGGTCATCGTGTCGTCGGCCTTCTCATGCACCATGATCGAGGTGCCAAGGATCGAGTTGGGCGCACCGGGCGTTAGCGTTAGGTAGTCCACGTCGAAGTGGGCTTCTCCGGTGTGATCTTCACCGATAGAGATGTTCTGGGGCAGATCGCCCGCGTGATGGCCCATCGGATTCATCGTTCCATGCTGCTTGTGGTCGGGATTGAGGTGACCGCCCGCGCCCTTGAAGTCCGGCGCATCGCAGACCGGGTTCTGATGGATGTGCACGGCGTGCGGCCCGGCAGGAAGGTTCTTCAGCTTCAGCGTAATCGAAAGCTCGCGGCCGCCCTTTGTCTCTTTGAACGAGGCGGTTCCGGCGTCCTGGCCGTTGGAGGTCTTTAGCTGGACGACCAGCGAGCCGCTATTCAGATGAATTTGCTGGGCGCACACGTTGCTGGAGCGTATCGCGAACGCAAGCGCGGCAATGACAAGAAGTGAGAGGGTGGAGAGAGAAAGGACCGAACGCATCGTTGGAGTTGGCATGGCGATTCCTCCTGAGCAGCCTCGAGCGGCTGCGATGCACTCAAGCATAGCGCAGATGAGCTGGATATGACAGGCTGATTCCGATCAGCCCGCCACCGAGTCCAATCAGTGCTGGGCGATCTCCGCCGAGTCAACCATGCGCGGCTGCACCACGATGCCGTCGAAGAGCGTCGCTGCAACCATGTGGTCTCCCATCGGTCGGATGAAACGCAGGTTCCAGCCCGTGTCCCACCAGCTCAGATGCATCGACGGGAGAGCCACTGCGAAGGCCTCGGTGTCTGGGCCGGTTGAGGTCACAAGCATCCGGTTGGCCGCTTCGTCATAGAAGAGGCTGTTGACGTTGCGTACGAAAAGGTCTTTCAGCATGTGCCAGCTCGCACCCTTGTCTGTGGAGTAGTAGACCCCATCGCGATCAGCGACCCAAAGGCTTCCGCCGCCGTCAACCGCGATGGCCGAGAGTTGCATCGTCTTGGTCGGCAGCGCAACGGAACGCCAGGATCTACCAGCATCCGGCGAGAGCTCCAGCGTGTGCAAGCCAGCCGAGACGACGACCGACTTGTTCGATGCAATGTAGTGCCATTCTTCACGATCAATCGGGGAGACGAGGCTCCAGGACGCGCCGCTGTTTGAACTACGCAGAACTCCCTGCGAGGTCGCCGCAAACAGTGCCTCGCCGCAGACCGCAAAGCCATATACGCTGGCGTCGAAGCTCCCGAGCGCATGCCCTACAGCAGCCGGTCGCGCGGGCGCTGGGGCCTTGATGGCCACTGGCTTCCTCGCCCCCGCTGGTTTCTTCGCTACAGGCGGCGCAACAGCCGGTCCGGCAAGATTCAGCTCGTCGCCCATGCGCTGCCACGCTGTGTCCTTCAGCCGATACATTCCATGCTCGGTACCCGCGACGATCTCGCCGTCCGGCGTCTGCTCCAAACTGAAGATGTCCCGCCCATCCAGCCCGCTGCTCAACTGCGTCCAGCTGAGCCCACCCGTATGGCTGACAAAGACGCCGCCTGAATCTTTATCGTTGACCACTCCGACGTAGACCGTTGCCGGATGCTGGCGGTCCGCTGCATAAGCCGTAATCTGGCGCGAAGAGAACCCGCTGTTCGATGGAAGAAAGCTGTCGCCCCCGTCGTCGCTGGCCAGAACGCCCTGCCGGTCAGTAGCCAGCAGAACGTGGCGCGAGTCCGCCGGATTGACGTACACGTCATTAACGATAAGGTCGGTGCCAGTCGTCTGGGTCCAGAGCTTGCCCGCATCGTCGGTCCGATAAAGCCCTTCAGTAGTTCCAGCAAAAACCGTGGAGAGATGGTTGGGATCCTGCATCAGGACGCGCGTCCGGCGCGCGCTGGAGGGAATCCCCGGAGCCTTGACGAACTTCGCTCCCCCATCCTCGCTCTTGTAGATTCCCGAACACGCGCTGGCATAGACCACCAGCGGACGCTTCGGGTCGACGATGATCGAAAACACATCCGAGTCCTCGATAATTCCCTGCTTGATGTTGGCCCAGCTCTTGCCACCATTGGTCGTCTTCCACGGAAGATGCCATGTGCCAGCGTAGATGATATTGGGATTCGTCGGATCGATCGCCAGCGACTCGATCTCGTGAATCTCGTGGTTCGCCTGTGGGCTGATCCGCTCCCAGTGCGCTCCGCTATCAGAGGAACGGAAGACTCCCTCCAGCGTTCCCGCCACAAAGAGGCGCGGGTTCGACGCCGACGCCGCCAGCGCGCGCACTGACTGGCCGTGCATCTCCGGCTGGCTGTTCCAGGTCACACCGCCATCCGTGCTGATAAAAATCCCACCATCAGGGTGGTCCAGATCGTTAAGAACCCAAGCACCCACCACCAAGTGCTTCACGTCCAGCGGATCGACCAAGATGCTGTCGATCACCAGATCGTCGCGCTGGCCCACGCGCGCCAGTCGCACCCACTTGCGTCCGCCATCCCGCGACTCGTAGACCCAGCCGTTGGCCGCACCGAGAAAAAGGTGCGCGGGATCCTTAGGGTCTGCCGCGAAAGAGCGCGCCGAGCCGCCGTCCGGGCCAAACGGAAACCACGAGACCGCAAGCGCCATCGGACAAACAAGGCTAAAAATCAGAGCGATCGAAAGTATGTAAATCCAGCGAAATCTGCAATTCAAGTCGTGAGCCCATCCCGTTGCTAGTTCTCTTTAGAATACAGAGTTCCTACGAAAAAAATCCTTGCGCCTGTCAGCACAAAGGCTGACTGGGAACCAACCCAGTCAGCCTTCTGTGCTTCATGCGATTGCTGCGTTATTACTACTTTTCAGCAGTCTTTTTTGCAGCGGCCTTCTTTGCCGTCTTCTTGACCGGGGTACGAGGCACAGCCTTGACTGCTTTCTCGTTGACAGCTTCATCGCTGGCAACAGGGTTGGTTGCGCCGGCAGGGATCAACGTCGTGGTGACTGTCTTTCCGCCGTCGGTTCCGGTGTAGACCAGAACGCGCGAAGCATCAATGCCCTTGTCTGTCACCAAGTACTCCTTGGTGTTGACGGCGCGTTCGGCGGCCAACTGCGGCTTCTTCGCCTTCTTCGTCTTCTTGCCCTTGACTGCGTTCTCCTTGGCCGTTGCATTGCCGACTAGTGCCAGCTTGGCGTCGGTCGAGCGCTGCAGGTTCAAGGCTACGTCATCCAAGCAAGCCTTCGCTTCGTTGTCCACACGCGTCGGGCGCTTTGCATCGCGCTCGAAGCTGACCGGGCAGAGGCTGGAAGCGACTGGCGCGGGAGCTGCGGGCGGAGGCGGAGGAGCAATGACGGTGACGCTAGTCGTCGCCGACTCGCTATGTCCCTTGTCGTCGGCCGCATTGCAGGTCACTGTGATCGGTCCAGAAGCAGCACCCGCCGAGGCAAAAGTCGCCGAGGAGGTCGTGCCGTTGATCGATCCAGCAGTCGCGCTGTAGCTATAGGTTAGAGGACGATTCTGCGGGCTGACCGCGTTGATCGTGATCGTCGAGCTGTCGCCCGGATTGATCGACGAAGGATTCGCCGAGCAGGAGACCGTCGGTGGGTCGAACGGCTTCACCGTGAAGCTCCCCGAGGCATCGGCAGACTGACCCGCCTTCGAGCCCTCAGAGACATGGCTCTTGACCGTGTAAGTTCCCGGCGCAAGCGTCTTGGTATCCACGTTGGCTACGTTCGAGGTTCCCGAAATTGCGCCCGAGTCCGAGGTCCAAGTGTAGGTAGCCGTCTTCTTCGGGTTCAGGTTGAGCGCAGTTCCCGTCGCCGTGACCGGGTCGCCAGCGAAGATCGTCGCGGGGACAACCGCAATGGTGTAGGTGACCGGAGGAGGCGGAATGACGTGGCCAAAGTGCGTCACAATACCAGAGCTCAGCTCAACTGCACTGAGATTCGCACGCCCGCCCAGAGCTCCGCCTGTGGGAACTCCCACATAGGGGCCGAAGTCGGCATGCATATAGCGGTAGTCCGCCTCAAATAAACGCAGGCTGAAGCGATTGCTGAAGAACGGCAAGTCATAGTCCATACCGCCGCCAGCCGTTAGAGCAACGCCCCAAGTGTAAGGTTCGTGCTCCAAGGTAGCGGGAACTTCGCTGTTCGGGCCGCCCAGTCTCTCGCTGCCAACCAAGCCGTGCGCGAAGACGGTGAAGTTCTGCAACGGCAAACGGACAATGGGGCCGACCGAGATGCTCTGCACCCCGTCGTTGGGGTTGCCCTGATTGGTCGTGTGATTTGCGTAGATAACCTCTCCGCCATAGAACTTGTTGATGTAGTACGCGCCGCTACCGATCGCGCCAAGGTTGATGGAAGAGTAATTGATCCCCGCAGGCTTGATCTGCCCATGCGCGCCGAAGTATGAGTAGCCCAGGAAAACGTCAACACGAGACGGGTTTGACCCCGATACGGGAGCGGTTGCGCTAGGTGTTTGAGCACCTAGACTTAGTGCGCTAAAGCTGACTGCGCATGCAGCCAGCGCAAACCGGCCAAGACTGCGAAACGGGTGATAAACCATTCGACTTCCTCCACTGTTACTACTTACTGTCTGTTGTCGAGCGAACAGAGTTTTGTCGCTGGATCTTACTGCATTTAAGGTCAACCAAAGTTTACCTTTAGTTGCCTGCCCTGTACAGAAAAAATACGCTCTATTTCATAGATTAGAACCGTTTACCGCCAGATGAATTCTCCCTGACGGGTAAATCTCATCGTGCATCTAGCCAGTAACGGGCAAAACGTACGAAAAACGGTTGACCAAAACTTTACGCCAACTTCATTCCTGTATCTCTCACATTTCTACGCCTTCTGCATTTCTACTTTCTATGCCAGATTCAGCACCTTGCGCAGAGAACCACGCTCCCGCTGAATCTTCTCCTGTAGCAGCGTGATCGCATACAACAGTTGTTCCGGTCGCGGCGGGCATCCCGGAACATAAACGTCCACAGGGACGACTTGGTTGACGCCCTGCACCACCGCATAATTGTTGAAGACCCCGCCCGAGGTCGCACATGCGCCCATCGAGATCACCCACTTCGGCTCGGGCATCTGCTCATAGAGTCGTCGGACCACTGGGGCCATCTTCTGCGAGACTCGTCCGGCCACAATCATCAGGTCACTCTGCCTCGGCGAGGGGCGAAAGACCTCGGCGCCAAAGCGCGCAATGTCATATCGTGAACCGCCCGCCGACATCATCTCGATGGCGCAGCAGGCCAAGCCGAAGGTTACCGGCCAAATTGAATTTTTCCTCACCCAGTTGATCGCCGCGTCCATCGACGCCAACACGATCCCTTCCGGCACTTCGTCTCCCCAGTTCACCTCGTCAAGCTTCTCGCGATTGCGAGCAGAGCTGTCGAGCGCCCCAAAGAAGTACCGGTCATTCGCAGGAGACCCCATCGGCAGCGGTTCCGTCGCGTGCAATCCCACTGCCTGCGATCCCGTTGTCAGTGGGTCTTCGCCGAGCTTCCGATCTGAGCTTGAAGTCATCATGTTTTCGTTTATTAATATAAACCGATTGGCAAAATAATTCTGCGGCGGACAACCGCTGCCAGTGTAATTTCAGAAAACATTTGTGACCGCCCTCAGTTTTGTCTCTACTCTCAATATGGATGCAACTTCAGCGTTTGCGGTTGGCTCCAACCATCCGCCTCCCCATCGAACCGGTCTCAGCCTCCAACGGTCGGTTGCGAAATTCCAAGCCCGTTCGTCCCCAGACACGGCAAATCCTCCACCCGTTGGCGCAGGCTTTGCGGCAATGATCGGTTGAGATTGGCATGAGGTGCCTTTCGCCCTACTTCAGATAAGCCCTCACCAAGTCGATTAGATCCTCGGCCAGTTCAACGGGGTGGTCCACCGACTTGTCGGTGGAGAGTAGGTGCAATCGGATGTGATCCTCCAGCACCTCGGCCATCAGGCTGTTGATGCCGCCGCGCACGTTCGCGAGCAGCATCAGAATATCGGCGCAATCGTCGTCGTTGGTCAGGGATCGCTCGATCGAATCGACCTGCCCCCGGATGCGCTTGATGCGGGCGACAAGTTTCTGTTGTTCTTTTCCGAGAGGGGGCTGTTTTTCGAGTGATGGCATGATGATTATTTTATCCTTGACAATACCCTAGGGGGATATGGTAGAAAAATAAGTGCGGGCTTTCTACGCCCGCAGGAGAAACAAAAACTATATGAGCAATGAATCCGCAAAAGAACCTCCCAGTACTTGGAGACTCTTCCTGTGTTGCGATGAGCGCTCAGAGAACCGCCTATAGCCTATTAAGCTTGTAAGCTTGAAACTGGCTCCAGACGATTCTCTCATCGCTCATCTCAGCATACGACCTGTGATTTGAGCGCGTGAGCCAGAAGCACCAACCAGACTCACCCCTCCCTAACCGACGATCCATGCAACACGCTTGATCTGCACCCACGCCTGATCTGCGCCTTTGTGCGCTATCCTGCCGCGCGGATGGCTCGCGTCTGCACGGATCGCAGAGGAGGAACCATGTACAACAACATCCTCATTCTCCAGAATCCCCGCCAGTTGACCTGCGTCTGGGTGCCTACCGGCGATCTGCGAACCCCACTCGCCTGCATGTGGGTGGAAGCCAACGCACAAAGCAATTTCAAAGAAGCATCCTCCTCCAACGATGAATCGAGGGGGATGCGACTGTGCGCGTAGATGAACTCAACCTCGTAGAGACCAGCCCCGAAGAAGAGACGTCAAGCAACGTAGTCTCGATGCCTAAGCCGCAGGGCGTTGTCGTTCGCCACAGATGGCAGAAGCACCTGCTTACCTACCTGATGGTCTTCGGCCCCGGCCTGATCGTGATGGTGGCCGACAACGACGGCGGTGCCGTCTCCACCTACATGCAGGCGGGCGGACAGTATGGACTGCACCTGCTCTGGATACTGGTTGTGCTGCTGCCCATCTGCTACTTCGTGCAGGAGATGGTGGCGCGCCTTGGCGTTGCCACCGGCAAAGGCCACGCCGCCATGATCTATGCGCGCTTCGGGAAATGGTGGGGACGGTTCTCCCTCTTCGATCTCCTGTTGGCGAACTTCCTGACCCTGATCACGGAGTTCGCCGCAATCTCGCTGGCGTTCAGCGCCATGGGCGTAAGCCCACGCATCGCGGTCCCGATAGCTGCACTGGGCCTGACGCTGCTGGTGATTACAGGCAGCTATCTTCGCTGGGAGCGCATCGTCATCCTGCTGTGCCTGCTGGACCTGACGTGGTTCGCACTGGCTTACATGGTGCATCCGGCGTGGGCCAGCGTTGCGCGCAACACCGTGCTTCCCACCATGCCGCTGGGTGGAGTGAATAGCAGTCTGGTCTTTCTTGTCATCGCCATTGTGGGCACGACGATTGCGCCGTGGCAGCTCTTCTTCCAGCAGAGTTGCGTGGCAGAGAAGCGGCTGCGCTTTGCCGACCTGAAGTGGGCACGCCTGGACACGCTCATCGGCTCGCTCATCACGGTCACCGTGGCCGGAGCCATGATGCTGGTGGGAAATTACGGCTTTCAACACGGCATCGTCTTTCAGGACCCAGCGCAGTTTGCCGGCGCAATCATGCCCATGCTCGGACACTTTGTGCGCAACAGCATTCTGCTGCTCATGGTGAATGCAGCCATACTGGGCGCCACCGCCATCTCGCTGGCCAGCGCATGGGCCTACGGCGAGGTGAAAGGTTGGGAGCACTCGCTGCATAAAAAGTTTTGGGAAGCTCCCAGCTTCTATGCAACGTATGTCGCCTGTGTTGGCACAGCTGCGGCGTTTGTCCTAATCCCGCATGTGCCGCTGCAACTGGTCATCGTCAGCGTACAGGTCTTTGCAGGATTAATCCTTCCGTCGGCCATTATCTTTCTTCAACTACTGCTCAATGATCGCGAACTACTCGGCGACCGCTGGGTCAACAAACCATGGAATAACGTCATCAACTGGACAATTATTGTTGTCCTCTTTGCCCTGTCGCTGCTGCTGGCCGCGCAGGTGATGCTACCCCATTTATTCAACTGAAGCGCACTTACAACGAAAGATCCGAGGTAACAATATGGCATCTGTACAAAACGCATTTGAAGCGCAGTGCTTCACCGTGATTCATCCGCTCGATGATGCGCCGGAGCAAAAGTGCTCGAGCGAAGGACTGGGGCATATTGCCATGACGCCGGCGGTGCGCACCTCACTGGGCGTACTGCGGGCCTACCTGATCGTCATGACGCTGATGCTGGGCTATCACGTACTGGATCTGGCGGGTGTGCTGCACAAGATCTTCTAGTGTTCTGAGTCATTATTCGCAGCACAAAACCAAGGGCCAAAGGCCCGCTCTATACCAGCCTAGGCCGTAGGCCTAGGGAAACATTCGGTACAGAAGCAGAGGGCTGAAGGCCCGACCTATTCTTTTGCGAACTTCTGACTCAGAACACTAGAGTGTATCGACATAGACGAAGCGTTGAACAGGTTGAAAATGGGCCAAAGATCGAGGCGCTACATGCTACATCGGGGTCCTTCGACTGCGCCTCCCGCGATGAAGCTGCGGGAGGCTCCGCTCAGGATGACAAATTTTATATTATTCAATAACTTACAGTTGATCTATCTATTGATACGGCCTAATTAAGGCGAATCCGTCTTCATCCTACGTTCACACTTCGGCCATCCTGCATCTGTAGACTACATAGGATAATTAATTGATTATGATGAAGAAAATTTTTAACTGTATACTTCTCGGTCTTCCCTTGGGCTTCGCGGCCAACGGCACGGCGCAGTCTGTGACGCCGCTGCTAGCCGATGCTCCGCGTGTCACCGTCGTTCAACCGGCGAACGGCCCCCCTGCAAACATCGCAGCTAGCGACCCGGATCATCCGGCGCTGCCGGTCCTGAGCGCGGATGCGGATGCGACCTCCTCCGCGCCGACGATGTTCCCTCACTCTGACGCCGCGCGCTACTTCATCGCCGGGCAGATCAATGTCATCTTTCAGGCACATGGGCCGTTTCACTCGCCGTACGAGGGAACGAACAGTTTGCTGGGGCGCGGCGAGTACAAGACGTCGCTGATTGGCACTCTATATATGGGTGCGGAGCTGGCGCGCGCGCCGGGACATCATCTGGAGGCGATCTATGACGAGGAGTCGGCCGGAGGGCGCGGCATCAGCGAGGCGCTTGGTCTCGCCGGATTCACCAATCTTGACGTCGTGCGCAATCCCACGCTCGGCTCCACACCCTACATGGCGCGCGTGGAACTGCACCAGACCATTGGCCTCTCCAGCAAAATGATCGACGCCGTGCGCGGTCCCTTCTCGCTGGCGACCAAGGTCCCCGAGCGGCGCATCGAACTGCGCGTGGGCCAGATGGGCCTGCCCGACCACCTCGATCTCAACAGCATTGGCACCGACAGCCACCTCCAGTTCATGAACTGGACGGCAGAAAACAATGGCGCGTGGGACTACGCCGCCGATACGCGCGGATACACGCGCGCTGCCATCGTCGAGTACGACGACAAAAGTTGGTCCGCCCGCTACGCCATTGCCCTGATGCCCACCATCGCCAACGGCATCGACCTCGACTGGAACCTCACTCGCGCCAGCGGCCAGAATGCAGAAGTGGAGTGGCGTGGTGGACTCTTCGGCGGGCTGCTGAACGCCAACCGCAAGGGGGTAGTGCGCGCACTCGGATACGTCAACCACGCCAATATGGGCGACTACCGGCAGCAAAACATTCTGTTCCTTCAGGGGAAGACTGCAACCCCCGACATCACCGCGCACCCGCTCCAGAACACGGTGAAGTACGGCGTGGGCCTCAACGCCGAACAGGAGCTGACCGATAACCTGCGCGTCTACGCCCGCTTCGGATGGAACGAGGGCCAGCACGAGAGCTTCGCCTACACCGAGGTCGATCAGACCGTCGCGGTGGGCGCGGACTACGCAGGCAAACAGTGGGGACGCGAGAACGACAAGATCGGCCTGACCTTCGTCTCCAACGCCATCAAACGCGACCACCAGGCATACCTGCGCATGGGCGGGCTGGGCTTCCTGCTGGGCGACAGCAATCTGAGCTACGCCCGCGAGGACATCGTCGAGGCCTACTACAACGCGCATACATGGCGCGGACTCTACTACGCGCTCGACGTGCAATACATCAACCACCCCGGCTACAACCAGTCGCGAGGCCCTGTGCTGGTCGAATCCGTCCGTATGCACGTCGACTTCTGACCGCACAAAAAAAAATCCGAGGCTCCTGAGTCAGAGCATTTTCGGCAGAAGTGTAGACCGTTGTGGAGCGAGAAAAAAGCAGATTCCTTCGCTTCGCTACGGAATGACAAGCAAATTGGGTTCATCAGAGAGAACGGCTCGGCTCTAGCTGCGCAAGGCCATCTGCTCGTTGACGATTTGGGTCAGGTCGGGCTTGGTCAAGCCGTGTTCCTTCTCGTTGAACTTATCGACCTTGCTGGACCAGTTCATGCTGCAGAACTTCGGCCCGCACATGGAGCAGAAGGCCGTCTCCTTGTAATAGTCGTCGGGCAATGTCTCGTCGTGCATGGCGCGCGCCGTCTCAGGATCGAGCGACAAGGCGAACTGCTTGTCCCAGTCGAAGGTATAGCGCGCCTGCGAGAGTGCATCGTCTCGGTCGCGCGCTCCGGGGCGGTGTCGCGCCACATCGGCCGCGTGCGCCGCAATCTTGTAGGCGATCATGCCGTCCTTCACGTCCTTCTCGTTGGGCAGTCCGAGGTGCTCCTTGGGCGTGACGTAGCAAAGCATCGCCGCGCCGTGCCAGCCGATCATCGCCGCGCCGATAGCCGACGTAATGTGGTCGTATCCGGGAGCGATGTCGGTCACCAGCGGTCCCAGCACATAGAACGGTGCACCGTCGCACAGTTCAATTTCTTTGTCGACCTGCATCTTGATCTGGTCGATGGGGATATGCCCCGGCCCCTCGATCATCACCTGCACGTCGGACTTCCACGCCGAGCGGGTCAGCTCGCCCAGCGTCTTCAGCTCGGCAAACTGGGCCTCGTCGCTGGCGTCGGCCAGCGATCCGGGACGCAGCCCATCGCCCAGCGAGTAGCAGACGTCGTACTTCGCCATGACTTTGGTAATACGGTCGAAGTTTTCGTACAGAAAATTCTGCTTGTGATGCGAAGTCATCCACTGCGCCAGAATCGCACCGCCGCGGCTGACGATTCCTGTGACGCGCTTTGCCACCAGCGGAATGTACTGGATCAGCACCCCGGCGTGAATCGTAAAGTAGTCGACGCCCTGCTGGGCCTGCTCCTCAATCACTTCGAGGTAGAGGTCAATGTTGAGGTCTTCCAGCTTTTTGACCCGCGCCAGCGCCTCATACAGCGGCACGGTCCCGATTGGCACCTGCGAGTGGCGCAGAATCTGCTGGCGAATCATCGGAATGTCGCCGCCGGTCGATAAGTCCATCACGGTATCGGCGCCAAAGTGAACGGCCGTATGCAGCTTGCGCAGCTCCTCGTCTACATTCGACACCATGGCCGAGTTGCCGATGTTGGCGTTAATCTTACACAGCGATCCGACGCCGATGGCCATCGGCAGCAGTTCCGGGTGATTGATGTTGGCTGGCAGAATCATGCGACCGATGGCGACCTCGTCGCGGATAAACTCCGCGGTCACCTTCTCAACCTTGGCGACGTAGGCCATCTCTTCGGTAATCAGCCCTTTACGGGCAAAGTGCATCTGGCTCATGTTGTCATCGCCGGAGCGTACTGCCTCTTCCCGACGCTTTGTGATCCACTCTGCGCGCGGCGTCGGAGCCGGGTTCATGTACCCCTTCGCACAGGCCCCATTTCCGTTTGTCTGCTGCTGATTTTCGCTGGCGCTCATTAGTCATCTCCCTACGTTGAATTGCCGATGTTGTCTACAAAGTATACCCCGTGACGGCTGTCACCGGGATAGCAACCAAGCGGGGTCAGCAACGGTGCAAAGCAATACAGAATCGGCGAGAACCGCGCTGCACGGAAGTAACCAACGGCCCTCAATCATCTGTAAATCTTTAGTAACTCGCGCCGATAATCCAAACAGCACCGAACCGAACCCGGGAGAGAGACCATGTACCGCCTAGCCCATAAATCGAAGCAGATCTTACGCTCTTCACTCTTTGCAAGCCTGTCCAAAGCACTTCCGCTGCTTACGCTTGCTATGCTATTCTTCGCTGTCTCGCCGATGCATGCGCAGGAGCGGGCCGCAGTCCACAAGGTCCAGCCCACCTATCCGCCAATCGCGCGCCAATTGGGCATTACCGGAGTCGTCGTAGTAACCACCACGGTCGATCCCACCGGCAAGGTGATCAAGGCGGAATCGACCAGCGGCAACAAGTTACTCGCGCCCTCGGCCATTGAAGCAGTCAAGCAGTGGAAGTTCGCGCCCGGCGATGCGACCGATACTTTCCCGGTCAGCGTCAACTTCCAGAAGGGCTAGGAAAAGGTCTGCGCCAATCTGCAAGCTTCTTTCAAGAACTCAAGTTTCACTGATTGTGTTCTGTGTCATTAATTCACAGCACAAAACAAAGGGGCAAAGACCGCTCCATCCCTACCTAGGCCGTAAGCCTAGGGCGGCGTTCAGAACAACGACTGAGGGCTGAAGGCCCGATCTATTCTTTAGCAAACTTCTGACTTAGGACTAGCTGAAATAAAGTTAACTCGTCCAAAAACACTTTCAATGCAGAGATTTTCCGGATGTGGACCCCTCATGTTCGCACCGCTAAAGTCGATATTAACTAATAGGAAGGTATCAACATCATGGGTATTCGCGGAAAACTCCTCTGCAGCATTGGTGTCCTGGGCTTCGGCTACATCCTCTTCTTCGGCCTGATGGAGTGGACAACCACCACCACGCAGAAGCATCTGCACATCGCATCCGACTCTCTGTTTCCGGCAGCAGCCAGCCTGCTGGAGGCGCAGTCCAGCTACCAGAAGCTCGAAAAGTCCTACAAGGAAGCGGTCGTCATGCAGGACGCCTCCGTGCTCAACAACGGCGACGCTGAGGCCTCGACCGGCGAAGCCGCACTCGCGTCGACGCGCGACAAGCTGGTGGTCATCCCCGACCTGCATCAGCAAGCCACGGATCTTCTGAGTCGCTTCACCGATCTGCACACCCGTTCCAAGGCGGTCTACGCCGGAGCCATGTCTGCAACCGCGATGTCGGACAGCGCTCAGGCCGATCTCGCCAAAGTGGATCAGGACAGCAAAGCCATGGAGCAGTCGCTCGCCGAATTCTACACTCTGGTCGGCAAGACCAGCTATCAATCCGAACTGGACGCCGTCAACGCATCCAACAGTCGGCAGGCATTTCTGGGCGGTGCGCTCTTCCTGATTGCCATTCTCATCGCCTGCGGATCGCTCTACATCATGGAGAAGCAGGTCTCGGCTCCGTTGCGCGATCTGGCGCAGCGTCTGGCCGATGGAGCGCAGAAGGTCGGCCAGTCGGCGGGCCAGATCTCCACCTCCAGCCAGAGCCTCTTCCAAGACTGCTCGCAACAGGTTGCCACGCTGGAGGAAACCGCCGCCAGCTCTGAAGAGATCCGCTCAATGGCACAAACCAGTACGCAGAATTGCAGCTCAACGGCCAATCTAGTCTCCATGTCGCAGGATAAATATGTCCTCACCAACCAGTCGCTGGGCGAGCTGACCAAAGCTATGGACGAGATCAACGGCTCCAGCACCAAAATCTCCAAGGTCATCAAGCTGATCGACGAGATCGCCTTCCAGACCAACATCCTTGCCCTCAACGCAGCCGTAGAAGCCGCCCGCGCCGGAGAGGCTGGCATGGGCTTCGCCGTCGTCGCCGAGGAGGTCCGCAACCTCTCCCAGCGTTGCGCTCAGGCTGCCAGCGACTCGGCCGCCATGATCGAGGAATCCATGGGCAAGTGCGAGAGCGGCAAGACCAAGCTCGACGACGTCACCAACGCCATCAAGTCTGTCACCGAAGAGTCCCTCAAGGTCAAGGAGTTGGTCGATCAGATCAACGTTGGCAGCGCCGAACAGACCCGAGGCATCAGCCAGATTGCACGCGCCATCTCCGACATGGAGAAGGTCACGCAGGCCTCGACCACCAACGCCGAATCCGGCGCCGCCGTCGCCGAGGTGCTCAACACCGAAAGCGAGTCGCTCAACGAAATCGTGCGCATCCTCAGCAACGTCGTCGAAGGAACCAGCACCTCGCTAGCCGCCTGATCCGAACCACACGATCAAACGCAGCCAGACCTCAGCACAGAGAAAGACAAAGGCCGTCCGCGAAATCTTCCGCCAAGGAAGACTTCGCAGACGGCCTTTGTCTGAGTTGCGGGATCTGGTCGGTAAAACGTCGGGTGCCCCATCCTTGCGGCGTACTTGTTTCTTGCCACAAGGGTGGGATCGCACAAATTCACGCAGCCAAAGAACTAGACGCCGCTGAAGGCCGAGAAGCCACCGTCGATTGGAACCACAATGCCGGTAACGAACTCGGACGCTGGCGACAGCAGCCATAGAACGCCGCCGAACAGGTCCTTCGATTCGCCCAAACGACCCATCGGCGTGTGCCCGACAATCGTCTTGCCGCGCGCAGTCCAGGCACCCGTCTCCTTGTCGGTCAGCAGGAAGCGGTTCTGGTCGGTGAGGAAGAAACCAGGCGCAATCGCGTTGACGCGGATCTTCGGCGAGTACTCCTGCGCCATGTGAACGGCCAGCCACTGGGTGAAGTTGCTGACCGCAGCCTTTGCCGCCGAGTAGGCCGCAATGCGCGTCAGTGGGCGGAATGCGTTCATCGACGAGATGTTCAGGATGGTGCCGTAGCCCTGCTCCGCCATGATCTTGCCAAAGGCCTGCGACGGAAGCATCGTGCCCATCACGTTCAGCTCGAAGACCCAGCGCAGCGCGTCTGCGGGAAGGTCGAAGAACTTAACCTCGGGGCTGGTGGTAGCCTGCGGCTTGTTGCCGCCCGCGCCGTTGATCAGGCAATCCAGCTTGCCATAGTGCTTGACGACTTCCTCGGCGGTCTGCCCGATGCTCTCACGATTGAGCACGTCGCACTTGAAGACCGAGACCTGCTTGCCGCGTTCGCCCATGTTCTCGACCACCTTCTTGCCGAGGTCAACGTTGATGTCCAGAATGGCAACGCTAGCGCCGCATCCGGCCAGTGCGCCAGCGATCTGGCTGCCCAGAACTCCCGCGCCGCCTGTGATCGCCACAGACTTGCCCTTGAAGTCGTACATCTTCGTCAATTCCGCTAGATCCAAAGAATTTTCTTGCGTACTCATAAATCCTCCATTTCAGTACAGTGTGCGAGAACGTGTCTAAGTATTTTTGCGAATACAAATTGTTAGAGCGGTTTCAACGACCCGTAATGTATCTCGCTGCGAGCAAAACGCGGAGATTCTTCATTGCGCTCAGAACGACAATGCCAATCTGCATTACGGTAACGATGAAAATGCTCTGATGCTGACGCAAATTCTCCCCGGCGACGGCGGCTCCATGTTGTAAACCGCCGTCGACCGGAGATTGATCCTCTACCGCTGAATGCGCGCCGATCCGCCGCTGGCAAACGCCTTCACCTGATCGAGCGTCGCCATCGTGGTGTCGCCCGGGAAGGTCGTAATCAGCGCTCCGTGCGCCCAGCCCAGTTTGATCGCCTCTTCCGGTGCCTGTCCGCTGAGCAGCCCATAGATAAAGCCGGAGGCGAAGCCATCGCCACCGCCAACGCGATCCAGAACCTTCAGATCGGCGGTCGGCGCCAGGTACGACTTGCCATTCACCCAGGCCACCGCGCTCCAACTGTGATGGTTGGTGTTGTGAACCTCACGCAGCGTTGTCGCAACGATTTTGGTCTTGGGGAAGCGCTTCACCACCTGCTCGATCATGGCCAAGAAGACGCCGGTGTCCAGCTTGGAGCTGGCCGCCTTGGCGTTCGCCGCAACCTCTGGACCGGAGAATCCAAGACCCTTCTGTAGGTCTTCCTCATTGCCGATCAGCACGTCGACGTTTTCGACGATAGCGCTCATCACCTTCTGCGCGCGCTCGATGCCACCCATCGTCTTCCACAGCTTCTCGCGGTAGTTCAAGTCGAACGAGGTAACCACGCCAGCGGCGCGCGCCGCCTTCATCGCCTCAATCACCAACTCCGAGGTCGTCTCCGACAGCGAAGCAAAGATTCCGCCAGAGTGGAACCAGCGAACGCCTTCACCGAAGATCGTCTTCCAGTCGAAGTCGCCCGGCTTGAGTTGCGCCGCCGCCTCGTTCGCCCGATTATAGAAGACGATTGGAGCGCGAACGCCGAAGCCTTGATCGCTATAGACGGTAGCCATGTTCGGCCCGCGCACCCCATCGTGTACGAACTGCTTGAACAGCGGCTTGACGCCCATCGCGCGCACCCGACCGGAGATCAGGTCGCCGATGGGGTAGTTGACCATGGCGCTGGCGATGCCCGTCTTCAGGCCGAAGCAGTCGGCCAGATTCGCGGCCACGTTGAACTCGCCGCCGCTGACGTGAATAGCGAAGTTCGTTGCCTTGCGAAAGGGAATAATACCCGGATCGAGCCGATGCACCAGCGCGCCCAGCGAAAGTAAATCCAGCGAACCTTTTTCAGGAATAGTAAAACCTAGACTCACGACGTTCTCCTTATTCTTCTTCGTTTGTTATCTCAGAAATGGCTGTCACTATTGTTTGCATTGCCGAATGATTTGTCTTTCCCGCTTGTTGTCATTCCCGCATTGTTGTCAAGCCCGCATTGTTTGTCATTCCCGAAGGGAATCTGCTTCTTCTTTTGTCTTATCCCCTGATCGGTTTCATCAGTGTCAATCGGTGTTAAGTCTTCGCCTAAAGCCCCAGAAAGACCGGCTTGATGTGCCGCTCCCACAGGTTCTCGGTGACGTTCTTGGCGACAGTCGCCTCGTTGGCCTCCAGCGCGTCGATGTAGCGCGCTCCCAGCTTGGCCGCGATCTTGAATCCGACGTGCAGCAGCTGTCGAAGGTTCGGATTGAAGCCCGGGTTGGACTGGTCGTGGCGCAGCGCCGAGGTGTACTGCTCGCTAGTCCAGCCATTGACCACCGCGGCCGTCGGCAGTTTGCTCTTGTCGATGTCGATGACAGTGGCGTAGGGCGCGGTCAGCTCGTCCATGTGGGCGAGAGCCTCCGCGTAGACCTCCTTGGCAATGGCTAGCCCATTGCCGCCCGCTTCGGCCAACCCAACCAACTCTTCCAGCCAAGTCGTTCCCGCCGTCTTCAAGTGGACTCCGGCGTTGAACTTCTTCACTCCGTCGTGAATGGCCTTGTAGATGGAGAACTTGTCCGAGCCCGAGTGAATGCTCAACTTCAGATTCGCGGGCAGGCCGTACTTCGCAATGGCGAAGGCAATCGCAGCCAGATCTTCCTCGAACTCCTTACCGAACTGCTTCACATCGCCCACATAGTCCACACCCTTGTTGAAGCGGCCCGTGAACTTAGGCGCGATGGTCTGCACGGGAATCTTCTCGTCGGCGATTGCCGCGAGAATAATCAACAGCTCGACCGGCGTCTGCGGAAAGTCCGTCTCGTCCATCGAGATCTCGGTGACGAAGTGGCCCACGCCCTTATTCTGCACCAGCAGGCGATAGATCTGTCCCGCGTGCTGCACGGCAGCCAAAAACTTGTTGGCGACGCCCTCGACGAAGGTCTTGTCGGTGTGGAAGGGCTCGGCAATGCCGGGGATTGCGACCGTGCCGATCAGCTCCGGGTGCTTCGCGAGGAAGGTTGTAACATCTTCCGGCTTGGCTGGCTGACCAATCAGATCGGCGACGTCAAGAGTGAAAAAGTCGCTTGGCCCGAGAAAGCGCCCAACCGTGTTCAAGTTGATATGGTCGGCGTCAACAAAGTAGCGCTTGGTCCAGCCCAGTTCCTTGACGGCCGCATCGGCGGCGGCGCGCGTCTGCGCGGGCTCGGAGCCGATAATCGTGTGTTCGCGATTCGACTTGTTCCAGACTGGCGCCACTTCGATGCCAGCAGCCGCAGCCTTCTGGCAGGCCGCCAGTTGAGCCTTCGCCTGATGCGCAAACCGGTCGCCTACGCCAATCGAAAACTTCGGTAGTGTCAATGCATTCTTCGTTGCTTCGCTCATTCTCTATTTCCCCGTTTTGATCTCAATATCCGACTGGTCGAACCAATTTCCACCGCACCTCAGCATACTGCGCGGCACGCGTCTGCGGCAAATCGGCAGATTGCAGATTAAACCACGTCTGCAAGCGTCTCTCGATAAGCCATTTAGATGGACGATCTTGAAGAGATTTTCGAATGTTAGGAGAAAGCCCGTTCTAGCCGCTGCTCAGTCGATGGGACGTAGCAGCAGCGCGATGCCGCGCAGATTACTCAGCTTCTTCTCGCGCACAAAGCTGGCAATCTGGTCGAGAAACTGCGCGCTGTGTTCGATGGTTCGGGCAAGGCTCTGTACCAGTTTGACGACGTGATCCAGCCCAAAACTCTCGCGATGGCAGCCTGCCATACCGACCAACAGCGTCTGCGCTAGCGCCGCATGAACGCACAGCAACAGGTGCTCGCGCTCGGCCGCCGACGCGACGACGGGAGACGACGATGAAGGCCGCTCGCGACCAAACGGGTAGCTGTTCTTGAAGACGTGGTTCATCAGATAGTTTTCCAACAGGTGCGGATGTCGCTCCATCAGCGGCTTGTAGTAGCGTCGATAGCTGTCGGCGTACGCGTCCAGAATCTGCTGCTCACTGGTAGCCGTAGAGCAGCCCAGCCCCGTTTCAAACTGCTGCACACACTCGAGGAAGCGTGTGGGCACGGGTGGCTGTGAGACGCGCCTCCGCACCAGTTCGATCAGCAACGGAAGCTGCTCGGCGGGCTGCGCAACGGTCTCATCCATCTGAGGGCGCAGCCGCTGCAACGTCACCACGCGCGCGCTGTCGGAGAGCAGCTTGGCGACGGCACCAGGGTTCGCCACGGTCCACTCAGCCACGGACGACTCGCCGCTCAGCGCGTCCAACCGCCGCACCAGAACGTCCAACAGAGCCATCCTCTGCCACAACGGGTAGCTACGATCCCCCAGCAACTGCAGGGTAAACTCGCGCACCGCGAGGCGCGGCTGATACTGGCGCGGAAGATTGCGCGCATCGTGGCGCAGAGCTGCGTATCGCTCGGCTCCCTCGCCACGTCCCTTGGCGTTGGGGTCGCACTCGTCCAACAGACGCGGCTCCAACAACGTGACGCGAGCCGCCTCCGGGCAGGATAGATTCAGCGCGTTCTCCCGCTCTCCCGCGGCCTTCGTCACCACGCGCGGATAAGTTGCGCAAGTGGCGGAGAGCATCTCCGCCCCGAGCTGCTTCTGAATCCCGCACATCCGCTCGCCGTCCAAAAACGCGCACTTCGACTGCGAGTCCCGCGAAATGCGCGCGTAGTCAGAACGCGTCTGGCGCTTGGTGTTGAGCACGATCAGCGTCCCCAGATGCGGCTTCATGGCCTCGACCTTGCTGTACTTCTCGTAGGTCGTCTGGTCGACTGGCACCGCCCAGTCCTTGCAGCAGTTGTCCTCGCACTCCGACGCAATGCAGTGAAAGCGATCCGAGTAGGCGGGGCTCGGGTACTCGCGCGGCAGCCTGGGCGCATTGCGTCCCGGCAGCTTGATCGGCCTGCGCTGCGGCGGCAGAATCGGCAGAGGAATCGGAGGCGGAATCGAGGGCAGAACCGGGATCGATGCCACCCCAAAAGACTGTAGCTTCAGCGCTCCGGTCGATGCCAAATTCGCCGACAGATTCGCCGACAGACTCGAAGATAGGGCCTTGCGCGCCACCTGCGCTACAGGCAGCTCCGGGATTCCTTGACTGCTCATCGGCGATTCTCGCTGGTAATTTATGGGAATATTTCCCCACGGTTACCTAGAGCAATCGCCCAGCCAAACCAAGTCGCGGCAAATGAGAGTCCTCTATCAACAGCCTTCCGGGCCTTTCGATCCTGCCATCTACAGTTCGTAAGAAATTCAGTTCGGCGGCACGAGCGAAATGCGGGGATTCTTCGCTGCGCTCAGAATGACAATTATTTTGGACTGTGGCAATTGGGAGATGCTAGGCCGCTGACCGCATGTTGTCGTACATCAGTGGGGGTCCCCATCCTTGCGGCGTACTTGTCCTTGCCGCAAGGGTGAGATCGTACAAATTTACGCGGTCAAAGACCTAATCCTTGAAGCGGCCCTCATACGCCCAGAGGCCCAGCGCGGGATTCGAGATGTAGAAGATCTCCTCGCCGTTGACCGTGTTCCAGCCGTCTACGAGCTTTGCCGGATCGTACTTTGCCGTGTACTCGGCCAGATCGCCGTAGGCAAAGTGCGCTCCCTCGACCTCCGCTTGCGTCAGATGGCCGGGGCAGTAGCGAATGGTGAACCGCCCCTCGCTCGACCCGTGGATCAGATGCGCCGCCGCCGACAGATTGCCCGCCAGCGCCGGATCGTCCTTGACCGCCTGAAGCGTCTTCGGCGTACCACAGTAGCCGTACTTGCGGATCAGCTTGTCGATGGTCGGGTCCTCGCCAAACTCATGCACCGCAGGTGCCAGAATAATCAGCTCGGCGTTGTCGGCCAAAGCCATGCGCGTGCGATAGACGCTCTTGTTGCCCAACCACGTCGAGCGGAACTCGCTGGGGTCGAGGAAGACCACGGCCTTCTTGATCTCGCGGTCCAGCATCAGGAAGTTGACCTTCTGGCTGAGCGCCGCTGCCAGCTCAAAGCACTCCACGTCGTCGCCGATGTAGAGCCCGCGCAACGCCAATTTGCCCGCCTCGTTCTTGCTGACGACCGTCTGCACATAAATGATAGGCAACCCTTGCGCAAAGTGGTCACTTGCGTAGTTCAAGACCTTACGAACCGGCGTGTTGGCGCGGCCCATCATGCGCTCCATGCCGTAGACCGCCCCAAGAAAGTGCGAGCGATGGATGCCCATCACGCCGCCCGTGCCGACGAAGATATTTTTATTGTAGTTGGCGAATCCGATGACCTCGTGCGGCACCACCTGTCCAATCGACAGGATCAAATCGTGCCCGCCGTCGCGCAGCAATTTGTTGACCTGCGCTGGCCAACTGTAGTCCAGCTTGCCCTCGCTCACCTCTTTGATGAACTCACTGGGAACCTCGCCCAGCGTGACGATGTCGTTGCGCCAATCATGTACGCGGAACAGATCGCGCGGCACCGGGCCGTACATCGACTGAATCTCGTGGTCGGTCATTGCCTTGTGTGTGCCGAGCGCGGGCAACACGTCGGTCAGCGCATCGCCGTAGTAGTTCCACGCGTATTCGGTCAGCTTGCCCGCCATCGAGTGCATGCGGGTGAAGTCCGGCGGCACGGCCAAGACTTTTTTGCGCGCGCCCAGTTTATCCAGCGCGCTAGAGAGCGCGGCTTTGATCTCGGCGGGGGTGAACTCGGTAGTGGGCGATCCGGCGGCGAAGTATAAGCTCATGCGAATTATTGTACTCGTGCCGCGCTATGGCTCAATGACTCCTGCCGCCGAAGCAGCAGTTCTAAGTGAGGCAAAGCCGACCGCGGACCAACGCGGATCTTCACGGATAAAGCAAGACCGCTCTGTCTTTAATCCGTGTTCATCCGCGTTGATCCGTGGTCGGCTTCTGTTTTTCGTGTGATCGTCGACGCGGTTGTTCCCTACATACGCCCGAATTGCCACCACTTAGAATTGCTGTAGCCGAAACCATCCCGCAGCAACTTATGCTGCCGACTTGCGGCCCGCCATGGAGTTCAGCCGGACCACAACGTTCTTCAGCGCCTCCGATTGCGCGTTGAGCTGCTCGGCGGCTGCGGCACTCTCTTCGGCGCTGGCCGCGGTGCCCTGCGAGACCTGCTCCATGTTGGAGAGCGCGCGACGTACCTGCCCGATACCGTCGGTCTGCTCCTTGCTGCCGTGGCTGACCTCGTCGACCAGAATCTTGATCTTGCCGAAGCTCTGGGTGATGTTGCGAATGGCATCGGCTACCTGCCCGACCTTGGTCTTACCGCTGTCCGACCGGCCAATGGAATCTTCGATCAGCTCGGCGGTATCCTTGGCGGCCTGCGCGCTGCGCTGAGCGAGGTTACGCACCTCTTCGGCGACCACGGCGAATCCCATGCCAGCTTCTCCGGCGCGGGCGGCTTCGACCGCCGCGTTCAGCGCCAGGATGTTGGTCTGGAAGGCAATGTCGTCGATGACCTTGATGATCTTCGAAATCTTCGAGCTGGAGCGGTTGATCTCGTCCATCGCGCTGACCATCTCGGTCAGGTGCTGGTTGGTGGAGACGAACTCGTTCTGCGAGTCGTCGACCATGCGCGTCATCACTCCGCTGTTCTCGGTGTTCTTGGCCGCCATCGAGTTGATCTCCTCGGTGGTTGAGGAGGTCTCTTCGAGCGAAGCCGCCTGCTCGGACGAGCCCTGTGCCAGCGACTGGCTCGACGACGCCACCTGCGAGGCCGCCGACGCAATCTGCACCGCGCCGTCGGAGAGTTCGGACACCGCATCGCTCAGTACGCGATTCATCGCCCGAACCATGAACCACGAGAGTCCCGCGCCCACGGCCATAGAGGCTAGACCTACCAGAAGCGCCAGCCACCACGAGGTCTGAACGATCTGCGTCGTATTGGTAAGCGTCAAATCGGAAACCTTCTTATTCCAATTCACCAGATCAACCAACTGCACCTTGATCTGATCCATGGATGGCGCAATATCGCTGCTGTAAATCTGATAAGCCTCAGTGTTTTTCGAGGCGAGACTGAGCGGACGCGCCTTCTCCCAGCCGGCGCGAATGGCGGTGATCTCCGGTGCCAGCTTCGAAAAGTTGGCGCGATCTTCGTCGGAGATGATGGCAGCTTCATAACTCTTCATGTCCTGATCCAAGCTGGCATTGTTCTTGGCAATGCTCTGCTCGACCTGCTGCATGGCCGCGTCGTTGGTTTCGTTGATGTGGCGCAGATAGTCGCCGCGCAGCCCCAGCACGTCGCCGCGAATCGCCGAGGCGTAGACGATTCCCGGGGTTGAGGCCGTTGCCAGCGAGTGAACGTCACTGCCAATTCCGTTCAGGCTGAAAATGGTAACCGTTACCAGCACGAGGCTCAAGAAAACCAGCACCCCAGAGGTAATAATGAACCGCTTGCCAATCGTCATCGTTGAATCCATAGTTAGAACTCCTCTTCCAATCTTGCGGCGCCGCGTCTTGCTTTCGTTCAACGAATTTGCTTTCGCTCAAACGAACTTCACCCAATTGAGCGCAACGTGCAGGACCGATCCGAACAACAGACGGTGACCTACGTCTGCCGGAGGGAAGCAGGAGCAGTAAATACCTGTTGCATTCATCGGCTCAAGCGGCGAAATCGATACCGATTCTGCGCAAACTTCATTTCCGTAGTTCGGTACCAAACCGTTCGCCCGCGAACGGAACTTGCCGACGCGCCCGCGTCTCGCTAGACTCACAGAGGTGCAAAACTTGCAAAAAATTTGTTCTACGGCAATTCAATTTTGTTCTGTGGCAATCGGTTGCACACAGCCTTCGTCCCTGTCGCGGAACCGGCGCGGCGTTCGCGGGACGATCTTTGCGACGGCGCTGCTGCTTCCCCTCGGCTGCCATCGCAACCAATTCCCCGACGTTCCGGCGGGGTATCACGAGTTTGCCTACATCTCGAACGGAGCAGCCGACACAGTCAGTGTGCTCGACCTCGTGTACCTGCGACAGGACCGGACGTTGCAGGTGGGCACGCAGCCGACCGGCATGGCGGCGAATCCGATACGGGACGAAGTTTATGTGGTCAACGCGGGAACGGCTGCGACGAACGGCTCAGTCTCGGTCATCGACACCGACGCCAACCGCGTGGTCGCGACGATTCCCGTACACAAGCTGCCCTACTCCATCGACGTGGACACGGCGGGCAAGCGCGCGTATGTGGCCAATAGCGGCTCTAACACCGTCAGCGTGATCGACCTGGAACGACGGCGCGAGATTGGCGTCATTGGGGTCGGCGAGCAGCCTGGCCTGGCGCGCATCTCACCCGACATGCGATCTCTGGTGGTGAGCAACCGCATGAGCGGAAGCGTCTCGATCTTCGCGGTCGAGCCGGTGACCGAAGGCCAAAGCTCGGCGGAGAAGGAGGAGGCAGCCAAGGAAGCGCTGCCGCATCTGCGCGCGATCTACTCTGGCTGTCCGGGAGCGACCGACGTGGCGATTCTGCCCGACTCTTCGAAGGCGTTCGTCGCCTGCTCGGGCGGGCATCAGGTGATGGCGGTCTCGCTGGCTGCGGCACCGGAGACATGGGCCGCGAAGCAGAACGCTTCCCTGCTGACGGACCACCTGCTGACCCTGCTCAACGTCGGCCAAACGCCAATGCATCTGGCGCTGAAGCCCGACGGTGGCGAGATCTTCTGCTCCAACTACGGCTCCGACTCGATCTCCGAGATCGAGACCCAGACCAACGAGGTTGGCGCAACCTACATGATCGGCAGCAAGCCAGTCTTCGGCGTTGTGAGCAAGGACAACAGTACGCTGTGGGTGTCGAACTTTGGCGGCGACTCGGTCAACCTCTGGAACATCGACGACGGCAAGATGGCGGGCAGCATCAGCGCAGGCCACGCGCCCGACGCGCTCGCCTTCTCCGCCGACGAGCACCTGCTGCTGGTCGCCGGAGCACACTCGGGCGACGTCACCGTCATCCGCACCACCGACAAGAAGGGCGAAGCAACGCTGTTCACCGTCCTGCCTGCGGGCAGCTCGCCCAACGCCATCGCCGTAAAGGCCATGCAAGCCAAACCATAAGCCCGCCGCAGCTCTAAGTAACGGCAAAAACCGACCACGGATTAACACGGATCTTCACGGATAAGGCAAGACACTTTTGCCTTTAATCCGTGGTCATCCGTGGTCGATTCAGTCCTTCGTGTTGTCAATGCGGTCGTTCTCGGCTTATGACTCCGCTCGCGCCGCCTCGCGCGCCTCTTTGCGGGCGGCGGAGAGGGCGTAACGCGTGGCGGAAAAATGCGCGCCGGCCAGCAGCAGCAGGCCGGAGAGGAACGCCCACATCATCA
>Ga0182011_10000219_pt1 | contig 48566 bp, 63 predicted proteins | sample 711E1DmetaG_FD_120481 | JGI IMG/M metagenome (GOLD analysis project Ga0182011, IMG submission 120481) | Permafrost microbial communities from Stordalen Mire, Sweden - 711E1D metaG | ecosystem: Environmental > Terrestrial > Soil > Wetlands > Permafrost | place: Sweden: Stordalen | collected...
AGACATCAGTCCCTCCAGCGCAGTTGCCTCCACAAAGTCAGCCTGTGCCGTCAAATTTGCCTCCAAAATAGCAGGCAATGTTTTAGCACCCATGGCTCAATTGGTAGAGCAACTGACTCTTAAGCGGTCAGTGAAAAAGTGGTTTCATAGACACACAACAAAAAACCCTCAGAATGTTGACGTTCTGAGGGTTTTTTTGTTTTCCCGCGCAACGTTGCGCGACGATGTGACTAAATTGTGACTACTTTCGCACGAGTCTGAGATTCGCTGTCCTTGGAGACGGAATAGTCTCCCTGGAATCGAGTGCGGCCTGTTTCGCTTTGAGTCGCAGGAGCGCCGCTTCGTCCGCTGCATCCTGTTTCCCTTTGATATTGTCAACGTCAAACCAGGTGTAGTATTTTAATGTCGTCGCGAAATCTTTGTGATGGGCAAGAAAGTGAACATCGGTCTGAGAATACTCCTTGCTTTTTATTAACCTGGAAACGTAGGTCTTCTTAAATGTATGAATCGAAAAGTCGTCGGTCCTCGACGTTCCTTTCGGTGTGACTAGGTTAATAGACCGTAAGACTTTTATGAATTCGTGGTCGACAGAACTTTTCAACTGATACCCAAAGACATGAGGACTGTAGGTCTTTGGGAGTGTTTTCATAAATGATAGAAGCGCCGCTCGGAGTGGATAAGGACTCCATCGTTTTCCTTTTTGGTTGTGATGTCGAATTACTCCCGAGTCGAAGTCTACTAAATCCCAGGTCAACTGACAGCTTTCGTCTAATCGGAATCCGGTCAATAAGAGAAATTGACACTGATCTCTCAACTTAGGATTACATGCCGCGAGAATTTTCTCAACTTCGTCGTCAGTGAAAACGACGATGGGTCTGTCCTCCGGTTCAAAGTCTACTTTTCTAAATGGATTCTTTGGCAGTATATCAATATCGACAGCCCAGCCAAAGAGAGCCTTAAGCATCCGTAAATAGATTGCGGTATTTTGGTCTCCCTCGGCTGCCCGCATTTTATCTCTCAAGTCAAAGATGTCCTGTTTTGTAACAGCTCCAACGGGTAAGTCTCCAGCGTATTGGATAAACTTCTTGACGGCGAGAGCGTAGAATGAAAGGGTGGAGGCTTTTTTATTCCTTCCCTCTTCTTGCTGAAACTGTTTCCACAGTTCACCGACATTCATCTTTGTCTTTGACATTCGAGAGAGAACGCCTACCGGGTCAATGGCGAGGTCGGCCTCAATCTTTTTCTGAGCCATCTTCGCCTGATTGCGTCCCTCGCGGTCATCTTTCAATTTGAGACTTTGACGAACCTGCTTACCGCCTACCGTATAGAATTTAATCCACAGAATTCCGTTACGTGAATAGATACATGCCATAATTAATCACCAAACCCGTAAGTTTTTCTGTCTCTCCAATACTCTTCAATTAGCGAAGCGTCTTCGCCGCAGTATCGGAAGAACTGCTCGAACTTTTCTCGAAGGAATTTTTCATCCTTCGCTAACTGATAACCGAACAGCGTTTCAAAACTGCTTTTGAAGTTCTCCCAAAAACGCTGAGACCTTGTTGCGTACCTGTTCTCCGTGTCTCCGTGTGCCTGAAACAAATCAGGCAGTGGAACTCCGAGAGCTTTCGCGATCTGTGAGACGTTTCCAAGGGTTACGTTGCGATTGGGATCGTTAATCACTGCGTTCAGGGTCGCAAAGTGAATCTGAGCGCGATCAGCCAGGTCTTGTTGTGTCATCCCCAAGTGGTTTCTGTAGTATTCGATATTTTTGGCTAAGATGATTTTTTCTTGAAACATTGCTTACGCCTCCTTTTTAGGTGGAATAGCCGACTGAATAACTTCGATGACTCTCTCTAGCTCTGAAATCCTCTTTCGCAATTTATCTGCGTCGTCGATTGGAGTTGTGTCTCCAGTGAGTAACCAATTAATGTTGCAGCCAGCCTCTCGAAATCTCTTTAGGACTTCGTAACCAGGATGACGTTTTCCGCCTAAATACTGCGAGAGATTAGAATATGTCATACCCAGTTTCCCGGCAGCTTCGGTTGCACTCTTAAAATTCGAGTTAACCCATTCTCTCATACGCTCTACCATCGGGTCTACTTTGCCCATATATGTCCTTCTTTCCAGTTGGCAAGTGTATCGGCTAAAATGAATTAAAAATAGGTATTGACTTTACACAATCATTTGATTATATTTATTGTGTTGAAAATGAACAATTGATTGCAAAACATTTACAATAAATTCAAAATCAACACAATAAATATAGTATTTAAACAATCAAAAGTCAATAGCGATAATGTTAAGCAGCGAAAATAATATACGCGGAGAAGAAGAGGAATTACTAACGATTTCACGGCTTGCCGCAGTGATGGGAGTTGATCGAAGTTGGGCTTCACGGAAGGTTAATAGTGGCGAAATACCTTCTATCCCTGTAGGATCACAACGACGAGTGCCGAGATGGGCGCTAAAAGAGTGGCAACAAGGCGAGACGAAAAGGGTTTTAGCTCTTGCGGGTGACTTGGTGTGATATACCTGGAATCAGGGCGATTACATACCTTGTAAACTATTTCAAGAAATAACCACAATAACAGAATCAAAACCTTCAAAATGGGCAAAAAACGGATACATATACTACGTGGGGAGACCCCTTGGTAATGGACTTCATCGTTGAATACCGCGATTCTGACCAAAAGCTAAGAACGAAAGTTGTTTCTAGTGCATCGGAAGCGGCCATCCCTATAAAACTGCATAAACTCGACCGGCGATTTAATCACATCGTCCACATAACCCAGGCAAACATTCCTGCGGTCTCAAATTCTCAAACTGAAAATGAAAGAGTATCGTAATGGCGAAAACAGCGCAGGCGGTATATGTGCCGCAATGGTATGAAGATGCTTCTATTCTCAACCGAGTTATAGCTTACACGGTTGGCCGTCGCAAGTTGACGGAGTTCGCTCAACTGAATGACCTCGTAGAGCATCCCGAGAAATATAGTTATCTCTATACGGACTACCAAGAATCACTTCTCAATCAGATCAATCCCAACAACCCGGTTACGGTTGAATTCTTCGACTCAAGGTTCTATCGAATCGGCAGTCGGTGGCTGGAGTCAAATACGACAGTCCTTTGGGCTTATCCAGCGCCAGGACTCGTGCAGTTCATTGGCAATGTCGGCGGAGAACAAGCCGAACTGCGGAAGATCATCGCGGGCGACAGAGGTACCAAAGTCCACGATGCACTCCAGAGAAACCGTCCAGTCAATCGCTCAGACTTCGCAGATGATGAGTGGTTGCTCCTTATGAACGCTCAAGCATTCTTCGACGAAGAGAGACCAGAAATGATCCTCAATGAAGAGGCGGTTTGGGACATAGAACGAGGATACGCCGGTCGCATAGATCGACTCGTTTCAATGCGCGGTGGGAAAGTCACGCTGATCGACTTCAAGACTGGCCACGTAGGACGAGAAGCATGGTTGCAGACGGCTGCAAACAAGAACTCGGTACAGAAGACGAAGGGAATTCATGTCGATTCATGGGGTATTCTTTCGTTGAATGCCAAGACAAAGGCAGGTTGGAAATACTATTGCATCGAGGAACGCTCAGACGTAAAAGATGAGGGACTCAGCAATGAACAGGCGTTTGAAAGGGACATGGTAGTCTTCGACGCAGTTCATACAGTCTGGAGAGACGCTTTCAAGTCGTTGAAGCCGAAACACTTTCCCTACGCTCCTCCTGAGACTCTTAAGTTAATGATCCCGGTTAAGTTGATGGTCGGTCAAGTACAAGACGAGAGCGAGTCGTTTCCTGTGATCGGAGAAAACGCAGAAAAGGCGATTCAATTACCAGCCGACCAAACACAGTCGACAGATGAGAGTGAAGACTTTGGACCAGTTGCACCGCTTGAGGAAATAGCCGCCCCAGCCAAGAATTCTGAGGATACACCCCCGGCAAAGCCGAAGCGTTCGCGCAACGTTGCGCGGAAAGAAGAGACGACAAAATGACACACACTGTACTCTCAATTAGCGCTGTCCTTTTCTCGGTAGCCGAAATTGGTTTTGCCTACTTTTCACCGGCAGGCAGTCAAAACATAGCCCCTCATCAGATCAAGGCGAGGGCGTTAAGTTCAATCGGAATTTGTCGCGAGGAATGCGTGACATGCAGACACACAACAAAGTGCCTCACTGAGGCCAAACTATCACTCGAACAACAACTTAGGAAAATCTCTAATGGGTCTTGAACAGCGACAAGATTTACTCTTTTTGAATGTTTCATGTGGCAATCTTATCAACAAAGGTAAGGGTTTGAAGGGCGCGGCATACACCGGCAGACTCACGAAGATCGAGCGCGTCGAGGACATCTACGAGAAAAAGCCCTCTCCGAAAATCAAAATAAGAATGCAGGACGCGGGCGGAGAAGTGGCGCAGATCACTTTCACGCTTAAAGGCTACTTCACTCTTGAATTCTTCCAGCGCATCGGCGCAATCAACCTTGCGAAGCCCTTCACATTAAGTGTCTATGGCAGCAAGAACAATGACAAGGTTTCCTACTGTTCATTACGCCAGTTTGGAAAGAAGATCGAGCCGGACAAAGGGTTCCCTGAGCCGACGAAAGTGAAAGTGGACGATGCAGACATCACTGACTGGTCGTCAATGACGGCTGCTGTAACGAAAGCAATTGCGGAGATCACGGAGAAACTAACACCTCTCGTCAATGCGGCAGAGACAGCTCCACTCGACGAACCCCCGGCAAAAGAAGACGATTTACCCTTCTAAGCTACAACTCTAGTAATATCCTACCTCATCCAAAGAAGGCGCTCCCGGCAACCTGCCGGGGGCGCATCCAAGGACTACGCTTAATCTAATCGAGGCGCATGAAACAAATTACTGCGGACGACCGCAATTTTATTATTACGTTCGATTTTGAACGTGAAATCTACCTGATCGTGAAAGCGTATCGCTCGGACATCAACTCAACGACAAATATCGCAGGTAATAGCCGAAATGGTATTCTAAATGGATAATGGCTGGATTAAACAGTATCGCAAGATAAGGGAAAAGGGGTGGTATAAGAAGTCCCAATACGTTCATCTTTGGGATCACTTATGCCTGTCCGTAAACCACAAGGCGGCAGAGTTTTTAATGAATGGCAAGATAGTTCACGTCGAGGCCGGGCAGTTTGTTACGGGCAGAAAGAGGATTTCAGAAGAGACCGGGATTCCAGAAAGCACTGTTGAAGACATCTTAAAAGTGTTTGAAAATGAACATCAAATCCAACAACAGAAAACTCGAAAATTCCGGTTTATTACAGTGGTCAACTGGAAAAAATACCAATGCTCCGACAGCACTTCCGACGACAAAGCAACAACTGAGCAACAACTGGCCGACACAAACAAGAATGATAAGAAGGATAAGAATGAGAAGAAGAAGAGAAAAGATACTAGCTCTGAGGCTATCGCCTCAGACTCCAAATCTGCTACACGTTTATTGGCAGGTGAATCTTTGAGTGAGCCTAAAGAAGAAACGAGTACCCCTGCGCCAAAAGTGGTGGCTGGCGAATCGGTGGCCGAAGAATACCGTCGACGCTGGAACAAGTTTGTTGACTACGCCAACAGTGAAAGGGGGTCGAAGTTGCCGAAAGTGATGGTGCTGAGTGAAAAGTCTGTCGCGGGTGTTGGTCTCAGAATTAAACGGACTGGTTTCGATTTCAGGGCAATTTGCAACAAGGTAATCCGTTCTGATTTCCTACTCGGACTAACACCAACGCCCGAAGAGGGAAGGGGAAAGAACTGGCAAGGAGTTACGTTCGACTGGATATTTATGTCACCTCATAACTGGGCTGCAATCCTAAACGGGAAATATGATGGCAAGAATCCTCAGCAATTCGCCCCGGCTGAACCGACGAAAGATATGTTTGAACAGTCAGCCAAAGTCCTCTGAATTCCGAGGGACTGATATTTTTTTGTCCAAGCGGTACCGCTTAAAAACGATAATAATTGAAAGGAAACAATGTCGAAATTCACGGCAGAGGAATACGAACAAAGACTACTGGGGAGGGTTCTTAGTGATCCCGTCGTATTTCCCGATGTCTACGCGATAATTCGCACTGAGACCGTTTTCTCGGTGAAACGACACCAAGTTGTCTACCGGGCGATGTGTGATAGCTATTTCAAAAGACATTGCGACCCCGATACCGTCGCAGTGGCTCAGGCTATGCCGAAAGAGGTTGCCGATCCCGTTTACCTGAGCGATCTGTCAATTTTTGGTTCAAAAAACCTGACAGACATAACGACTCTCGCAAAGATGGTACTCGAACAACATCTCATTCGCGCTGTCGGTGATGTCGCCCGCGATACGCAGCGACGGGTAGGAGAAGGAGAAGAGATTCTTGAGATCGCCGAACAGTTCAACGAATCAATGGCAGAGGTCTACGGTCAACTTCCACAGACTTCTACGTTAGGGATGGGAGAGGTCGTCGATAAGATGATGGAACTTATCGACATGCTTCAGTCGCCCGAAACGTCACTCATAACAACCGGCCTTGCTGCTGTAGATGCCGGTATCGGTGGTTTCATTCCGGGAAATGTGATCGTAGTTGGAGCGAAAGCTAAGACCGGAAAGACAACTTTCGCGCTCAAGACTAGTTTCCACAATGCCAGCGCAAGACAGATACCCGTGCTCATTTTCTCACGAGAGATGACAGTGGCCGAACTCGGAACTAGACAGGCATTTATCGACGCGAAGATCGACTTCTCTAGGCTCGTTAGCAAGACATTGACAGCCGATGATACGAAAAATCTGTCCGAGTCGCTTTCTCGATTCAGACAACTTCCAATCTATATCAACGACACACTATCAAGTATGACCGATATCGTCTTCGAGACGAAGAGGATGGTTAGAAAACATGGCGTGAAGTTGTTAATGATCGACTACATACAGCTTATCGAGACGAGCGCCAATAAGAGGACAGATCGAGAGCAATACATCGCCGACATATCTCGGACAATTAAGAAGCTGGCGGGTGAGATAAAAATCCCAATAATCATCCTAGCCCAGTTGAACGAAGATAACAAGTCACGGGAGAGTCGCGCCATTGAACAGGATGCAGACAAACTTATCTACTTGGACTCGCGAGAAGACTCTAAAGATGCAAACCTCCAACCCGAGGAAGATGCGGATGTCCGCACTATCTTCGTAAAGATCAAACAGCGATTCGGCGGCTCAGGTAGGTTTGGGGATGTAAAGATCAGCATGGACAAACACTACGGCGGGCTTATCGACTACGTGCCTCCGGGAAAATTAAATCCAAATTTCAAACAAGGCGATTGGTCTAAAGGCATAGAAAGGATATAAAACTTGAAAGCAACACTCATCACACGAGAAACACGGGTAGATGTTGAAGATTCACTTGAGAAACAACTCGGATTTAGGATCGTCGGAGAGGGGAGTATGCGATTCGTTCGCGTCTCCGGCATAGCAAAAGGACGGATGCTAGTCCGACCGGCGCACACGGAAGAGACAAGACTTTGGGACTCGCTCGTCAAGGCTCATAAGGCAATGCAACCAAAACTTAAAGGTCGCACGGCCTTCCAGGTCGAGGGATTTCTTACTGGGTATGTCGACAGAAATAAAAACGAGCTTCATATCCGAGACACCTTCCACGAAAAGTATCTCGACGCGATAAAAGAGTCCGACATCGAGGACTTGAATCCAATTCGAGTGATGATCGTCGCTGTTACTGATATACCGTGAGACTTGCAGCAAGGGTAGACGAAAATCAGGTCGAGATCACACGCGGCTTATCGAAGTTGCCCGGAATTGGTTACTGGGTAACTTCGATGCTCGGCAAGGGCTTTCCTGACCTCATCGTCGCGCACCGTTGCGCGAACTACTTCTTCGAGATTAAGAACCCGAAACAGCCCCCGTCGAAAAGGAAACTTACGCCGGATGAACAAAAATTCCACGACACTTGGCCGGGACAGGTCGCAGTTGTCGAAACACTCTCTGAAATACTTAAAATCATAGGATATGTCAATGTCACTGAGCGACAAAGCAGCGAAAGAACGAGCAAATCTGTATTACGCAATCGAACGGTACCGGGACGAAATCGGATGCTCACAAATAGAAGCGTATGAATTCTGTGAAGCCCACGCCTTAGAGGTTTACAAACGGCCTATTTTCGCAACCTACAAGGACTTCAAAAACTTCAAACTCAACAATCCGAGAGTAGTTGAGGACGCGCGCGAGAAGTTGCATCCTAGCCCACCTAGCCCAATTTCCGGCGAAATCAGAGAGATTTTCGCGATTCTTGCCGAAAACATATCCTCCATTGCAGAGATATGCAGGCAAGAAGGTCTAACGATTCTCGACAAAGAAGGTGACACTCTGAAAGCGGACGAAGCAATTCGTTTCGCTACCGATGTCGTTAAGACCTACAAAGGACACTTGCCGCAGAAAGTCGCTGACGGTTTGTCGGCGCGTCTCCAAAAGTTGAATAAGGGCAAGGCAGGACATGAAAGAGAACGAAATTGGAAATCCAGACGGGCGACCCGCTAAGGACGCTCAGGTAATCCGGGAAAAACACCGGCGCTTTATAGCTCAGTGTTTCGTTCACGGTTACAATGTACCGGACGCACAGAAGATGCTGAGTCGCGAGTATGGCCTTGAGGTTACTTACAACTCGGTCAATTACTGGTATCTCATCTTGGCGAAATATGGTCCGGCCGTATACACATATTTCCCGTTGGGAACGGAAGTCAATCTTGAGACAGTGGCGAAGGTTTTAATCGAACTGAAACCACGGTCGAAGCAGTGGGTGGGGATGTTCCATGATTACATCGCGGAACTCCGCAAAATAGAAGATGATCCTAATCATGGCATCCCCTACGCTGACAAACGGAAACGTGCATTAAAACTCTCTCAGAATATCGACGAACTCGATAAAGAGAAGTTGACCGCCAAAGGGTCTTATCCGACTTCACGCAATGAAGACGGTGTAATGACCTTTGAGAAGTTTGAGATTAAGAATAAGGATCACGGAGAGCAACGCAAGACGATTGACGCTCTCGGCGGTCTTGTCGATGGAGTAACTTCGTCGCAGGTCATCGTCAACATCATTGACCACTCCAAAGACGCAGATGAAATTCCCCCAGACGGGGAAGTGAAGCCCAGTGAGGACGGAAAGTAGTAAGTGAAGATAAATCTCTTTGAGGACTTCCGTCCTCACCCTGGGCAATTAAGGGTAATGCGCTCCCGCTCTCGGTTCCGGAACATCGTGGCCGGTCGACGCTGGGGAAAGGATTACGTCGGCGCAAGAGAGTTCATCGGGAAGGCGTTCAAAGAAGATTACCCGGCTGTGGCTCATATCAAGATGCCGACCGGGAGATTCGTCAAGTACTCGAAGCCACTACTTCATTACTGGGCTGTAGCTCCCGATTATCCGATAGGAAAAATTCAGCAACGCGAAATCTTCTCAATCTTTCCTCCTGAGTTTCAGTCGAGTGAGGCGCATTTCTCCTATGATGACAATAAAAAGGAATTGCGACTCTTCGGCAATAGGATTCTGATTGAGTTTAAGTCTGCTGACAGACCTGACTCTCTGGTCGGCGTAGGCTTGAATGGTGTTTATTGCACAGAGTTCGCTCGTTTCAAAGAGTCTGCTTGGAGCGCCAACATTCGCCCGACGCTTACCGATAAGTTGGGCTGGGGTATCTTCACAACGACACCATTGCCGAAAAAGTGGTTTCTCGACTTTATCGACATGGGGAATCCGAAACACGAAAAGTATCATCCGGCGCACGAGAACTTCTACGGTAGAACGTTAGACAATATCCGGCTGCCGCACATTATCGAAGAGGTTGAGGTCGCACGTAAGACTCTTCCTGAGAAGTGGTTTCGCCGTGAATACGAAGCGTCCCTAGAATGCTTCGAGGGGCAGGTCTACGAAGAACTTACGCTTACAACGCATTGTCCTGACGAATTCCCGGACAATGTAAGATACGACATGGTGATCGCCGGGGTTGACTGGGGTTTTGCAAAGCCCGGAGTCATCCTTGTCATCGGTGTAAAGAATCGCCCGAACAATCAAATCCCAAAGTTCTACGTCATCGACGAGATTTACGAAAAAGGGGTAATGATCGCAGGGAAAGACGATTCGTGGGTTAAGCGGGCTTGGATGCTCAAGTCGATTTACGAGATCAAGGCTTTCTACTGCGACACGGCTGAACCTGGCTACATACAGGCGTTTCGAGATGCAGGTCTTCCAGCTTTCTTTGCTGATAAGAGTGTAAGTGACGGCATTCAATCTGTAGCGACCGTCCTCCATATCTCAGGCATTGACAAAGAGACTTCGCTTCTAATAAACAAGTCGAAGTGCCTCAATCTTCCTCGGGAGCTTTTACAATACCAATACGATGAAGACGAGAAGCCGCTCGATGAAGACGATCACACTTGCGACGCTCTGCGCTACGCAATTCACACTCACTTGAAATATGGTGGAGTTACGCAATATCTGCGAACTACCTCGGACAAATAACCAATGCGAAACGATTCTCCAGTAATCGACATCTACCCGTTTCTCTTTAAGAAACGGGTACCGAACACCCTCGACCGCATCGCGATCTCTGTGAATTGGGTTCCCGACGAACATCAGCGAAGGTTGGACGCATACACAGTCCTCGCCGCCTATACAGCGAACCTTTCACACGCAGTCAGACACATCAAGGAAGAGGACAACAAGGAATACGGCGATGCAAACTTTGTTTGCGGCGCTCTCGCTTCATCACTGATTGGTGACGACATACGAATTGTCGCTCCGAAATATCCCGAGATCGAAACCTTCTTTACGGACTGGGCTTCGGATGAACTTTTCTTTGCTGAGGTTGCGGCCAATGAATACAAGGCCAGTAATCTTGGCGATGAAGTCTACAGACTTAGCTGGTCGAAGACAGCCAACCGGGTAAAGGTAACATCGTTTGACCCCGGCTTTTGGTTTCCACAAAACTTAGGAAAGGCCAATGAAGAACACTACATCGCCTGGGAAGAACTCAACCCAAGCAACGACGAAACCGAAATCTACGTCCAGCACTACTACCGTCCGAGTGGTAACACGAAAGGCGGGAGTGGACAACCTAACATTCGACTTACCGCCGGATGGTACAAAAAGGGAAGGAAACCTGGACTTACAGACCTCACCCTTATTCGTTATGAAAGAGACGAGGCCAATAAAGAACTTAATAATGTTGACCTCGGAATCGACTTCTTCCCAATAATCTACATCCCGAACATCTACAGACAGGGATATGATTTTGGAGAGTCAGACTTAACCGGCGTATGGCAGGTGTTGGACGCGCTGACGAATACCTACACCGACCAATCCAAGAATACTGATTTCATGGGTTTGGTTCAGATGTATGTTGAGCTTGCAACGTTCGACAAGATTCCACTGAGCACGACAGGTAATGGTGCGAAGACGATACAGATTGGTGAAGGGTTAGTCATCCCAGGGAAAGCGGGAATCGTCGACAACTCAACCATCAACAAGGCTCTTACCGACCATCAGCACGAGCTTGAAACGAAACTCTACACGAATACAATGCTCGGCTCTCTCGGCACAGGCGCGAAATCAGGAAGCGGCGATCGCACCACAGGAATCTTTATGATGAAGGGCGGACCGCTTGAAAGATTTATTTGGACGAAGCGGTTAATGCGGCAGCCGAAATATGACAGACTTTTAAAGTATGTCGCTCGATTCACGACACTCTTCGGAGACCCAGACAGCAAGAAACTCTTCAAGGGTCGCTCAAAACTCGACTTGACGAAGGTTGCTCATATTCAGTTCGGGAATATACTCCCAATAGATCAGACAGCGCTCATTGACAATATCCAAAAGATAATGACCGTGCTCTCTGATAACGACCTGAAAGACAACCTACAAGAGGCTGGTCTGGTAATGAATGATCCCGTCAAACAACCCGTTCCGGTTGTCCCGGCGACACCGCCAGAGCCTACGGCAAAACCTGGAATCGTGTCAAAGCAAACGAAACAACAAAAAACAACGCAAGGAGCATAGTAAGCAATGGTTGTAAAAGACGCATCCGGTAAGGACATCGAGATTGCTGACGAGCTTGTCAAGAACGGCGCACAGATTCTCGCCGATCTCAAGGCCGCACAGCAGGCAGCGATTGACCTTGCCACACTCAAGAAACAAATCTCTGACGAAAAGGCGAACGCTGCCACGAAGGAGAAGGAGGCGAAGGGAGAATACGAAACCCTCTCCGCGGAGGCAAAGGTAAAGGTCGCTCAACTCGAAACAGAGAAGAAGGAATTCGCCACAAAGAAGGCTCTGACGCTGGAGTCTATCAAGGCGAAAATCAAAAAGGAAAACTACCTGAGCCTTATCGACCGCTCGGAACTCGAATTCGACAAAGACGGCAACGTGACGAACGCGGACAAAGTGATGGAGAAATTCGTCAAAGCAAATCCTGATCTCTTCGGAGAAGAGGGCGACCCGGGACCGTCGACGGGTAGCAATCGAACGCCAGCAGCCAAAGTCGGCGACAAGACGTTCGTTCAGAAGCAAATCGAGAAGCAAGAAGCAAAGAGAAAACCTCGCTTTCCGGCTGGCTGGCCGACAGCTTAAAAGTTAGCGGGAATTAACCAATCACCAACTAGGAGACACAGTATAGTGGAACACAATTTCCAACCCAAAGAACACGACTACGCAGCGATTCCGAACATCCTGTTTAACGAACATCAGGTGTTCAAGCCGGAAGGCGTGACATTCGACGCTTCCTTGTTCGCGGCTGACAATAAGGGGAACAAGAACATCCCCGTCGGACAGTTCATTGCGAAGATTACCGAAACCGGTCTTTACGGTCCCTATGATATCGGAACGGAACTCGCTCCGAAGACAAACGGACAAGAGAAGGTCGCTGGTATACTGACCTATGCCGTTGACGTTACGGACGGGAACAACCTTGGCAACTGCCTGATTCACGGTTTCGTGAAGACTGCATTGCTTCCTGTCGCCCCGACTCCCGCGGTCATCGCAGCGCTTCCGTTAATCTGCTTCCTCTAAGCAGATCGTTTCAAATAGTTTGACCCTGCGGAGCAAGATAAGTGGCAGCTCCGATTTTCTAACCTCTAAATAAGGAAACAATGGATACAGTAAAAACGATCTTTGATTTCATTGACAACAAGGAAATCCTGAGCTACGCTCGGACGTTGAAGACCGATAGCTATTTCGGCTTCTCGCTTTTCCCGATCAAACAAGTCTCTGAGATCAATTACGAATACATCAAAGGCAGCTACGGCCAAAAAGCCAACATCATGGCGGAAGTAGTTGCATACGAGTCCAGTTCGCCGGTTGTCGGTCGCGACGGTCTCGTGAAGGTCAGTGGCAAATTGCCCCCGATCAAACAGAAATCCCGTATCGGAGAGCAGGAGATAATCAAACTCTTCTCGCCCCGGTCAATCCTCGAACGTGAGGAAGCAAAGTCGCAGTTGTATAACGACGTCGCGGATCGCGTCGACGGCGTTTACTCGCGCTTGAATCGAATTATCTGCGACTCACTGGCCTACGGCTCTGTGACATTCGCAGGTGAGGGTGTGAAGTTGAAAGTCGATTGGAATGTCCCTGCTGGACACAAGACGACCGTTGCAAAGTCGTGGAGTGACACGACATCCGATCCTGTCAGCGATATCATGGCAGCCGTTCAGACGATCATCGACGACACTGGCGTTCGCGTCAATCGTGGACTCACGTCGACATTAGCTATTACGAACCTGTTGCGAAACGAGAAGTTGCAATCAGCCATCTTTGGTTCTGCAAACACAGCGCGGAACTTGACCTCGGCGATAGTAAACGAATACCTCGTTTCCCTCGGTCTGCCCGCACTCTTCGCGTTCGACGAAGTTGTTCGGCGCGTGGATCCCGCGACTCAAGCAGTCGTGACGGAACGATACTTTCCGCAGACACAGTTGACGATGTTCAGCAGCAATGAAACGCTGGGCGAGACGTTGATTGGTCCGACCGCAGAAGGAATCGTCGGAGTCGGTACAGAGGAAGCCCCTGGAATATGGGCTGAAATCATGCAGACGAAAGACCCGGTGAACATCTACACTATGGCAACGGCCGTCGGCTTCCCGACCTTCCCTGGCTCGGAAGCAGTTGCAATGTTGAACCTCGTAAAGCCGTAACGGATGCTCACAGCCGACGACATAAAGACGAAAAGTAGCAAGGAGGGGGTGAAAGCCCTCTCCCCGCTACAACTGCAAGCCCTGGTCGATACTTGCTACGCTGTCTTAGACGGGATGGGTCTTAACGCTCAAGCCCCGAATTACAGCAGGATATACGACCAAGCCGCAGTCGCATTGTTTGACTGGTACGTCGGCAATCCTTCGATGCTGTCTTCGTTTCAACAAGGTCGATGGATTGAAGCATACGATACAGGCATACCGCCTACCATTCAATTAATTGTGCGGCCTATTCTCGGTTCACCTTTCGCGAAGATGGAGACACGGAGGAGAGAGAGATGAAATACTTGCGATGCAAACGCAAGTCTTCTACTCAGAACAACAATACGGGAGTTCTGACAGATACACCGACGAACCTTTGGGACTTATGGGTCAACCTCTTACCTGTCGACGATCCGTTCCTGGGACACGAGACAGTATTGCCGACGCAGACCGAAAAGAGAAAGCGGGCAATGTTCACGAGTCTTGATCCTAGTCTCGACATTCAAGAAGGCGACTTAGTAGTTGAGTTGGTAATTGGTGACGATGGAATTACTTATGTCGAATCGACTCAAGAGTGGTTTGTCGGCGGAGTCAATAACTGGTCGCGTTCGGTAGAAGTCTTACTGCGCGAGAACGTGGATTAAACTATGGACGCGGGTTACAAAATACAGTCAACGGTTTGGCAGACACTTAAAGTCGACCCTGAATTATCGAGCCTTGTAAAAGGAGTTTTCGTGCAGGATGGGAAACCGCTGAAAGCCAGTTATCCCGTCATACTACTGCACATCAGGTCTGCGGCTAAAAGCGTCTCTATACCGATGTTGCAAACGGTCTTCATTGAGATAGTCGCTCGAAGTAAGTTTCCCGATGGAGAAGGTACCGAGTTGGAGAAGATATGCACTCGGGTAGACACCCTACTTGACGAACAATACTTCGCTAATGGTGGATATGGAGGGAAGTTGAGACGTGCGGGTCTACCGATTCCGAACGGACTCTATGACGTAAATCAACAGGACTATTTCAAAACGTGGCGATACAAAGCTAACGTGAAACAATTCACTTAGGAAAGGATTTTGATGAATCAAGTAACTCAGGATTACGGAACTGGTCAGAAGGCCAAAGAGATTATCATGGCCGGTGGCAACCTTGAGGTTGCAACCCTCGTGGCGACCGGCGACGTAACTGGCGCAGCCTTTACCGGGCTTGGTTATACGGCCTCGGATACGGGCGGAGTGCTGACAGACAAACCCCCGACCTTTAAAGAAGTAAAGGTTACGGGTCAGAACGATCCGGTGAAACGCAAAGCCGGTGATCGAGACGTGCAGTTCAAGGTCGTGCTCTCACAGGCAACGGCTAAGAACTTAATGTATGCCTCGGGCGGAGCGGATGCCGATTGGAACGTCGCGGGATACTTTCTCGGCGGTAAATCGCAGGATGCACCTCTTCGGACATGGCGTTACACCGTGCAGAATGACGACGACAATACCCAAGATCAGCGGGTTTACATTCCCGCAGGTCGTGTCGTAGATGCCGTTGAAGTCAAATATGCCGATGGCGACGCCGTTGGACTTGCACTGACGATTAAGGCATACGAAGTAACTGGCGCAGTCACGCTGGGTGCTGCAGGACCATCGCTTATCGGTTTCCGGTACGCAATGCAAGCTGGCTCATTCTAATATAGGAGAACTGAATGAATCAAGTCACCCAAGACTACGGTACTAACAACAAGAGCAAAGAGATTATCCTCTCCGGTGGAAACCTTGAGTATGCGGGTCTTATTGCCGGTGAGCTTAATCTTCAGATTACGGAAGCAGGAGATGCGAGCGCTCAGTTGTCGAACTGGGCGCTGAGTGGCTTAACGACTGCAAATCAGAACGGCGGACTTCTCTACTGGACGCTTCGCCAGGTAACTGGCGTAACGACGGTCAGCCTCTACAAGGAATCAGCGCACACGAATCTTGTAGCTGCTGGTTCTTGTCAGGGGAATGGAGTCATTCACTTGCTTTCACAAAATGCAAGTGGAATATCGGGCGCTGTCACTGTCGCTTATACAATAGACGACACAGACGCTCCTAACCAACTCTCGTTCGCAACAATTCCTACCTCTCCTGCATGGGTAGGTGTTGGATATACAGCCGCAGACACAGGCGGGACGCTGACAGACAAAGCTCCCTCGTTCAAAGAAGTCAAGGTTACGGGTCAGAATGATGCAGTGAAACGCAAGGCGTTGGACAGAGATGTTCAGTTTAAGGTTGTTCTGAGCCAAGCGACACTTGCAAATATGAACCTGGCAACTGGTGGTAATGATGCGACCGACGTAGCCGCTTCTTACTTCCTCGGCGGAAAATCTCAGGACGCTCCACTTCGGACGTGGCGATTCACTGTCCAAAATGATGATGACAACACGCAGGATCAACGTCTCATTATCCCGGCAGGAAAAGTCATTGACGCGGTTGAAGCGAAATACGCTGACGGCGATGCCATTGGACTTGCCTTGACGATTAAGGCATACGAAACACCATCCGGTGTTACGTTTAATGGCGTGAGTCTCACCGGCTTCCGCTACCTGATCTCCGCAGCTTCTTACTAGACACACCGAATTACCCTTCAAAGAGGCGGTCAATCTATCGACCGCCTCGATTCTTTTACTAACCCAATAGGAAAACAATGGTAGAAACTACCCCCAGCGGGCAATCATCCGCAACGTACCAGCTCGTCGATGACTCGAAAGTCTATCAACGGGTTCTTGTAGCTGGCCAGGAAGTCGAAATCATTCGACTGTTAGCTAGTGTCTTTAATCAACTTCTCTCGTCTGGAAAAAAGATTGAAACGCTCGACCCAACGAATCTCGTCAACCTACTCTCAGGTGATGCGTTGGCCAATTTCTTCGGTGTCGTCCTTATCAAAGAGAACGAGACCCCGATGTCACTCGCTCGCGTCAAAGACTTCGTTGCGAGAGGAAAGGAATTCCTTTTCGGTATGCAGAACGGCGATGAAGAGAGTGTGTTAGTTGATTTTTTTCAATTAAACAAGCCGAAAATCGCGACTCTTTTACACCGGTTCGGAATCGAGATCGACGACTTGACCAAAACACTCTCCGCAATGTTGAACGAAGCCTTACCCGCATTTCAGAGTTCTTCGCCCACAGATGGGGACAAGACCCAACAACCGTCCTCTGGAGTTATACAGTCGGCGAGTTCAACAAGTTCGTTACAATCTTAAACGAAGAGAAAAAGAAAGATAAGAACGCTGGATCGACAGAACAAATCTCGGTTCAGGATTTCCTCAACAAGCGCTCGGTGATGCTGGGATAATGGAAACACTCATATACACTATTGTGGCTGCGGTTTTTGGTGCGCTTCTCGGCGTCATCGGTTACATGATTAAGGAACGATTCAAGGAGCAACAGAGTAAGATCGTTGCCCTCGAAGGTAAGCATGAAAGTAATATGGTAGAAATGGGCGCAATAAAGTCCAACTACCTCACGCGATTCGCAGACATGAAAGCCGACATCGAGAGACTTCGCGGCGGTCTCATTATGGTCGAGTCAAATATTATTCAGGTTGTCGGTAAAGAGATTGGCGATCTCAAGACTACAATCATCAGAATACAAGGAGAGCGATGAACAAACTCTTAACTGGGATGGTGTTCGGCGATCTGCATAGTCCTTGGCAAGACAACCTCATGGTGAGACTTGCACGGAAAGTTATCGACGACATCAAACCAAAACAGATCGTCTTGGTGGGCGATCAGTTGAATTTTGCGGCCTACTCATCGCACGGCGCAAGGAAGAACGAAGTCCCTGGTGAGAACGTGAAGAAGGATTTCAAGGAGTGCGAAAAGACTCTCGACACCCTCTTCGATGGAGTTAAGGCTGAACTCGTTTGGATGGATGGAAACCACGACGCTTGGCAGGATGACTACTTTACAGAATATCCCGCCTTCTACGATGAAGCGATTCACCGCTACAACAAGCTCAAACTTGCAAAGAGAGGTTTCAAACGGATCATTCCATTTAAGGGAGTCTTTAAGTCGGGTAAATTGCACTTCACACATGGTTGGAGAGCCGGTGTCAACGCAGTAAGGACTCATCTCGTGAATGACTACAAAGCTAGTTTCGTAATGGGTCACATTCACAAGTCAGACACGGCGACAAGTTCCAACATTCAGGGCAACATCATCCAAGGTTACTCTGTGGGCTGTATGTCGAAATTAAACTTCCGGTATGCAGCACAGCCGACATCGAATCACGGGTTTGGAATCTATTACGTGCTGCCCAATGGAAATTTCAGTTTCCATAACATCGTAGCAATCAACAGATCATTCATTTATCAAGGACAACTTTACACGCCATGATAAAACACAAACTAATACGGCGATTACTACTGATAGCATTACTCTTCATGCCCTTGGGTATGGCGTTGCCTGGGGAGACAGCAGCGAAGAAAATCAGTGACGAACTCGCCGTAGGGAAGTATGCGACACTCTTTCAAGAGACATCGACAAAGTATCACATGGATTGGCGTGTAATCGCGTCGATTGCACTCAGGGAGTCTCGCTGCAATCCGCACGTCAAACCCTTGAAAGAAAAGGCGTGGATTTATTATACGGATAGGCACGGCAAAGCCCTACACATTAAGGGACATGGCGTTGCCGATATACAAGCCCAGGCAGAAGCTATCCTTGGCGGTGACGAATTTGAATTTCAGACGCACGCTCACGGCATCACACAACTCGTCGGCAGTGTCCTGCGGGAATTAGGATATACTAAAAAATATCCTCCCGTGACGGTCGAGGAACAGATTTACTACACCGACCTCCACTTAACTCGACTCATTCAATCCTTCACAGCCAAATACAATCGCCCGCCGAATCCAGTTCAAATCTTTGCTCTCTACAACGGAGGTTATCGGTCAGTTACAGAGTTCGGAGTTCAACCCTGGGTCGAAGCATACGCGGTTCATGCGATGCTCTATTACTACAAAGTTCAACTCATGCAATCAATTTACATACCGATCCAATGAGGACTCAATGCTAGTCTACGTTTCAGGAAAATACTCAGCGTCGACAAAAGAAGGAATTGCTGCAAATATCAAAGCAGCCGAAGAGGTTGCTCGTTATTTATGGTCATGCGGACACGCGGTAATATGTCCACACACGAACACGGCCTTCTTTGACGATATCCCAGGAGTCGGCTATGAATCCTTCATTCAGGGAGACCTTCAAATCGTTCGACGTTGTGACGCTATGGTGATGGTGCCCGGATGGGAGACGAGTCTCGGAGCTAACAGGGAGCGTGACTACGCAATCGAACTTGGGATTCCTGTCCATCAATATCCATGCGTCTTAGAACTTCATCCGGTAGAAGTTCGCTGCCCGGTGCAAGTACAGGCGTTTATGGAACAACTGATGCTCCAGTATCGAACCCATCTCAAGAAAAATAAAGACTATTCACCCGCAAACATCGCCGGGACCGGAGAGATCGGACTTGTCACAAGGCTTTGGGATAAAATGGCTCGTCTTATGTCGCTTACCGGTTTCAAAATTACGATCACAGAGAGCGAGTTCACTCAGCCTCAGACCCCGGAGAATGAAAGTATCGAAGATACTTTTCTTGACCTCTCGAATTACGGCATCATCGCGAAACTCTATCACAATGGAAAGTGGGGCAAGTAGATGCAAATACAATTCGGAGGCGGAACGTTATTTGTCAACCTAGCCGATCAAACCTACAACAACGTAGGAATCTTTACTTCTGTCGGCGGCACAGACAAAGAAAACGGCGGAGTAATGCGGATAGGCCAGCCGCGAGTCAAACAGGTTTTTACTGAGAACGATCACGATGAACCCTCGGCAGAGTGGACAGAGGGACGAGATATCTACTTCGACGTAACACTCGCAGAGATGACGCTCAACAATTTCGCCCTCGCTTTAGGTCTCAACCCCAACATTATTGGCTCTGACGATTCAGCGACATACCTTACCGTGGTTGGCTCAGAGCCTATTGTTTATTTTCCGGCCATCTATCAAGTCCCTCAGTTTGAACTGACGAACAAGTTCTACTGGCTCACACTCCCAAAATGTGAGATTCTTAACGCGGTCGAAGTCGGATTTAAGGATGACGAACCAGTTCAGTTAAAACTTTCTCTTAAGGCGCACAAAGCAACATCGGGGACGTTGGCTGGGATGAAGTTTCAGATTAAAAAGGACAAGTAATGTCTCAATATACTTACGAGACTAACTTTCCAGAAGTAATAGCGGCTATTGAGAACGCAGCGCAAAGAGGTCTCGCCCGTATCGTTTCGGAGTTAGCGGAACAGGCTCGAAGAAGTGGATCGTATGACGATCGGACCACGAATCTCCGGACGCTGATAACCCCAAACATTGAGCGTTCCGACGACGTACCAGAGAATCAGTATACCTGTCTCCCGGTCACTTATTTTGACAACTTCCTAGGCGTGGAGGTTGCCGATATAAAATACCTGCCTCCCGAAGACTTCTATATCCCAAAAGTCGAGGCGATGGGAGTAGAAATTACTGCTCGCGTTTCCGCTCTTATGCCTTACGCTGCTGCGGTCGAGTCGAGGGGTTACGATGTCCTTTCACAGGTCTTCACTGGATTTATTTCCAATCCACAACAATACTTTTCTGAAATACAAGACGAGATAGCGCGGAACGAAGTAGCTTCGTCGCTAACCGTCAGACAAGGTTAATTATGCCAGGTGTAGGTGCAATGAGCGGTCAGAGTCTAGGACGACTCTTTTTTGAAATGTCCATTGTAGACAATGGAAGATTCAGCGCCGTTCTAAAGAAGGCACAGGAACAACTTGACGCTGTAAATACGAGACTTGGTATAACTGCGTCCTCTTCGACGGACGTGGTGCGATCGCAAGGAGCTATAGTTAAGGAATTGGACGCGACCAATGCGAAACTAGCCTTAGCAGAAAAAGCTCACAAGTCTCTTGCTGATTCGGTAAGACTGTCGGCTGAAAAAGGTGACGCTGCTTGGGCGCACTCCACCGCGAATCTCGAAGTCGAGATAAAGAAACAGAAGGACATGCTTGCTCAGTTGCAGCTCCGCTACGATGCGATGAATGCCAACAAGCAAGCATCGCTTTCCGGGGTTGTATTGGCCGGACAGATCGGTAAAACGATCAACAATAAGAATTATGCAGAGGAACGACTTGGTATTCTCGGACCGAGCGCTCCCGGCGTTTCGGCTGTAGACGAAGAGAGAATAACTCAAGCGGATGCGAAAGTTCAACAATTACGTGCATCTCAAAGTGCTCTCCAGGCAGAATTGGCAGCCTCGACTGCCGCAGTAGGTCTCGCCGGCGTTGAAACTGTCGACGTTCTCGGAAATCAGATCGTCGCGGCTGGAATAAAGTTGGACATGCTCTCAATGAAGATGCAGTCCTTCGGTCGAACCTTCATGTTTCAGTGGTCGATTGCCGCAGGAGTTGTGACGGGCTTTATTGAGAAAATGGCCATCGACTTCGACAAGAATATGGGCGAAGTTCGGCGCACGACTCAGATGACTCGCGTGGAGATAAGTGGACTCGGAGACGACTTCCTTAAGATGTCGAAAGACTCTCCAATGGCGAACGCGGCCAATGGTCTTGCGGAGATCGCTGGGGTAGCCGGTGCGTCCGGTGTTAAGGGGCGTGAAGAGATCGGCAAATTCTCGGACTCAATTCTGCGGCTGACCGCAGTATCAGACGGTCTCGATGCGAAAGAGACTGCTAAGAAGATGATTGAGATTACGAGAGCCTTCGGAGATACTACTGACAAGGTAGACCGTTACGGCGATGTCATCTCTCGCGTTGCGAATGAGTCTTCGGCTTCCTATGAAGACGTTATCAACTTCATTCAGATTTCCTCGGGCGCTGCACAGGCGTTACATATTACATTCGGCGAGGTTGCTTCCCTGGGTTCTGCTCTAGTCGGTTTAGGAATACCGGCACAGAAAGCAGGCACCGCTCTCACGAACTTGTTTACGAAGATGCTCACTGAGCCGCAAGTGTTCGCCGCTCAAATGGGAATCTCGACAGCAAAGTTCGAGCAATCAGTAAAAGATAATGCCGTAGGAGCATTAGTTAGCTGGCTGGAAGCCATGAAGAACGTCCATGACGAATTTGAACTCGGCAAGGACTTCGACGAACTTGGAATTAAGGGAGTGCGGACGGGCGCAGTATTACTCAAGTTAAAGAGTGAAGGTCTCGAACCGTTGCAGAGGATGTTGGGAATCGTTCAAGACACAATGGCGAATGGCGGGTACGTCACCGATCAATACAACGTCAAAGCTCAAACGATGTCCGGGCAGATGTCGGAAGCAGCCAACCAAGGTAAGGAGTTGGCGATTCGCATGGGTTCTGATTTATTCCCCGTGCTCAAGAGTTTCCTTTCAATCTTTGAAGAGATATTCGCCGCTCTCCGTGAGGCCGGACCGTTGAAGGACATCATTCTCGCTATGGCGATGATGACGACTCTCGCCGGTCCTCTTGCACTCGTCTTTGGAAACCTCGGACGATTCGTCGCCGGGTGGATAACGAAGATAGGAGAGGCAAGAATAGCCGTTGCCGCATTAGGAACTGAAAGCGTGACGATGGGAGAAAAGATGTCTGCCGCAGCCGGTGCGATCGGTACGGCAAACCTCTGGATAGCTGGTCTGGTAATTGGTTTGACCGCTTTAACGGCGATCATGTCTTATTACTCCGAAGCGACTTACAAGGCACAGCAAAATCAGAGTGCCTTTAACGATGAAATGACTGAGACGCTGAGAAAACGGAAGGACGAGAAAGAGCAAGTCGTCCAGACTTTAGCGTCGATGCAGACTCTCGCAGAGAAACAGAATCGCACGAAAGAGGAACAAGCCCAATTCAACAAACTCGCTGACGATCTCAACCGACTGGCTCCCGATTACATCGACAAGAATAAACTCTACGGCGATTCATTGAAATACATTGCCGACAAAGCAGTCCTAGCGAAAAAAGGATTGTCGGATGCGGCTGACGCTGTAGATGACTTTGCGCGAAGGGCTAGATTCTCGGCTCTCGGAGGAAAAGGCGGAGAAGTAGCACAGGCGAGTGATAAACTCGGCGATCTCTTCTATGGAGAGGGTGGAAGTTCTACCGCAGACCTCACTAAGAGACTCCAATTCCTGACTCAGATGAATCAGGGTTCTGATAATAGGGCAGCCGGAGCGGCTAACTTGCGAGACTCGCTTAACTCGTCGATGGCCGGTATTCGAGATGCAATTCAAAACGGCAAAGGTGAACAAGCCGCTTCGATGATTCAAGCGCTCGGAGGCTCTCTTGAGGGTTACAACAATGGAATCCTGAGTCGAGCACAGGCAGGCAAGGCAGACAAGACAGATGAGGAAATTTCCAAGTCGGTCGAGAACGAAATAGCCTTCCTTGGGAGACTTGAAGCAGCGTTAAAACTCTTAATGGATAAGCGCAAAGAGTTGGATGACTTAACGAAGGCTGGTGTATTTACAAAGCCAACTCCTTCTAGTTCGGGATCCGGTTCCGGAACCACTCGTGTCACACTGAAAGACCTCCAAGAAGAGTTTGACGCTCAGAAGGTCTTGAATGATGGAATTCGACAGGCTATCAAGGACAAACAAGAAGCTGTGGCTGCTGAAGGTGTTACGACTACAGCGAAACAGAAAAAGAACGAGCTTCAAATCTATTACGACAGTATCGCCGGAACTATCGACGAAAGAAATGCCGCAATGGATGCGATTCTCGCGAAAGTTAGGACGTTCGCCGCGAGGGAATACGGATACACAAAGGACATCGACGAACTCACTAAGAGCATCATCAACAATCACAATAAGGCTCTCACTGGGAATTCAATAGCGCTCTTAGGTTTCATCCATGATGTCGACGGGAGTAGAATTAAAGACCCGAACGCACATCTAAACGCTCCCCCGGATGAAACGGCTTTCATTAAACTCAAAACCCAGCTTCAACTGTATCAGTCTTTACTCGACGACTTCAACGCCAAATACAAAACGAAAAAGGATGAGGCGTCTGACGAAGGAATGCTTTCTAAGTTCCTAGTCGGCGATGGTGTAAAGATGAAGCAAGACATCTTGGACATGAAAGCGGCTGTAATTAAAACGCTCCAGGACATCATTGCTGAACTCGTCAAAGATTCGCCGGAGGCGGCTACTCTTTGGGGTAAAATCAAGGGAACGACTGACGCGGAAGGTTATCAGAAATTCGCCCAGGCAATCCTTAGTAGCACGGCTCTCACGGCTGACCAGCAAAAAGAGATAGCCTTAGCTCTTGCTCAACTCTCCAAAGCTCAAGGTGTAGTTCCAAACGATAACGCTTCAAAGAAGAATCAGAACCCATACACTGTCTTCGCTGAAAATGTAAGTCAGATGGGGGTAACAAACAGAAACACTTTAGCTATGATGCAATCCGGTTGGAGTCGTTTCAATTCTCAGATTGTTGCGATGGCGTTCGGCACTAGGACTTCACTGAAACAGGTATGGCAGGGCATTGAACAAGACTTCCTTAAGGACGTGCTCGACGAAATCTATAAGAGATACATTGCAAAAGGTCTTATGGGCTTCATTGGGTCAATCTTTGGCGATCCTACTAGCATCCTTAAGACCGGAGAAGACTTGCTTTCGGGTGGCGGAGATGACGGTGCGCTTCACGGTGACTTTATGGTAAGGAAGAACGGAGGCGTTACATCATTCTCTCCTGACGACAACGTGATTGGCTTCAAACACGTCACCGACTTAATCGGTAGCATTCTGCCCGGCGTTGTTGGATCAAATTTCTCAACGATGCCGTCATCGAATGTCTTAGTAGGTTCTCCAAAGGTGGACGTTCACAATAGGCCACCGGAAGTTTCTGTCTATATAGATCACACTTTGGACGGACAGAAATTTCAACAGAAGACAGCTCCACGTTACGCTATCAACACGGCAGCGAGAAAGGTGAAGAATGGTTAATATCACGATCAACGGTCAGGACTTCACAAAATACCTCCAAACCGTCGAGATTCAACGCGACTCAGAGGACACCGACAATGACAATGTTGTCGGTGTTGCGAATATAACAATATCCGATATCGACAAAGCGGTGTCGGATATTCTTTCACTTCCTCTTCCTGATTGTCCTAATCGTATACCGGTAGTTGACATGCCGGTATACATATCAAAAGACGGAAACCCTCTATTCTCTGGATGTTTTGACTTGACCAATATTGACTCGCCATATCTCGACAATGACAATATAACGGATTCTCGATCACTCCAATTGATCGCTTATGACAACCTGAAGACCATATCAACGGTGTGGAGTCAAAATAAACCGATTCCAATAAGTAGTATGCAAGACAATCTTTTCCCGAACTCAAGTTTGTACCCGCTATTAAACTTCCATCTAATGCCTACTCAGGATTTTTTATTTGAGGCGACGAGGGTTCAGCAGTATGTTTCGGCGCCCCCCGTAAATGGTATAAGACAAAGAACGGGAACTACCTCAACATTTTTCAGCCAAAAGAGTCTTTGGTTGCCCTGCACGATGTATTCATTGATAAATGCTTATTGGGCACAAGCGCAATATATCAACATAGACCTGTGGAACTCACAACAATCGGCCTACGCGATTAGAGGTGTTGGTCCTAGCCGTGGCACCGATGTTCCTGATTATGCAAGTTGCACGATACTTGATGTTGTGTCGGCGATCTGTCAATACCGCGACGGTCGCGTCCTTTGTCTCCCGAATGGAGAATTGATTTACGCTGAGAAATGGCAACCACAACCACTAGGGTCATTATTCCCGACCGCAACCATCCCGACTTATACGACAATTGGGATTCAGACGTTTCCGACAAAGAGTTTTATTAAATATAATGCCTACAATCCTAATGGCGACCCGCAATTCTCTCCAAATTACTATACTCAGGGGAGTGTCCCCGGAAATGTAGGTTCTCAGTCTAACTCTCCGGGAAATGGTTATACCGTTATAGATTTATCGCAAGGCATCTTTGCAAAGACTCCGTGGACACTTTTCTGTAGTGCTCCCCCTAAACCCGGAAACGCTGGTGCGTATGGATATGCTACATGGGAGTTTCTCTCCCCAACCACCTGTAGTTGGTGGCAGGATAGTCAAAGAGTAATAAAGATCGTCAATGCAATATGTTTGCGCCCCCCCGTTAGATTCAAGATACTCACATCGGGGTATAATTATTTTCCGTTGCAACAAGCATTCCTCGCGGGAAACTATTATACAATCCTATCGACGACAATCCGACCAATTGAGGATGAAGCAGAACTAATTGTCGAATTACAAAATCCAAACATGCTCACCCCGGAAGACTAAAAGGAAAATATGGTAATTAATGGACAAGGGAAGCCGAGACTCATCGTTCTGAACTCGGTCAATCCCAATATGACTGACCCCGCAGCAGTTATCGACTTACCCTACTGCAATAAATTGACAGAAACTTTTACACCGGTAGTCATTATTCACAAGGTTCAGGGTGGAAAATTAGCACTTGAGTGTGGTCACGACTACTCATGCAAACTCGACTACTCTGACTTAATTGACGGGCAAGACTTACTCAACCTTCAACCAGCGCTCACATTTTCCACCCCGAGCGGCACCAATCTAGGAACGCAACTCGTTCTCATTCCAAGACTCGATTGCTTTGGAAGGAACTTCAATGTATGTCTTGCAGACGAGATAAATCTTTCGACAGTCTTCGCGAACGGATCGAATGCGGGACATAGCGATCTCATTCTAACGTTCACTGGACTTGACAGACTTGGCACCGTCCCAATGAAGCGGAGTGGTTTTTGGTCGAACTACGGAGGACGGACGCGAGTTAATGATGTCCTTTGGAAGGGACTTGGTTACGGATTTAATGCTGGATTCATACCTACCGGACCGGCGTAATTTAATTTAATAAGGAGCAAAAGAATATAGTGGCAGGATTAAAGGTTCTCAATTTCTTAACGTTCTTCGATGAAGGGGATGACGTAGGCGCGGGTTCAAAGGACTACGCCTCGCAACTTGCATCCGGGACAGGTTTCAATCAAAACCTCGCGCAGATAACTCGCAAGTTCAGTCTTCTCTTTTCCGTGGTTGGTGGCGGCCTGACTGATACGTTGAACTCAAATATAATCGGTGCAGATCAGATACAGACCAATTCGATTACGCCCGACAAATTCAATTCTTCTGTAGCCTCGGTCTATAGTTTGGCCTCAGATGTCGCAACCAGTCAGGCAGCTCAAGATGCTGCGACCGCCGCCAGTCAAGCGGCTCAAGACGGTGCGGTCGCTGCCAGTCAGGCAGTTCAAGACCTTGCGTTGGCAACACACAAAACGAGTGGAGATCACGATTCTAGATATCTGAGTGTAAGTTATCTTAGTTCACTCGTCAGGACATCCTTCAATCTTACAATTGACGGCATTAAGACCTTTCTGAAGAATGTTCTGATTTCCAATGCAGCGCCAGCCTTAGAACTTCGTGATACATCAGGTAATGCCCTTGCTCGTATATGGGCTGCAATAGGTAGTCCAAACGTCATGCGCCTGAGCATTGGCGAGAGTGGGTCGTGGAAAGAATTGTTAGAGGTGTTCGCTGGACAGACGCAGGTAAACTTTCCCAATCATAATGTCGCAGCCAAGGGACTTCAGCTTGCGACGCAAGCGTATGTTGATGACCAAGTTGCGTCAGTTTCCAGTAGTTCGTCCGGTAACGGCAGTCCTACTTTCGCTATGGCGAATTCGATATGGGTCGATCCTATTCCATCGACATGGCCATTCACTATCACGCTAATGCGACCCACGATGACTCTTCCGTTCTCAGTCCTTTCCGAAGTGCGTTATGCACACTTCACAGAAGATCAGATAGTAGACACCAAGCACTTTCCGTGTTCTGTCCAGTTCGCAGACGCGACCTACAATATGATAAAGGTGGAGTTAGGCATAGGGACTGAAGGCGAGGCAACATTAACAGTGTCCGCTACTCACGTGGCGCTTAATTCAACGAGTGGCACGCCGCCAACTTGGACGGCAATTGCAAACAATGTCATTACCGAGGGGGGAACTTATGTTGCCCTTGGTGGTGCAGAAGGATTTTTGGTGACATTGAAATTCGGAATGGCGGTATGATATTTCAAACGGACAGCACTTATGAAATACTCTTTGACGAAGAGACTCAAGCCGTCTCTGTAAGTCTTTCGTGCAGCGCGGAGGTTGTCATCTCGGCGATCTTGCACGATCTAGGAGACTGGCATTATCTTCCGCTCTGTCAAACTGTTAATTGCGATGGAGTCGTTTCCGTGTTTCCAATTTCTCTTGCGCCGGGAGATCACTCCATATATTTCGTGGAAGCAACTCTCGATGATTTCGCAATAGCTTTCGAGGGAAGTGGTCTCGGTTCGGTCACGAAAATGATCCTTGCAAATGTGCCGATACCCCGACAACGCGCTCCAATCTTGAACGAGCCACCCAGTAATTGGTATATGGATGACGATACCTGGTTTTGGGACGATGGCACTATTTTTTGGGATGAATAAAACAATGAGGACTATGTTATGCCGCAACAGACTTTAGCACACGACAATGGGACAACGGGCGAAGGCAAAATTAATACCATGTTTACCGAGATTTATGCGGTCTTGTCATCGTTTGCCACATTTATGGCATCACTGGTAAACGTTACCAATGACGCCCAAGTGAAACGTTCGGAAATGGGTGTGGCGAATGGCGTTGAAACGCTCAATACGAATAGTAAACTCGTTCACATGCCGACAAAGACAGATGTCGGACTGGGGAATGTTGACAATACTTCCGACGCCTCAAAAAACGTTTTGTCTGCTTCTAAATTAACCACTCCTAGGAATATCAATGGTGTTAGTTTTGATGGCACCTCACCCATCACTATTCCTATCCCCGTAACTTCTGTCAATGGGCAAACTGGAGACATAGTTCTCACTGGTAGCGGCGGCACTATGCCGACAAAGACAGATGTCGGACTGGGGAATGTAACCAACGACGCGCAGGTGAAACGCTCTGAAATGGGAGCGGCTAGTGGGGTTGAAACGCTCGATGTGAATAGCAAGCTCGTTCACATGCCGACGAAGTCGGACGTGGGGCTTTCGGCTGTCACGAACGACGCACAAGTGAAGGCTTCCGAGAAAGGTGCAGCGAGTGGTGTGGCTACGCTCGACTCGGATAGTAAGCTCGTGCAGATGCCGACGAAGGCGGATGTCGGACTTTCAAGTGTTGACAATACCGCCGACAACTCAAAAAATGTCTTATCCGCTACTAAATTAACTAGTCCTCGCGCTATTAATGGTGTTAATTTTGACGGGACGGCTCCCATTACTATTCCTATACCAGTAACCTCCGTGAATGGTTTAACGGGCGACGTGACCGTAGGGGGCAGTGATCCCATAAATGCGTTTGATCTATATGACGATTTTTTTACGTTTCGTGACGACATGACAATGGCGAACGGGTCATTAAATGATAAGTTTGCGAGATATGCTGACAATCAAGTCTATTTTGTAATATCCAAAATCGCCGCCGACTCTGTAGCCTGGGTTGGTTCAAAGCGTCCTAGCGGCGTAATACTTTGGAAAGCTCAGGGGACCGCACTGGTGATGTTTACAACAGGCGTGACACAAGACATGACAAATAATTCAGTTTTCCCGTCAGCGGCAGGTGTCGACTTTACAGTTATTATGGCTCCCATAATCGGCATACCAGTGCTTCGTGAACCGAGTTTTTGGTTTGGAATAAATAATAACGGAGGTTCAATCCCGAATAAGGGCGGAGACACTCTATATGCGGTCATGTTCCGCCGATTAGCCAATGCAAATTGGTTCGCCGTGACGAGAAACAATGGTACGGAAACCAGCGTTGATACCGGGATACCGGCGACAGACTCAAAATTCATAAAATTACATTTCATCGTAGCTGTTGATAATTCAAATGTAAAGTTTTATATCGACGATGTCTTAGTAACTACAATTACCACGAACATCCCGCCGACCACGGTCTATTTTTCTGGATTTTTAACAGCACAGTACAACTACACTTCGTCGCAAAATTGGATTATGTATTTGGACTTTTGGAGGGTAAAAAAAGACGGGTTGGGACGATAAAGGCCACGGACAATACCCTCTCCAGGCGCACTCACGAATGTCCGTTGCGACAACGATATACCAGCCGCTAATACTTCTAAATTCAAAGAACCTCATTCAATAGCTAAATTGCGGTCGCCCGCAAAATAGCTATTGACTTTACACAATCTTTATCGTATATTAACTATATTCAAAGAATAAAAACAATAAATATGAAAAGGATTTAAGTGCCTAAGTCAGTTCAAAATTTCGCATGGTCGCTCTTATTCAGTGCGGTGATACTGGTTGTCTACTTACTCGTGTGTAAGTTGGCCGACACCTCACCGGCTGCAAGGTCTCGGCGGTTGGTAAGTTCGGACACTACGACTCACCAGGACTCTACAACGCAGAAAATCATCGTAACCGGGGTAAAGATTCCTGGTGTTACGGTGAGGGCGGAGGGGAAGGCCGATACAATGAAAAGATACATCGACTCACTCATCGCCAGGGCGAAGAAGGCCGACACACTCGAAGCTCTTATGCGTCATACGGCTGCACCCTACAGAGTAGCCTACGAAGATACTAACATAAGAGCCGTTGTTTACTGTGAACCAATAACTCACAGCGCTCGATTCGACACGCTCATCATTAAGCCGATCCACTACGCTGAGAAGATTATCACGAACACGGTCGAGATAGAGAAACCTGTCCCCTGGTATGATACACCTACGGCTGTAGTCTTTGAAACACTCGGAGCGGTTTACCTCGTCTCCGAGGTCTCCACAAAACTGCGTGGCCAGTAATTTCAAGCAGAAAGTCCCCCGAGATAAAAAATACCTAGCATGGATTCGCACACTCCCTTGCTGTGTTCGGAATGCGGATTGTTCCGGACCGATATCACCGCATCACACAGCGAGGGCATTCGGGGGTTTGAAGGGAAGTGATTACTCGTGCGTTCCGATTTGTTTCCATCATCACAACCTTGTGCAATACTATCAATGGAAGTTCAAGGAGAATTTCAATTTCATTCTCGACGAGGACTATGCAAAAGAAAACTACTTTACCCGTTATAACCAATGATACATTCTTTAATGGACTGGCGCAGCTCCAATCGAATGCGGAGGTCTTCCGACAGACACTTGAGAAGTATGACGACGACCAACTCAACGTGATCTTTCACGGTCTCGAAGAGGCTACGTCGGTAGCCTGGATGTTACAGGCCGATATCATAGCGAACCTTCACGCAAGGGGGCGCTATGGAGATAACGTCATAAAGGGAATCGCTCAATTCCTCAAAGTCCCTGAGAGACGTATCTACGAACTCTATCAGATTCACAAAGAGATTCTTTCACAGAGTCCCGAGTTGCGAAGTCTTCCACTTGAGAAGTCGCACTTCGTCAATGCACTCAGAGCAAAGAAGCATGGACAAGACCCGGTACACGTCTTAGAAGCTGCCGCCGATGATCTTATGGGTGCGAATGCGATGCGTCGAAAGATCGAAGCGAGGCCGCGAGTTACAGATACAACGTTCTACGAACTCACAAAGTCTCGGCCTGACTGTAAGCAGGAAGACTTAAAACAAGTGCTCTACCTTTCCCCGTCTGCAAGGATAGTCGAATATGATGGTGTAAACTACCTTGAAGTGTTCGGAAAAGAAATCTCACAAAACTAAGGACTATCCATGAAGCAATGGTTTCACAATTTCTACCTCGCTACCCGTGCGGACATGGTTACATTCATTACTCTCGCGGCCTGCGTTCTCTTTACGATGTCGCTATTCTTTAATCCATTCATCGGAGTCTTCGACAAGATCACGATTACTGTCGTCTGTCTTCTCGTTTTACATCTCCAGGGTATGGGGTTGGAGATTCAATCACACGAATACGCCGGATTCCATCTTCTTGAGATCAATAGATCGTATGCGATTATACTGGGTTGGCTTACAATAGCAGTCACCACAAAAGATATGTATGACGGTATTATGGATGCACTTCGTTTTCGGAAAGAGAACATCGCGCATTGTTGCGCGGCGTTTGGGTCGATAGCGGTCGACGAGTGTGGTTTCGTAGGAATCATAATGCACAACCGCGAACGAATGGTAGCGGAATACGACAACGAAACAGTTGTTCCCGGCTTTCAGGGAGTTCAGATGTTCAACGACAAGGGAAGTTATCTGACACACGCCCTCAACAAGAAGGGTGAACGGAAGACGAAACGTCTTCACGTCAAGGCTGGAAGTCGCTGGATGAGTAACCGACCGCAGATAATCGGCAGTGTTCGAGTCGGTCAGATGCCTTTCGTGACACCATTCGCTGAACCGTGGCCGTTGATCCGCAAGGCGCTCGTTGACAGTCAGAGGTAATAGTCTCTACTACCTTCCGACCCATCCTGAGAAGAGTGTTCAACTGTGCGTGACAAGTCCGCCTTACTTTCAACTTCGTAACTACGGAACACCCCCGGCCAGGTTTGGCGGTGATCCTAATTGCGGACATAGATGGCACCAAACGAAAGCGACTCTTTTACATGACAACAGAAACGCTCTTCACGGGAAACAAGATGAAGTGATCGGAGAGCGCGGGCAGACGCATATCAATTCAAAGACGCTGCTCTTTTCGTCGACCTGTGAAATATGCGGAATGTGGGAAGGTCAACTCGGATTAGAACCCACGGTCGATATGTTTGTCGATCATTTGCTTCAAATCTTCAAAGGTGTGAAGCGAGTGCTTAAGGATGATGGGGTTCTCTTCGTAAATATGGGAGACTCCTACGGCAATGGTCGGAAGGGGATGGCGAATAAATCGCTTCTCATGGTACCCGAGCGATTCGCAATAGCGATGTGCGAAGATGGATGGACGCTCAGGAATAAAATCGTTTGGGCTAAACAGGAATATAATGGCAAAGACAACAAGGTCTACGGCAAAGCCCTACCAAGTTCAGCCACTGATCGACTCTCTTCGGCATGGGAGATTGTATATTTTTTCAGCAAGACGAGTAGGTGTAAATCACGCATTGCAAGCGTTGGGCTTCCATATACTGAGGAAACCATCGGCAGAATCAATCGAGCATTCAAACTCATCGAAAAGACCGGGGCTGCTTGCACGGATGAAAACAAAAGCGAATGGGATAAGCCTTGTGAAACTGGGAGCGATGGATTAAGACATCGTGTCTATTCCAAGTTCCTGAAAGACAAAGCGCCGATAGAGATGGCGAGGAAACAAAGACGGAAGCTGCCCGATCTGTGGAGGATTAACACACAGTCGTTCCGGGGCGCACACTACGCAACATATCCGCCGCTCTTGCCGTTGCTACCGATTCTAATGTTTACCGATCCTGGAGATGTCGTTTTAGACCCGTTTGCCGGTTCTGGAACCACTCTTAAGGTAGCTGACTCGCTTAAAAGAACTTCATTGGGCGTTGAGATTGGAGAAGCGAACGTGGAAATCATAAACAACAGAATGAAAGAGGACGCTGAGACGCATTTCATCCGAAATATCGTCAAGGAATCCTTTCCAGATGTCTACGCAGAACTTTTCCCGGCTGATTCAGTTCAGTTGAGTTGCCTATGAAGCAATGGTTGACGATTGACACGCCTCGCGACGAAGCGCACACACGAAAACTCGTCAGAATGTCGGATAACGTGACATTGGGTTACGTCGCGCGGTCGTTTGTCGCTTCAAAGCGCCGGTCCGGAGCGAAACCGGAGTACCGAAAGAAGCTGAAACAGTCTCTAGACATTCTTAAACCTCTCTGGAACGAACCGATAAAGGAATTGAGTCAGAGAAACATAAGAATCTGTTTAGAAGACCAGGTAAAGCGAGTGAGTTGGGAGACATATATACGGCAGAGTCATATCCTGGCAGACTTCTTTGCATTCGCTAAGGGTAAATCCTTAGTTCTGTATAATTTTGTAAGGGCGCAGCCTTACAAACGGAAAGAGAGATTGAGATTCTTTACAAGGGGTCAGCTCGACCTGATCTTCAAAGCGTTGCCACAGGGACGGCTTAGAGACGCTTGCTTGTTGATCTACCATACGGGCATGAAGACGGTCGAGTTGAATCAAATCAAGGGGGTGCGGTCGATGTTTGGCGCGACACTCTTTCTCAAGAGGCGTTCGCTCCCGTGCTCGCCGCATCTCCTTGGTATGATCGAAAGGTACCCGAGATACAATCCACGCAGGATCCCGCACGAGTTCCGAGTGTTCATGTTTAAGATGGAATTCGCCGGAGATATAAGTTACTTGCGAAACTCACACTTCATGCGACTCTACGTGAACGGTACACCGCACGAGATAATTTCAAAGATTCACGATATAAAGATGGTTGAGAATAAGTTCAAGTTTATGTCGCCATCGAAATTTCATCCTAATATCGACTTCACTGATTACCTATAAGGAACTACATGGCAACAGATTCAACGAAAGAAACAGAAAAGGCTACCGAGGACAAGCACTGCATAAATCAAGTGAAAGGCATCCTGGATTACATCGAGGAGCACGTCAGCGATCTAACGGTGCCGATTAAACACCGGGCGGAAGTCGTGAAGATGGTTTCCGATAGTGTTGTTAGGATGAGCGCCGTGCTTGTCACCCACGCCGACCTATTAAGGACGAATCCGAATTGACGAAAAAAGAAGATGCGATAAAGGCGACGCGGCTGTTAATCAATGGCTGCGCCATTCACCCGAGTTACCGAGCAAAGAAAGCTCCTCGGACTGAATGTAAGGATTGTGCTGAGGTATGGAGAGCGGCTTTAACGGTGATGTCATACGCCGACGAAAAGAAATTCAGGAGACCTATTGCTACTGAAACGGATCATAGTTCTACTATGGAAGTTGGATAACTTTCAGTTCTACCAGTTCCGGCGAATGCTCGACGTTTACGTCAAGAGACTCTACGACCTCCGAGACGTTTCCGATCGGACCGCTCAACTCGGTTACTTGCTTCCACGAATTTACACAGACCTACTTTCCTACATTCGGCGAGAAGAGGAAAGAACGAAAAACCCAAACCATTTCATAACGGAGACCAAGAAGAAGAAATGACTCGCAGAGAACAAGTGCTCGACCTGTTGAAAATCACGAAAGAACGCTTCACGTTCCAAGAGATAGCACAGGTGTTGAGTATGTCGGTGAATCAGATCACTGGCCGCATAAACGAATTAGTTAAGAGTGGCCTTGTTGAATTGGCCGAAAGACGGCGATGCTCTATTACCGGCAGTCCAAACGTTAAGACATGGAGGGCGGTTCAATGACGACCGAATATGAATACTTGGAATTCATCCAATGTCCATCGACAGGAAAGACGACGATCTGGTCCTGCAGAAATAAAAGGTTCGGAGATCAACTCGGAGTAGTTAAGTGGGATGGCAGATGGAGGCAGTATTGCTATTTCACCGGCTGCGAGAACGAACTAGGTGTAGTATACTCGACCGGGTGTCTCAACGATATCTCTTCATTCGTAAAACAACTGAACGACGAAAGGAAACTATGCAAGAAGTCACACTAGGTGTCAAAGTGAAAGAGGGCGGTGAGTGCTGGGTTCGTAACTACCGAAGGAAGGGAAAACCCTGGGAAGTTGGGACGGTGAAAATAGTAACAGGCACGATATACAAGGATAACTCATACAGGCTTTCGTATTACGTGAAGTTGGTTCGGGTATCAGAGCCTCGCAGGAGAAACAGTCACAAGATCAACGATCTTTGGTTGACGGTGGGCAATCGGGACATCGAGCCATTCCAGCCGGAGGTGCAATGAAAGACCACACAGACCGAAGGCAAGAGCTTTTCAATTACGTGGCCGATGAGTTCAAGGTGTTGCTACTCGAAAGCGACATAGACGAGATCGAACGCATCGTCTTGGGCTGTCCGAAACAAAGTCTTCTCTCTCGATTTATGGGATGGGTGAAATCGCTCGATATTTACGTTCCAGCATTCCCGGTGTTTGAATGAACGAACTCAACCACAGGGTAGACGCTATCAGATATGCGCTTATGTATGCGCCGAGACGGATCAAGAAGAGGTTCTCGTGGAAACTCTTTGGAATGTGGGTGTGGCTCAATTTGAATTTTAATACACGTAATGAATACAAAACAATGGAAACGGGCATAGTTAGTGATGTTGCAATTCACAACCAGAAAACATACATTTGGATAGCACAAGACACTTCTCCCCCTTAGACATAACTCTATCGACGTGAAGAGTAAAGTTGAATTTCCATCCCTGTTGTCTGCTGGAATCCATGATGTTCAATTATCTGATCTCCAAAGCAGATTTGTTTTCCCATTTGCAAACCAAGTTCAAAGACAATATGTACTAAGCAGGTTTCTTGTTTTTTACCATAAGCTTTTATCTTTCGGGATCAGCCTTGAGATATGGATAAATGGATCATTTACCACTCAAAAAGAAAATCCAGACGATATTGACACTATTATTTTTGGTGATCCGGTTGAAATTAATAAACTACCGCATGATAAGCAGGTTGAATTGTCTCTTCTTTTGAATAATAGTGAATCTAAAATCAGATATTCTTGCGATGTATATTTTTCTTTGAGTAATGACGTTATTAAGCGTAGTTATTGGCGCGGTTGGTTTGGTTTCACGCGGAATGAAGAAGCCAAAGGTTTTGTTCGTTTAGTAAGATAGGCATTTAATCATGAGTATTATTACGAATCTTGAAAAACAGATTGAATCCGCAGATGCGGCAATTCAAGCCATTGAAAAAGACTTGAAAGGTGGAAAGGAAGATTTTTCTCTTTCTCTCACGCTGGATAGTTTGAAACAACATAGAGATGAGCTTCATTCCCAGTTGCGAGATGAAAAGACTATTCGCAATTTTGAGATAATTGAGTTAAGATTGCGCGGCAAGTCTGTGAACAATGGCAGCATACCACTTGGGATTGTCGGAGACTTATCTCATGCTTGGGGAAATGCAATAATTGCGGGCGCAAATCAAATGAAACTTGGATTGAAAGCAAAAAGGAAAGTCCCCAAAGAAATCGTTGATACGTTAGATTTGAGATTAGCCGGAATAAGTTCTGGCTCGTCGAGGTTGTTCATTACGGGTAAAAGCTCCCCCGATCTATTTGGAAACAGTCTTTTACAAAGCACCCTTCAAGAAGCTTTTGAATTACTCTCCTCGGATTCGGGAGAGAAACTTACAGAAACGGTGGGGCGCCTTGGAAAAAGAACAGCTGATTCAATAGATCAATTTCTCAAGACCATAACCTCACATGATTTAGAGGTTGATATATCTTGGAACTCACCTTCCGATAAAAGCTATATGTGGGAGGGGAAGACTGATAAAATCTTGCAACTTTCAAGCTCTCTTGAAAGCTTGGTTGAGGGTGAGCCAGAAGAAATAAATTTCAATGGTGAATTGATAACGATTAGCATGAAAGGGACATTTGAGATCAGCGATGATGCCGGGATTGCCTACCGAGGAACGTTTCCCTCAGAACTGCTAAAGGAGATGAAAGAGTTTCACATTGGACAACGTTGTAAGGGGGTACTAGCGAAAAGAACAATGATCAATCGTATTACGGGATACGAAAAGCCATTTTTTGAAATAAAGACAATAAGGTAAAAATAGTAAAGATTTAACTTGACAAGGTATAATCCTGGGCATTGCCCCTGGCGTAGATTCTTACGTCGGGGCATTTTTGTTGTTGACAAAAGGTATCCGGCTTCCTATATTGAGATGTCGTAAAAGGTGGAGGCTGGTTACTTGCACCTATGAATTTATCGACAATTCCCCGGTAGCTCCCCGCTCCGGGGTTTTTATTTCCATCAAACTTTGTGGTAAAAGTCGAAAATACCACGCATCCTTGGTACCGCAGAAACGCCCTCAATGTTTTCAGGGGTTTACGAGCGTCGCTTTTCTGAATTTGCGATATGAGCGACGATAAATCCCCAGGCATCCAATCTATCATTCTATAGAGAGATCGCCCGAATACGCCCCATCCTTGCCTCAGTGTATACCATTCCTAGCGTATATTCTATTTTGCTTATGCTTCATACGATATTTATCGTATCTACGACAAAATAAGTCCGAGATAAAAATCAATTGATTGCGTATTTCCGCATTATTCATTTTTCAGACCCCGGATTTTGGCCGATATTCAGTTTGGGAGTCTGATCTAGCGATAGGGGAGGATGAAATGACGTGGCTAGCTTCCCCCCATCCATTCCTTGAAAAATGACCTTGTTTTTACTTGTGATAATATAAGATTATCACAAGTAAGTAGTATTTTTCGGGTCTTGTCACTATGTTTTTCTTATTTTCTTTTGTTACCTATGTATATATATCTTTTTATTGTTTTCTGCACACACTTCCCGTATCATTTTTTCACTGCATATATCCGCAAAACATCGCTTTTGTTTTATCTTTACTGCCTACGTTCGCGCACCATTGCGCGAGAATCAATTCACTGTAAAAAAATAAAGTTTATGTCATTGCAACACTATGTATATAGATAGCTTATATTCTATGAATATAGTGACTATATTTGACAAGTTGCTATCTATTGATTATATTGTATGAGTAATTAATGAACAAACAAACGAAAACCAATATAAGGAATTAATTATATGAAAACAGTCGAATTGTCACCCGAAGTCATGAAGTCAATGAATGATCTTCGAGCTGAATATACCGCAAAGTCTTTCGTTTTCAATTCCTCAGTGTTCAAAGGTATGTATGAACTGGGAGAAATTGCAAACAAGGCCAAGTCTATCGGGTCGAAAGAGTTCAAAGAGTTTTTGGCGGGCAAGCTGAATGAAGGGGCGGTTAATAATCAGATTCTAGTCTTCAAGGGCTTTAATGAGGACGTGACAAAACAAGGATTGGACGTTGTTTCCGCTATTCTCAAGGAGTCGGATTACACCAAAATATTGGAAGTCGCAAGAATGCGGGCAAAAAGCGATACAATAAAGCCCGTCGAATGCGTGAAAGCATTACAAGTGCTATCTCTTCCGGCTATTCAAGTCATTCGCAAGTCATTGGACGGGTCGGAAAATGCGGGTATTGCTTCGGCGGTCAAGGCTGGGGACTATGAAAAAGTAAAGACCGATAGCACGGCGGTTGTCGAGGTTCGGCGGGCGAATGCGCAAGAATCGAAAGAAAAAATCGAATCGGCGGCGGCATCATCGACCGTAAACGCAAGCGAGAACGAAAACTTGCAAAAATTGCTTGCGCAAGCTGAAAAAGAGCGTGACTTTTTCCGTGATACGGTTCGTGTGCTCTTGCGTAATGCTGAATTCTCAGAGTTACCAGCATTCAAGGCGCAAAATCACTTAGACTTTGCAAAGTTCATCGTGAACACTATGAAGAAACAAACCGCAAAGGTTTAACCCGCTCAATATCCTCGCTCCATTACTTCTTTAAAAGCCCGTGAAAACGGGCTTTTTTATTGCCCTTTTTTGTAACTATTCCAGCACTTTTCAGCCCCTCTTTCGATTGTCTTCCCGCCAGCCTTGACCTTGCTCAATCCTAATAAGCTCAGACAGAGTTCACGCATTGGGGCGGTTTTTTATTCGCTATGGCGATTCATTTTAGCCTGGGGCGATCTTCACTCTTTTTGGTACAAGCCCGGTCCGAATTCAAGAAAATGGCCAAAACTTGACTCCTATTGGCAAATGAAATTGTGCTGCAATCAAATGAATTCTTGAGTGCAATCTATTGACAAGCTTTCCATCATGTATTATATTATATATACGCTAAAACAATTATATAAGCGATAAACAACCAACCCGCGCAACGATGCGCGAAAACCCTCAAAACAAACTATAAACGGAGATTCAAATGACAGCAACAATCGAAGGAACTGACTTAGTGGTACGTATTCCAATGACAGAGCCGACACTCAGCCCGACAGGGAAAACTTTCAGCGTCGCCTCAAGTCACGGCAACACGCCGACGACAGCAATGGTCGAAGGCAAGCCGATCATCATTGGTCTCAATGCCTATATCAAAAAGTAACACCGTTTTCCTGGGGCTGAATTTCTAAGTTCGAGGATTGCATCCTCTCAGCCCCGCAATCTATACCCTATCTATTCTCTTCAATAACGAAACCCGCGCAACGGTGCGCGGACACCTTCAACGAATAATCTACGGAGCAAATATGAGAACCTTCCAACCCACAGCGACAGTAAAGAGTTTCAATACGGTAGCAGTTCACGCCATCGGCGACGAACGGCACAAACGACTCCAGGCTTACCTCACTATCGTTCTAACCAATCGGGAAACAGGCCAAACAAAGATCGTCAAGAATCGGCAGGGCAAGCCGGTAGTGGCGACGGTCGAAGCCAACTCGATCATTCAACTCGACCATATCCTTCGTGGTTACTTCGGCAACGGTGACGTTGACGCGATCATCCAGTCCATCGAAAAGCTCGACGAGTTCGAGGGAGTTCCTTATGTCAACTAACCCAACAACCTGTGCGGACATCGTTAAGATGCTTCGCGACGGCAAGGCTGTAGCGTTCAATCGAGCGCTCACACCAGCCGAAATAAAAGTAGCCTCAGAGGACAACAAATATGTGTACGGACTGCGACACGACGAAAGCGACTTCTCTCTCCCTGTAACAGTCGAACCGTTCGCCGTAGTCAATCGCTATGGAATGCTCGTCACGGATGAAATAATTCGCTTTCCCGACGACAAAGACAAAATGATTCCACTCACCGAGCGGGCGGCTCAAACCATCGACTGTTTTGCCGATCACACCTTTCAGTCTCCAGACTTAGGCGACTGTGCTGGGGATTGCGAACGCTGCCTTTATGTTCACGAGTGCTGGACAGAAGAGAACGAAATGCAGCCTTGGAAAACCGAGGAGGCCGTATGACGCTATATAATCTGCTGACTGCTGAGATCACGTTTTACCTCTCAAGAGCGAGAGCGAACATAATGGCTGGCGACTCTCAGTTCCGACAACTCGTGAGACATCTTGAACTTGAAGAAGTGGAAGTGTTAAGGACTCAGTGTTGCCAACAATATATCCTTGTTATCCAATTAACGAACGTCTTCTCAATTGACGAGGAAGTGGAACGGGTAGGTCGGTTAATCGACTTATTCTGCAAAAACCACAAGGAGGCCGTATGACGATTCAACGCGCGAAAGACTATTTCGATCATCCGAACGAATGCCCGTTTTGCTATAGCGAGGAAATCGAATCACAGCACAGCATTCACGAAAAGCATAATGACGTAGTGCATTGCAATAAATGTCTCAAGGTGTGGTACGTCGTAGGTCAATTGGTGGACGATATCGTTGAGGCGAATTGGCTATGGACTCCAGGACAAACCGAACCGGAGCCACAATGATAACACAATTTCAACCCATAACGTCTACGCCTCAGCGCGTAAGTTATTCGAGACTCGCATTGCGCACAGTGGTATGGAAGTTTCGAGAGGTAGAGGACGTTCCGATTACATTCAAACGCGAACCGATTCGCTGTCCTGCCGACCTCTTCGGAAACTATAGGTTCATGTTTGACGATGAAACAGTGGAAAAGTTCGTCGTCTTTGCACTGAACTCGGGAAATGTCGTGCAAGTCGCTGAAACGATCAGCACTGGACTCCTGAATACGTCTCTTGTCCATCCACGAGAAGTTTTCCGGTATGCGGTCGTCAACAGCGCGGCGTCGATTATCTTGGCGCACAATCACCCGTCAGGCAACCCTGACCCGAGTCAGGAAGACATCCATATCACCAAACAACTCACGGAGTCCGGAAAAATTCTTGGTATCCCGGTCCACGACCATATAATTTTCACAAAGGGCGGGTTTGCATCGTTCGCGGAAAGGGGATTACTATGAAACCCTTCCATACGCTCGTAAGGCTGGGCTACGTATGTCGCGGCGAAAAACTCAAACAGAAATCTACCAACTAATTGCGGACGACCGCAAACTCGAAAGGAGACATGGAATGTTATCGCAACCCGCACACAGAATTATCGAAGTCGATAAAGACTACGACATCAGCGTTGATGACGGGGACTACTTCGTGGTTAGTGTCAGCTTTACGGCGAATCATCGAAGCGCTCATTTCACTCACCCAAACATAGCTCGAACACTGGAGAGGATTCTGGAATTCAAGCACTATCATAACGACGGAAGCAAACACTGGGAGCAGAAGAAGGGCGGCTCTCACTACTTCGTCGTTCCGCAGAAGTTCGTCGAGTTTCCTCTCGAAAAGGGGTATTCGTATGTCGCTGCAATAATTAACGGCGAGAGGATTGTCTTCAACGTCTCGGGCGGTACAAGTGAAAAAGGATGGCGCGACTGGGTTGGAATCAAGGTCAGCACATGCGTCAATCAAAATATCAAGACGTTACAAGCTATCGCTGCGGTATCGGTCAGAGGGACTACACACGAACCGATTAAGACCAATGAGGAACTGGAAGAAGAATTCTATGCAACGCACAGGAATCACTACCTCGTCAACTCGGCTTGGGGCGACTGGCAAAAGGGCGTACCAAGAGGAATGGTAGGCGTGGTTGCGAGAATCGGCGGACATAGGGGAGACCCTGCGACCGGTGAGAAGTGGTTTTTTATTCCAGAAGCGGAATATGACGAACGGCAGCATCAATTCGTTGTCGACCCGACCAGGCATCAAGAAACAACTGACTTCATTCACACCTAAGAGAGAAGACTATGCGACCACAAACGACGAAGGATATTGAAAAACATCTGCGGATGATGGGAGAGAACGCTATTGCAGATCAAATCGAGCATGTCCGCAGCACTTACCAATTCAAGACCTACGATGAAATGCACAACTTTTATCGGCAGGGAGTCCTCACGGAAGATCAATGGGAGGCATATAAATACTGTTGGCGCAACCTCGCGCCTCGTATCTCGAATGTTGCAGAGGAATACGACATCGAACTCATATCAAACTAACTCGCGCAACGGTGCGCGACAAGAAAGGAATATTCAATATGTCTAGCTCACAGATTTACTTCGCAAGGGAACTCGCCAAAGAGCTTTCCTTCTCGTCAGAAGCTCACAAGATGCACAAGTTTTCTCACTTCGTCCACGTTGTTCGGGAAAGACTCGATGCGGCTGTGTGTCCTCAGCGCGTTGTTGTCACGGCCTATTACAAATTCATCTCACTGGTGTAATCGTGAACTCAACTCAATTAACGAAGGGACTCGACGTATTGAGCGAGTTGGCCGTCGCAGCAGTCGTCGAGCAAGTCAAGCGGCTCACCGAAGAAACATCACTCGGAGATCGGTTCATTGATCTGTCAGATGGAAAAGAAGACTGGCATTTAGGACTCGAAGAAGAATCGGACGACGTGACTGCAATTAACACGCAAGAGGCCATCGTCAACTCTATAACCGGCGAACACACGGTACCGCTTACAGTTCTCACGATGGACAAAGTTATCGGCGCTCTCATCGAGTTGGAACGCATAGAACCTCGCAAACTCAAACTCCGATTAGCGGAAGGAGTGAATGAGTATGCGTGACCTAACTCCAGAAGAAGAGGCGCGAATCAAAGCCCATGCTGTGAAAATGTGCGGAGACAATAAACTCCCGAACCGTTTCTGGGTTTCGGCTCATGCAGACTACCTCACCAATAAGGCCAACTATAGGAGTAAGCAGAGCAACTGTTACGACTGGGCGGGCGACACCTACAAAGACCTTCCCGAAAAATATAGGATGCTCGGCGAGTTCCGAAAGTTTGAGGACGCTCTCAAGTGCGCCAACGAATTCCTTGAAAGCGGAGGAGTTCCGTCTCCCGAAGACACCTGGGACGACTTTCATTCGATTCAGATTGAAGACCGTTTGACTGGAACGCTTTGGGAGGCGGTGTGGTCGGAGTGTCATCGACGCTTCGGAGATAAAAAACGCTTCCACAAGGTCAGTTTTGACTTTGAATATAACGACGACACTAAATACACTCGCGAGACAATGCAGGAACGCGGTTTTGAATTCATCTAATTGCGGACGACCGCAGAAAGGAAAATAACATGAGCAACCGAGCGCACAGAATTGTAAAGATAGTCCACGCCAAACAGGTATCGTTTCAGGCGGAGGGGATTATAGGTCATAAGCTACTCTTCTTAGAGACACTCAACCTGGGTGGGGGCGGATATGTGACGCTCCAGGTCGACGAGATCGAAGAACTTCTTGAGGAGGCGAAGGACGACAAGGGGAATCAATACGATCCCGACGAATTAAAAGCTCTCGCCGCCGATGTTAAGGCCGCCCGCAAGCGCGGGGACGATTCCATTGATTACGATATTTTCTGAGGTAGAACATGACAAAACTCATTGTCGAAATACGCGGCGGCACAATCCAAAGCATAGTTAAGTCAGTGCTCGACGGCGACGTGCAGGTTTTCGTCCTTGACTATGACGACCTCGACGCTGGATCGCCGCCAGACAACGCTCTCAATCCATATCCGATAACTCATGTCATACTCCCTGACGTTACAACATTGCTAGTAAAGAACCTTCGAGACTATCAACCTGGAAAGGGTAAGGGCAAGCACAATGGTAATTGAGGTCGGCGCATGACGTTCTCTGTAATCGCAAAACTGTTTGGGAGGAATTCTAAGTATATCTCGGACGCTAAGGTCTCATTTAAGGCGATGAACTTTGGTAACGCTCTGCGGATGATTGACGATGGAGAACTCAATCAACGTGGCAGAGCACTTAGGATGGACTTCGATAAGAAGACTCTTAAGATGTGTGAAGACGCTCCGCCAGTTCGGGGGGCTTACCAAGTAGAACTACTACCAACAAAAAAGGAAAGATTATGAACGACATCGACAAATACACCCAACAAGTAGGACTCGCTCTTGGTCCGGAGTGGCAGTTTGAAGAGAAGGACGATCACTGGGGATGCCTCCACACGAAGGAGCTTAACCTCAGCGTTCATGGGTCGCGGGATCCACAGAAATATAATCTCCATCTCAGCCTCAACAATGAACTGAACGAACACAGACCATGCGCCGCGACTCAGTATGCGGAGATCGGCGTAGCGAGGACGAAAACGCCTCAACAGGTCGCGGGCGAAGTTAGAAAGCGACTTCTACCGCAGATGGAGGAAACTGTTCGAAAGTCCGTTCTCAATCTTATCGAGTTCAACCAGGCGAGAAAGAATGCAGACCGGATTGCGCTCTTACTCAAAGAGGCGTTGCCCGCTCTGAAAATCGACGAGCGAAATGAAAAACTCTCAGACTCTTCACTCTCTATGCCTTACGATTCTAAAATAACGCTCGACATAGATGTCAACGGGTACGCAAAGGCTCGTCAGGTCGAAATCAAGGTTGGACGGGTCTCGACAGAAATGGCAGTCGCCATTCTAAAAGCTATCGGTACGATCGGACTGCAAACAGGAGAAGATGATGAAGATTAATGTATGCGATGTATGTATGACGCAAGGAAAGGTCACACCAACCAGGACACGGTTGACCTGTAAGCATGGTGGCCTTTCTGTGGCCGTTCATGCTTGCGAGTCTCACGTTCGAGAGTTAAAAGCTCAGAATGTCGGCATCGAAGCGCTGACAAAACTCTTAAGGGACTCACAGGACAATGAAGTGTTCGTGACAGGACACACCTTTATCAAACAGAACTAACTCGCGCAACGTTGCGCGGCAACAAACAAAAAGGAAACCTTACCATCATGGAAACGAAAGGACAGCAAGTCACCGAAAAGTTATTGGAGAATATCGGTGATGCAACTACGAATATCAATCTCAAAAAGGGGCTACAGCAATACTACACGCCTCAAAGGTTCGCTGAGTTCTTATGCAAAGTGTTCGCAGGTCACGACTCGGAACATCTCAGCATCCTCGACATCACTTGCGGCGCAGGTTCGCTCTTACTCCCGTTCACAAGTCGCAATGTCACGAATCGAACTTGGAACGGCAAGGAATATGAGACGGAAGAGATGCCAGCGCACGAGGTCTATGGTGTGGAGCTGGACAAGGAAAATATTCCAGGGAAAGAAGTCCCTGGCAACTTTCTACATGCAGACTTCACTCAGTTCTACAAATACCTCAAAGCGGTTCAATTTGAAGCGGACATATTCGCACTCAATCCGCCGTTCGGATTAAGTTGGGACGTTTCGGAGGATGTTCCGAAGAACTCAGTCGAAGCAACGATGGCAATGGCTTATGAACTCAGTCACCAATATAGCGGTGGCTATATCATCATGTCAGCCAGGAATGCAGAGATCATAACGGAAAGCCATCCCGAGTTACTTGAGAAGGTCTTCTTTCGACTCAACGTCAAGGGACTTTTCAAACCGTTCTCAGATGTCGATAGTGTAGTCCTCTTCTTTGGAAAAAGCTGCCGACACTATCGCGACAGAGTTTTTGATATCGACTTTCAAACGGCCAAGGATAGCGAATACGACGCGATCATAAAAGATATTTCCCATGTCACATACTACGACGTTTCAGTCACTAGTCGTTCGTCATTAGCTGAACGTCGTCAAAACAGACAACTTTGGCTGGCTGCTGTTGACCGATACAAACAGGACAAGGGAGCGCGTAAACAGAAGTTCTCCGTCGAGTTAAGAGGCGGAAAGCTGCGGTGTGCTTTCACGCTCTATGAGGAATTTACACTCGCCAAGCAGTTGAAGGGCGACGAAATATCTGTGTTCCGGCAGATGAATGGAGTAGCGCCGACGTATTTCAGTTTCAACTCCATCGCTCGACGAACGCTCATGCTTCTGTTGGCCAAAGGCATGACAATTCAACCTGCGGCGAAAGCGGCAATCGACAAGGGACTCCAAGACTCTGCGTTTCTCAATGCGCCATTCTACGACCTCAAGCCTCAGCAGCGATTGGGATGGTTAAACGATCTTACTCAAATCAAATGCGTAAAGGGCGGCGACTGGCGCGGCATTACCTACGTCCAGGATACGATGTATGAGATATGGACAACGAGTAAGGTTTTGAGCACCTACTACGGCAAAGAAGACAAGGAGGGAGAGTTTCAGAAGCAGCAGCGAGTTCTCCATGTTACGATCGGACCGGCTGAATTCGATGAATCGCCGGATGACATTGCATTCTTGATTAAACACTTCGACGTACCGAATCCGTCAAACGTGCGAGACTTGAAACCGGAACTTTATGCGGTCATCCGCAAGATTATTGAGTCATCCGTGTTCAAGGACTTCACTTTGACAGAATTCCAAGTCGAAGACCTTTCTCGTGCCTGCATGAAGGATGCTTTCGTCCTGGCCTGGGAACAAGGTACCGGGAAGACGCGCGGCATAACGGTTTGGGGTGTGGTTAAAGCGATTCTAGAAGACACCGAACTGACTACCGACATCGTGGCCGGAAAAGAAGTCACCTTGGCTCACGTCATCAAGAAGATCAGGAAACGCTTCCTTATCGTGATGCCGAAAAACATCATGGGACAGTGGCAGAAGTTCCTGACCGATATGGGAATTCACGCCACAGTCCTCAGCGATATCATTCAAGCGAATAAGTTGCGACGGATACACGCAAGCGAACTCGAATTCTACGCGACTGATTACGGAATTATTAAGTCGAGCAGAAGATTCCCGAATCAGTCACCATGCGAAACGGAAAGGGTGTCAGAGTTCTACCTCGACCACTACCTTAAACTTGAATCAAGTGAGACGTTTTGGGAGAAGAAGAATCACACTCAGACCGAACAATGGAGAAATTACCTCGACATACGACGTATGCAACTCTTCCCATCGTCCTGCAAAGAGTTCTGCCCGAAATGCAAAACCGTAAAGGGCGAGGGATGGAACGGGTACGCTTGCAAGAAGTGCTCCACGAATACTTACGGGAAGCGATTCAAGGGCATGGCCTATGTTCTTAAGCATGTCTTTGACATCATTGCCCTGGATGAATCGGAACGAATCAAGAACAAAGATACATTGGTCGGCAGAGCGATTCTTGGAATGAGGGCAAAGTATAAATGCTGTTCATCCGGGACACCGATTAAGGCATATATTCGAGATATGTATTCGGTAATGCACTGGGTTCTCGGCAACGCATCGCCGCGATTCCCCTACGATTACGCTAATGGAGGTATGGACAAGTTCTTAACCGACTACGGCGTTTGGGAAACTCGGATGGAGGACCGTAGGAAAGGACTCGCGAAATCCTCTCCGAAGCTCTTACCGGAGATCAGCAACTTAGCTCTTTGGTGGAAGCTATTCTTTCCGGCAGCGATTCGTCGTCGCCAGGAAGAGATCGACGAGGAATTCGTGAATATCAAATTCCACTATACGGCCGTA